>Ga0326728_10014125_pt1 | contig 17091 bp, 11 predicted proteins | sample MB3enrmetagenome_FD_207602 | JGI IMG/M metagenome (GOLD analysis project Ga0326728, IMG submission 207602) | Lab enriched peat soil microbial communities from McLean, Ithaca, NY, United States - MB31MN | ecosystem: Environmental > Terrestrial > Soil > Wetlands > Peat | place: USA: New York...
TCCGACTCCGTTCATCGCAGCCAATCAACCTGCGGTGGCTGGATTCTCGAGCCCAGTCGGAGATTATGCGGGCGCAGATGTTCATGCTGTGTCCACCCCCACGCCGTCCGCAGGTCAAATGGGACAAGCCGCTCCTGCATCCGACTCGGGAGTAAACGATTCTCCTACTCCGCTCATCGCAACCCATCAATCTGCGGTGGCTGGATTCTCGAGCCCAGTCGGTGATTATGCGGGCGCAGATTTTCATGCTGTGTCCACCCCCACGCCGTCCGCGGATCAAATGGGACAAGCCGCTCCTGCATCCGACTCGGGAGCAAACGATGCTCCCACTCCGCTCATCGCAGCCAATCAACCTGAGGTGGCCGAATTCTCCAGCCCGGTGGGAGATTTTGCAGGCGCAGATGTGCAGGTCGCTTCCTACCCCACCTCGGCCGCGGGCCAAATGGGACAAGCCGCTCCTGCATTCGACTCTAAGGCAGGCGATTCTTCCACCCCACTCTATGCCACCGATCATCCGGAACTCCCTGGATTCTCGAGTTTGCTGGGGAAGTTTGCGGGCGCAGGAACCGCCTACAAGGTATCCGGCAGTGAATCACGGCAAGCTCCGGCGGCGGAGAGATCCACGACGGGAAGTGATACAGTGACGGCGGCGACACCAGGCAGCGGCCTGCGTAAGACTGTGGCGGATGCAACCCCGGTTCCGACCGCACCTAAAGCCGAAGACTTGGTGAACATTCCGGCGAAGGAAGCCCTCCACTCCGCACAGGTCTCTGCCCGCGTGGCGGCCGAAGGAGCTTGGCAGAAGGGCAGTGACCCTGAGGCCGCAAGCGGGCAAGCCCCGCTTTCATCCAGGACAAGCCCGGTTCCAGTCCAGCAGTTCAGCGCGAGCGCGCAAGCTGCCGCCCCGTCGGCGATTCCGCAAAATGACGCGGCTCCGGAAGCCGTCGGTACTCAGTCCAGCGGCGCGGCGTATGCCAACTCCGGCGAAACCGGGGCCCATGCCAACCTTACGGACTCATCGACCACTGGCCAGGGAAAGTCCGGACAACAAGGCGGGACGCCATCAGGAGATAATTCGACAAGCTTCATACCCATTGCTCCCAGCATTGCCAACACCCCGGCCCCTGAATCGACCACAAATCTCTTTGCGCCCCACGCACCCAGCGATCCCGTGAGCCACGCCAACACCTCGGCTCCCCCTGCCGTGCCGCCTCCCAGTCAGCCGTCCGCGACGCTTTCCGCCTGGCAGAATTACGACGGCGGGGCGGGCAGCCTTGTGAGATCGGCAGCGCTCAGCGGCTCTGCCAGCAGTGCGGAAATGCATGTGGAACTTCGCTCCGGCGCCTTGGGTCCCATGGAGGTTCATGCCGTCATACGTGATGGGTCACTGGGAGCGGAGATTCATGTCCAGGGTCAAGAGGCCCACACTCTGCTGACGGCGGGCCTGCCTTCGCTCGAACGTGCGCTGGGAGAGCGAAACCTGCGCATGGAGAACATTGCGGTTTACCAGGATCAAGCGGGGGGAGGGGCGAGCGGGGGAGGAAAGCAAGATGCCCACTCGGGTTCTTCCCCATCACCCCAGCATCAAGTTTTGCCGTGGGACAATCCGCCGCTGGCCAGCAATGCGGCGAGTGGCTCTTCGCAAGATGAGGAATTGGCAAATCCGGCAGCCGGCCTAAGTGTTCAGGCTTAGCCGGGGCCGAAGGAGAATGATACCCATGATGATTAATGGCCTTCACGCGTACGACGCAACGACAAATACCAACAGCACCAATAGCGCCAGCAGCGCCGCAGCCAGTTCTGCGGCTTCGACGGCTGGTATTAATCCCAACGACTTCATGACTCTGCTGGTCGCGGAAATTCAAAACCAGGATCCAACGCAACCCATGGATCCAACGACTTTCATGACGCAGCTTGTGCAACTAAATCAGCTCGAACAAGTAACGGATATCAACCAAGTGGTGCAGCAGTATGCCCCCTCGTCAACGACTTCGGGTACCACACCCACAGGTAATTAGGAGGAGAAAAATGGGAACTTTTTCCACATCGCTTTCCGGTCTCGACGCCGAGGAACAAGCCCTCTCGGTTATTTCCAACGATTTGTCCAACCTAAACACCACCGCCTTCAAGACGGGAACGCCCGTTTTCAGCGACCTGTTCTACCAGATGTTGGGCACCGACGGGGCGGGTGACCCGGTGCAACTGGGGGTCGGCGCCAGAATGAGTTCCGTCGACTCGCCGTTTACTCAAGGTAGTATCACCACAACGGGAGTGTCGACGGACGTTGCCATCCAGGGGAACGGGCTGTTTGTATTGGATCAGGGTGGCACGCAGGTTTACACCCGTGCAGGTAATTTCACTTTGAATGCTCAAGGGAATCTGGTGGACAGCAACGGAAACAACGTGATGGGCTACACTGCCACGAACGGCGTTATCAACACCAGCCAAGCGCTTGCTCCCATCGTCATTACCAGCGGTCAAAGCTATCCTCCCAACGCCACTTCCCAGGTGCAACTGGATATGAACCTGGATGCCACGGACACATCGCTCGCGGCGTCAACCGGAACTCTTACCGTGCCGCCTCCGGCTCTCCCCACTTCGGGCCAGACCGCAACCATTGGTGGAACGGTCTACACCTTTGAGACCGCCATCACGGCCCAAAGCGCGGCCAACACAGTTTTGATCGGAGCCGACGTCGGGTCGACCCTTGCCAACCTGGCGGGCGCCATCAACGCGTCTTCCACGGGAGGGCAGGCAGCAGGCACTACCTATGGCTCTGGCACCGCCGCCAACCTCCTAGTCAAGGCCACGGGGTCCACGGCCACCTCCCTCAACCTGCAAGCAACAAATCCCGGGGCAATTGGTGATTCCGATGGCACCTCGACCGCCTGGACTGCTGGTTCATTCGGGGCCGCAGACCTGACCGGAGGCGTGACCGTCAAGCAGGCGAGCGGGACCCTTACCGTGCCGCCGCCGCTCCCCACCGCGGGCGAGACCGTGACCATCGGGGGAACGGCCTACACCTTTGCGACCGCTATCACCTCCCAAAGCACGGCCAACACCGTTCTGATCGGAGCCGACATCCCCACGACCCTTGCCAACCTGGCGGCCGCCATCAACGCGACCCCAGCAGGGTTAGGCACCACCTTCGCCAAGGGTACCGTGGCCAACCTCACGGTTACCGCCACGGGCTCTACGGCCACCGGGCTCACGCTGCAAGCACTTAATAGTGGTTCGGCTGGCGATTCCGATGTCACCGCCACCAACTGGGCTGCCGGTTCGTTCGGCGGGGGCGACTTGGTTGGAGGCTTGGACGCTATTCCCTCCACCGCGACTTTCACCGTGCCACCGGTGACTCTCCCGAACTTGCATGATACCGTTGCCATTGGCGGTACGACCTACACCTTCGTGACAACCACTGCGGCCCTGACCGGGGCCGACGACGTCTATATCGGAACCAGCGTCACCTCGGCCCTTACCAACTTGGCGGGCGCCATCAACCTGTCTACAACGAATGGGCAGGGGATAGGCACTACCTACGGCACTGGCACCAGCATCAACGGCTCAGTCGCTGCCTCGAATCCCACGGCCACCTCACTCACCCTGACGGCAATTAATCCTGGGGCGGCTGGCAATTCCGGCGCTTCCTATGCCACGGCGACCAGTTGGGCGGGGGGGCTATTCGCGGTCACCGACATGTCAGGAGGCACACCCACTTTGCCTTCGAGCGCAACCCTCACGGTGCCGGCTTTGAGTCTCCCGAATACCGGCACTCCTGATACTGTTGACGTGGCGGGAACGACCTATACTTTTGTGGCAACCGTAGCTGATCTCACCGGAGCGAACGATGTACTGGTCGGAGGCACCACGACATCCACTTTGACCAATCTGGCGGCTGCCATCAACGGGACTAGCATCCCGATGACCCAGGGCATAGGCATTACCTACGGCACGGGGACGGTCGCTAACACGTTGGTCACGGCCACCGGGTCCACGGCGGACACCCTCAGCCTCCAAACCATCAATAATGGAGTCGCTGGCAATTCCTATGGAGTTTCGACCTCCTGGACCGGAGCCTTGTTCGGAGGCGGAGATCTGGCGGGAGGCGTGGACGTTCAGCAAGCAACCGGGACCTTCACGGTGCCGCCACCGCTGCCGGTCGCAGGCCAGACCGTTGACGTCGGGGGAAAGATTTACACCTTCCAGGACAGCCCCGTGGGAGCTGACCCGGCAAACACCGTTAAGATCGGAGCCGATGTCCAATCGACCATGGCCAACCTGGCGGCCGCCATCAACTTGGGAGCGGGGGCAGGCGCCGCCTACTCCACTCTCACCGTCGCCGCCAACACCATGGTCACTGCCTCCAATCCCACGGGCACCTCGCTCACCCTAACGGCAAAACCCATTGGGACCGCAGGCAACGGTTCCATCGCCACCACCACCAGTTGGACCGGGGGTTCATTCGGGGCCGCTGATCTAACCGGAGGCGTGGACGCGGTGACAGCGACTGGGGCTTACACGGTGCCGGTTCCCCTTCCCACCGCGGGCCAGACGGTTACCGTCGGTGCAACGACCTACACCTTTGTGGGAAGCGTCGCGGCCCTAACCGCCACCGGCGACGTACTGATTGGACCCGACGTCACCACCACCCTTTCCAACCTGGCGTCCGCCATCAACGCGACCCCGGCGGGGGCAGGCGTTGCTTACGCTACGGGCACCACCGCCAACACTTCGGTCACTGCCACAGGTTCTACGGCCAGCGCGCTCACCCTGCAAGCCATTCAAAGCGGGTCCGTTGGCAATTCCACGGCCACCGCAACCAACTGGACCGGCGGCTCATTCGGGGCCGGAGACCTGACGGGAGGCACCGACGCTGGAACGTTCAGCACGCCCGTTACGGTCTATGATTCCCTCGGCAACAGCCATGTTCTGACCTTCAATTTCACCAAGTCCTCAGCCGGAGATTGGAATTACCAGATCACCATTCCGGCTGCGGATGTTGGGGGCACGGGCAACCCCCAGGTAGTTGGAACTGGAACGCTGCAGTTTGGACCGGACGGGAATCTGATTACACCCTCGGCGAATGTACAGGGGATTAGTGTCCCCGGGTTGGCTGACGGGGCAAAAACCATGAGCCTTAATTGGCAACTCTTCAGTTCACCGGGGACTGCCGTTATTACCCAGACGGCAGAACCTTCAGCCGCGTCCGGGCAAACGCAGAATGGTTATAGCGCCGGAACCTTGCAGACCTATTCCATTAACTCTTCCGGGGTAATCGACGGGGCTCTTTCCAACGGTCAAACTGTTGCCCTGGGTCAAATTACGCTCGCGACTTTTGCGAATTACGACGGCCTGACCAACCTCGGATCAAACGACTACCAAACGAGTTTGGCTTCCGGGGCTGCCAGTGTGGCGGCGCCTGGAACCGGTGGTAGCGGGACCCTGGACGGGGGCTCGCTGGAGGCATCCAACGTGGACATCGCCACTGCCTTCACCCAGCTCATCGAGGCCGAACGCGGATACGAGGCCAATGCCAAGGCGATCACTACGGCCGACGATGTCATGCAGGCCTCCATTAACTTGATTCAGCAATAAACCTAGGTAAGTCACTATCGGAAATGATGAGGGCGGCGGCAACAAGCCGCCGCCCCTGAAGGCAAGCAGAGCAATCGAAGACGGTGGGCCTCGCAGATGCGGAACGCGCGCCGCCGTTGTTGCCGCAAGCGGATGTACGTCACTCCCTCCAAAATGCCGTCCACGGCGCGGTGATGCCGGGGGCGGAGCCCAGGGTGCGGCCCTCGGCATCGCTCAAACCGTAATCCCGGCGCTTATCGCTTCCTCCTTGCGCAACTCCACCACCAAGCGAAAAGCATCGCTCACCGCTCTTTTACCGTGAGAAGCCTTCCTGATCCAGAAAAGGAATGAGCAAACGCGCGGAGCCGTTTCGGACGATTAGCGCCGCTTAATGGACTTTTCCCACCGACAGAAAAAACACTGCCGTCGTGCTTTATGAATTGTCAATGTAGCCTCTGTTTACTTGACACGCTAAATAGCTGTGATATACTAGATTGAGAGGCCAGTGCATGTCTGCGGGTGAAAGGGAGCAGGCAGTAGCAGTAGGCAGCGGGCGAGTGCCAGGTAAATCCGAACTGGGGAAAACCTCCGGGACCACAGCCTAGAAGCCCAGACGCGACGAGATGGAAGTTAATAAAAAATCGCGCGTCAGGCGACTAAGCAGGCTGGAGGCCGGGAGTTGAGACAAGAAGATGTCAAAAATGAAGAGTGTTCCGACTATCTGCGTGAAAACGCATTCGAAAATGACAACATGTGGTCCGCATTCTAGGGACTGAGAGTACACAGGGATTTCAACATGAGGAGAGCTGATTTGCGAAGTCAGCGCCGTGCGGCCTTTGGCCACAACTTTAAGCAAGAATCATGCGTCGGCGCGGCGGGAGACTCGCGCTGGCAAGGATGCCAGGTGCTTGCCGGTCAGTCATGGGTGATCATGGAGGCGGCTCGGCGTTCCATTTCCGAAGCCGAGTTAACGTTGTCGGGGTAGTTTACCACCTGGATATCGGCAGTGAATCGGTTGCTGGCGCCGGAGGCGTCGGCCAATCCCTCGGAAAGACGATTGGCGGTTTGCCGGGCTATCGGCTCTGTGGCGCCGGGCAAAACAATTCCGAAAACTTCCGAGGATAGCCGGTAGAGTGAATCTTCCATGCGCAGCTTGCGGCTGAGAACTTTGGCGGCGTCTCCCAAAGCCACCTGAGCCTGCGCACCTTGGGCAAACATCTTCGCCGGGTTCACGCGCACGAGGAGCAGTGATAACGGCTCGTTGGTCTGGGTGGCGCGGCGAAAGTCCATGGTAAGGCGGTCCTGAAAGTGGCTGAACCCCAACAATGTTCCCAGCAACTCGGCGCTTGACCGTTGCAGAATCTGCGCCAACTGTTCGCGTTCCTCAACCAGACTGGCGCGGAGGTTCTTTACCACGAACATCCGGTTGACCAGATACACCACCATCAGGATGCATAGCACGCAAAAGCCGAAGAAGAGGGTCTTCGAGGGTGCCACTGGGATCACGGCCGCTTTTCCGAAGACCGTAGGGTACATCAGCAAGGCCATGCCTCCCCCCAGGATGACGACCATGATCAGTGCCAGGATGGATAACTGCCGGTCTCGACGGTCAAGTGTCTGCTGGCTAACCCTGTCAAAAACGTCCATAGCGTGCTCCCATCAACAGAAATAAAAGGCAGCCCTCGTTGGCAGCTTTCCCCTTCGCGCCACGAATGCCTGCGCTGTTTCCTATAACATCCTTTCGCATTAGAGTCAACCACGGCGCGAATATCTGTACATCGGACGCAGTTCCCAAACCTCACCTCTTGACTTCTATCCTGTCCCGCCGAGCGAGCGGAGAGAGGGGCCAGGGAGGACAGACAAAGCAGCACTCTACTTTCCCATTAACTCCCGCAGCTCCGCCTCGTCCAGAGTCTTGATGCCCAGGGCGCGCGCCTTTTCCAGTTTGGAGCCGGGATCAATGCCCACCACCACGTAGTCGGTCTTTTTGCTTACCGAACCGACCACGCGTCCGCCGTTCTCTTCGATCATCTGTTTGGCCTGATCGCGCGAATAGGTGGGTAGTGTGCCGGTCAGGACGAATTGCTTCCCCGCGAGCTTGCCGTCCGCCTGGCGCGTTTGCTCTTGCTTAAACTGCAGGCCGGCCTCGCGTAGTTTCTCGATGACCTCGCAGTTGCGCTTTTCCTGGAAGAATTCCTGGATGGCCTCCGCCACGCGCGGCCCCACTTCTTCCGCTTCGACCAGTTCTTCCCGGGTCGCCTCGGCAAGTTTATCGAGCGAGCCAAAGTGGTTGGCCAGCAACTGCCCGGTGCGCTCGCCCACAAAGCGTATGCCCAGGGCAAAGATGACACGCGGGAGCCTCACGCTCTTGCTCTTTCTGATCTCTCCCAGTACGTTCCCAGCCCATTTATCAGCCCTTTGGGCAAACCACTCGAAATTCCCATGGGCGGAGTTAGCAAAGAAATCGGCAGCCGCACGCGCTGAACGTTCCGTAATTCCTGCAACCATTCGCAGTTCCAAAAACGAGGCATTTCGCAATTTCTCGAACGAGCCAAAGTGCTCTGCCAGTATTCTTGCTGTCTTTTCGCCGACCGATGGAATCTCATTGGCCACAAGAATCCGAGCCAAATACTCGGCCTTGCTGTCCCCTTCCCGCCGCAAGTTTACCAAGCCGGATTTGGTGAGCGTGTAAAGGTCCGCCACGTCGTGCACCAAGCCCTTGTCCACCAGTTGGTCCACCAGTGCCTCACCCAACCCCTCGATATTCATGGCGCGGCGGCCGGCAAAGTGAAGCAACGACTCCTTGAGCCGGGCAGGGCAGGTGGCGTTGACGCAGCGCCAAGCCACCTCGCCTTCGGCGCGATGTACTTCACCGCCGCACACGGGACACTTCTTGGGCATTACGAACTCGCGCCCGTCCTCCGCTGCATTCACCACCTTCACGACTTGCGGAATCACTTCGCCAGCGCGCTGGATCAGCACCGTGTCGCCGATCTTCACCCCCAGGCGCTCGATCTCATCCATGTTGTGAAGCGTGGCGTGGCTCACCGTAACGCCCCCCACCTCCACAGGCTCCAAATCCGCCACCGGCGTAAGCGTGCCGGTGCGGCCCACTTGGGCGCGGATGTCGTTGACGCGTGTGGTCGCCTGGCGCGGCGGGTACTTGTATGCCACGGCCCAGCGCGGCGATTTTGCTGTGGTCCCCAACTCCTGCCACAGTGCTGTGTCATTCACTTTGATAACAATCCCGTCGATCTCGTAATCCAGGCTGTCGCGCTTGGTTTCCCATTCCTGGATGTAAGCCAAAAGATCATCAAACGCCGGGCAGCGCCGCCAATGGGGATTGACCTTGAAGCCCATCTGGGAGAGAGTTTCGAGCGTCTGCGCGTGTTCGCCCGCCCGTTCGGCGCCGTTCACCAATAAGTAGTAGATGAACATGTCGAGCTTGCGCTCCGCCACAATGCGCGGGTCGAGCTGCCGGATGGAGCCCGCCGCGGCGTTGCGCGGGTTGGCAAATCTGGGCTCGCCCGCCGCCTCGCGCTGCGCGTTGGTCTGCTCAAACGCCTTGCGCGTCATAATGACTTCTCCGCGCACTTCAAATCGCTCCGGATTGCCGATTAGTTTCAGCTTCTTTGCCTCCAGGCGTAGTGGAACGGAGCGAATGGTCCGGATGTTGGAGGTCACATCCTCACCTACCTCGCCGTCACCGCGCGTGACGCCGCGCACCAACTCGCCGCCCTGATAAGTGAGCGCCATGGAAAGGCCATCCAGCTTCAGTTCCGCCACGTATTCCACCCGCTCACGGCCCGCCAACTCGCGCACGCGGCGGTCAAAGTCGCGCAGGTCGTCGACCGAATAGGTGTTATCCAGGCTCAGCATGGGCGCCGGGTGGCGCACTTTGGGGAATTCCGCGGCAGGCGCGCCGCCCACGCGTTGCGTAGGTGAATCGGGCGTGATGAGATCGGGATGTTGGAGTTCGAGCTCCTTCAAGCGCTGCATCAGCTTGTCGAACTCGAAATCGGAGATTTCCGGATCATCGAGCACATAGTAGCGGTGCTCGTGGTAACGAATACTGTCGCGTAGTTCGGCGATTTCCTTCTCGATGTTTTTGGCCACGGTCTTCCCTTATCCCCCTGCGGTCACGGCAAAGATGTTTTCGCAATTATACCGTGAGTGCAACCCTGTGGTGCGTGATGGATTTCAGACTTACCCAAATAATGGACCCATGCTGCCAAAATACCGGTGCCGCCGTATGCGGATGTGATACTCATTTTCCACGGTTTCCCCAGCCTTGACAGGGCTGCAAGGCGGCTGCTAGTGTCATCGGGAAAAGGTTAAGAACCAGGGGGTACCGGTCATGAAACTGCGAAACATAATTATCATAACTACGCTCGCAGCCGCTTGCCTGGCCACATTGGCCGCAGCGCCGCAATCTGATAAGGAGCCGATCACGTCGAGCACCGGCCGTTTTGGAGACCCCACCTCCATCGCGCGCCAATATCAGGATTTTCTGTATGGAGTCATCAAAGAAAAGAGTCCGAATGAACTGGTCCTGACCCAGACCAAATTCGGCATCGACCAGACCTTCAAACTCAATAAGAAAACCAAGTTCATCCAGGACGGGAAGGCCGGTTCATTTGACAAACTCAAGGTGGGCGATAGGATCTACGTAGACGTCGATACAGACAAGAAAACCGGCGACATGACCGCCAAAAAAGTTATCAGCGGTGTGGATATCCCGTCGATCCCGTCGGCGACCCCGTAAACAGTCCGCAAACTGAGCATTGAAGGCCTTGCGGTCGCATCCAAAAAGAATTGGATTCCCAGGGGGGAGTTTTTACTTTCCGCCTACTGTATCCTGAGGACCTCCATAAGGGCGGGTGAACGAATCGCGGACCGCATGAGCACCGGCGGAACCGAGTTTCGCTGCTGTTGCCATGCGGCGTGGCGCCCATTTCTGCAAGTTCCCCCAGTCTTGACACGGTTGCAACGCCGCTGCTAGTGTTGTGAGTGGAAGGCAAAAATCAGGGGAGCACCTGGCCGTGAAGCTGCAATTTATTTTGGTGGCGTTAGTTATCGGAGTGGTGGGGTTTGCCGCTCCGTCTTTGGCGCAAAGAGGGGGCCGAGGTTCCTCCGGGGGTGGCTATGGGCCCCTCGGGATTCCCTCCAGTGGCACCGACACGGCAGGGAACAAGTATGCGGATTATCTTTACGGCGTCGTTAAAGAACTGAATAAAGATTCGATGGTCTTGACCAAAACCAAAGTTGGGCCGGACCAGACTTTCAAGTTCAACAAAAATACCAAATTTATCCATGACGGGAAAAACAGTTCGTTCGAGTCATTGAAAGTGGGCGACGAGGTGTGGGTGGATGCCGACGAGGACAAGAAAACCGGCGACTTTACTGCCCGGAAGGTTGTCACCGGTGTATTCGCCATGCCATCCTCTTGAGAGCCCATAGGTGCGCTTCGGCTCGACTGTAACGTGCCAGCAATGCGCCTGCTTGTAAGGGTCAATTCCCTTCCGCAGTCGCTGGCCTCCCCTTGAAAAAAGCTATCCTCATTTACAATCCGGTTGCGGGGCGGCGACCTGCCGGGCGGGAGCACGAAGTCCGTCGAGCCGCCGACGTGCTACTCCGGGCTGGTTTGGAAGTCAAGTTGGCGCCTACGGCAGGGCCCGCCATGGCGCACGAGTTGGCGCGGGACGCGGTGGCGAAGGGCGTTGACGTGGTCTTGGTTTGCGGCGGGGATGGAACCATTAACGAAGTTATTAATGGTCTGGCATTGAGCCAGGTGCCCCTGGGTATTCTGCCCGGCGGTACGGCGAACATCGTGGCCCGCGAATTGCACATTCCCCTCAATCCCGTTCGCGCGGCTCGGGAGCTTCCGCGTTGGACCCCCCATCGCATCGCCCTGGGGCGCGCCCACTGGGAGGAAGCGCAGGCTTCCACACCTAATGGCGAACTCACCCCCCACGCCTGCTGCCGGCATTACATCAGCGTGGCGGGAATCGGATACGACGCGGAAATTGTTTACAAGCTTTCCGCCTGGCTGAAAGACAAACTTGGCGTGACAGGTTACGTCATGGAAGCAATCCGGCAACTTCCCTTCTACTCCTTTCCAAGATTTTCCTGCCGTCTGGATGGCATTGAACGGCAGGGCACCTTCGCCGTGATTCATCGCACCCGGCTCTACGCCGGCTGGCTGCATCTGGCGCCCACGGCGGGTCTTTTCCAGCCGCGCTTTGCCATGTGCTCGTTCCCCAGCCGCAGCCCCTGGCGCTATCTGCACTATGCCTTGGCGGTGTTGGCGCGCCGGCATTTGCGGCTGAACGGCGTCTCCCTCGATCATTGCACGGAGGTGGTATGTACCCCCGTTGACACCTCCGCGCCCATCCGCTTTGAGCTCGATGGCGAACTGGCGGGGGTGATCCCCGCGACCTTCGAAATCGTGCCCGACGCGTTGACCGTGCTGGTGCCGTAAGGCACAAGTTAGAAGTTAGGAGTTAGAAGCTAGAAGTTGGAAGTCAGGAGTCAGGAGCCAAGAGTCAGGAGTCAGAATACGGTAGACAGAAGACGGCATTCTGACTCCTAGCTTCCAACTTCTAGCTTCTAGCTCCTTGCCTCGCCATGGATAACCTGACCCACACCCTGACCGCCGTTGCCATCAGCCAAACCGGGCTGAACCGCAAGACACGTTTTGCCACGTTAACCTTGATTCTGGCCGCCAACGCTCCGGACATCGACGTGCTTGCCGGCCTTAAAGACAGCATCACCTACCTGAAATACCATCGAGGGATGGCTCATTCTTTCATAGGTATCACTGTCCTAGCTATTATAATCTGGGGTCTTATATATTGGGTGGGGAAAAAGGTCCGGCCCAAGCCCGGCCTTTCGCTCCATGGCCGTTGGCTGCTGCTGGCTGCCTTCCTGGGAACAGGCAGCCATCTGCTGCTCGACTTCACCAACGCCTATGGCGTCCGCCCCTTCCTGCCCTTCAGTGGACGATGGTACGCGTGGGATATTATGCCGATCATCGATCCCCTTTTGCTCGCCATGCTGGTCCTGGGCTTGGCCGTACCGTGGTTGCTGCGGTTGGTTTCAGAAGAAGTGGGAGCGCGCCGGCCGCGCTTGGCCCCCGGAGCTGTTTTTTGTCTGGGCGTGATGGTCGCACTATGGGGAGTCCGCGACTTCGCTCACCGCCGCGCGCAGAGCATTCTTGACAGCCACACCTACTCCGGCGAGGACCCACAACGGTTCAGCGCGCTGCCTGTGGTGGTGAATCCCCTCACCTGGATGGGTGTGGTCGAGACGGAAACGTCATTCCACGTGGTTCGCGTGAATGCCCTTGATACCATCGGATTACCTGAGGAGTTGGAGACTTTCACAAAACCGCAAATGTCCCCTGCCCTCGCGGCCGCGATGAAGACTCGGGCGGGAATGATCTTTCTGGATTTTGCGCGCTTCCCCTGGGCACAGGTCAGCGAGACATACGACGGCTATCAAGTAAGCATCGAGGACCTGCGGTTTCTCCGCCTCTCTTCCCAGTCCCGAAGTTTCATCCTGGAGATGGAACTAAACAAAAACCTGCAGCCTCGTTCCACAGTCTTCCATTTTGCGGCCCCGGGGCGGTAAATCGGGATATCGAATACGCGGTGCGGGATTCCAGAATGAGGTTCCGCGTGTCGGCTGCCTTCATTTGGACCGGAGAACTCCGGGAGTCTGAGATTCAGTTGATATCCGGACCCCGTGTCCCGTGTCCCGCTCCCTCCGGCTCCACCATCTTTGCAGCAGCGTCAAGCCCACAACCACAATCACAACTGCCAGCGAGACTCGGCCCAAGTTGTGGCGCAAGTAGTCCTCCGCCTGGACGCCATAGCGCGCGCCCAGCCACGCGTCGGCAGCAAACCTCAGCCCGCGTCCCACCAGCAGCGCCAGGCCGAAATGCAGCCAATTGACACGCAGCAGACCGGCCGTGAGGACAAACACCTTATACGGCGCCGGCGGAGGCAGGATCGACGCCACCAGAACGGCCACGAAGTCGTTGCGCTCTAGCCAGCGTTGCGCGCGGGTTATGGATTGGGGCGTGGTCTTGCGGAAGAAGAACTTTCCCCCGCCGCGGGCAATTCCGTAAAGCAGGTAGGCGCCCGAAACCGAGCCCAGAGTGCTCGCCAGCGCATAGAGAGGCCACCAGGCAGGCCGTTTGCTGGCCATCACCATCAGCGCCAGATCATTCACCACGGGAAACGGAATCAGCGAAGAGTCCAGAAACGACATCGCGAACAGCCCCCACCCACCGTAGAGGACCAGTATGTGGCCGAGTTTTGCACTCAAGGATTTCAGCATGTTCTCTGCTTGCAGCCGGGGCGAAACTGGTCATTCTATGCGGTTCTGCTGCCCAGTGCAATGCACGGCCGGCAGCTCACCGTAAGGGCGTTCTCGACTTTTACTGTGAACTGTAAACTATGGACTGTGAACTGTACTTAAGAAACGGCCCGCGAACAGGTGTGGAGTTGATGGGAGCGTCCCCGTTGGATGTGATTTTCAACTCGCGCGCAACGGAGTGCGGGTGGAACTCCGGTCGTCATCGCTCATAGGCAGGACAATGCTCGGAAGGCCAATCGCGTCCAAACCTGGAATCTCTTCCGCCAGACTCTTCTTGCGGACCAGCGAAGGCGTCAGCACGGGCAACCCGATATCAAATTCCTTGCGGTCGTCCAGAGGCATGATGGTAACGATTTGCAGTTTGTCTTTACCGAGTTCAAACGTCTCGAGTTTCAAATCCTCAATGTTTTCCAGTTCGTCGACGAAATCCAGAAACGCCTTATTGCCGATGATATCGACCCGTTCCGTGTAGCTTCCCGGCAACTCGCGAAACATCAGCCGCAGACCGCGTCCGATGGTTTGCTCAGGCAGGATGTTGGCCTTGGACGTATAGGGGCGCAGACCCACCACCACCGTAACGGTTTGCACATCCCAGCCTTCGCGCCGCATCAAGACACTCACAATGACGTTGATGGGGCTATTCGGATCGTCCACTTTGCGGACCGCCTCGCGCGCGCTGTCCAAATCTCCCTTGCTCACTTGGCCCGTCTTGTCAGTGTGGATTACCTGCGTCTTGTCGTCGCCAAAATCCTCCGGGCACTTCGTTTTCAGCCAGTCGTTTAAATCCTCAGCGTCGTCCGTGATATTCATCATGATAAAAAGGACGGCTTCCCTGCGAAGCGGCCTGAGCTCGTCGCGGTATTCCCGCCAGCGTTCCACCGCCGCCGTCAGGTACGCCCGGTAGCGCACGCCGGCAAAGTCCGATTCGGCTTCTGTGATTTTGGCAATGCCCTTCATCGGACGTTTCACGATGCCGTCAATGATGGCTTGGTTCAGGGGGTAATCGGAGATGGTCCAGGGGAAAATCGCTCCCTTCTGGAAGCGTGGCGTTGCCGAGAAATCCAATTGCGCGGTAAGTGGCGTTTCGGCGTGCAGCCCCCGAATCACTTTGTTCCACTCGCTGTCTTCATCGTGGGTGTGATGTGCCTCGTCATTGACCACCAACAAGCGCCCGGCGCGCAGACCGATTCGGTCGCTGAAGTCCGCCAGTTCCAGCTTATTCATCGGAGCCCTGGACCCCAGCATTTCGGTCATGACCTCGGGCTCATCCTCCTGCGCCCGATTCGGCCTTTCGTAGAATTGCTGGATGTTGGTGAGGAAAAGCGTTCCTTCAGCGTACGCTTTTTCGCCCTCGCCGCGCATCACGCAGTCAAAGTCCCAGAAAACCTCGAGTTCTTTGGGGATAACGGGATCGGTGCGAGAGATGCGCCCGCCCGCGAAATCCCTTTTCAGGCGCTCAAAGACGATGACGTTCGGGGCGACTAGCAGGAAGGTCTTCGCATAGTCCTTGGAGATGTCATCGGTCTCGCGTGCCGCATTCAGGAACCGCCACGCCACCGCTTTCCATGTTTTTTTGGCGATGGCCTTCACGTCGGCGAGCATCACCGAGGCCAACAATCCTCAGCAGGAAGAGTTCGGCTCGCGGCGGCTGGAGAAGATCCTGCGGGAGAATGCACAAAGGCCGCCGCAGGAAATTGTCGATCAGGTATTTGCCGAGTTGCGCGATTTCGAAGCCGGGCGCACTCAGCGTGATGATCAAACGCTGGTGGTTTTAAAAATCCGTTAGGCGCCAAGAATTCTGTTCCAGAGGTGGGCACAGGTCCCCGGAGGTCCTCGGGCGCAAGGGTAGCGTGCAAGGAATGGGCCGCTTCACCCCCTAAGGTGGTTAAAGCGCCATTGCCCGAGAATGGTGGCTACATCTTGGAGAAACAGACACTTAGCGCTTAGGGTCTAAAAAGACAAAATGTCATTATTAACCCAGGGTTCCTTCCATTATCGCCAAAACGAGTTCTTTTGCGACGATTTGTCCCTGTCGTCGCTTGCCGAACGGTTTGGCACGTCCGCGTACATTTACAGCCAGAGCACGATTCTAGGCAACTATGCGCGGTTACGCGGCATGGCGCGGATTCCCAGCCTGATTTGTTACGCGGTCAAGGCCAATTCCCATCTGCGCATTCTGAGCTTGTTGCGGCAGGCGGGAGCGGGCTTCGACGTAGTCTCGGGCGGAGAGCTAGCGCGAGCCCTCCGCGCCGGAGCCTCGCCCGCCACCATTGTTTTCTCCGGAGTGGGCAAGACGCAGGTTGAAATTGACGCCGGTCTAGCCGCGGGCATCATGATGTTCAACGTGGAATCGGCGGGCGAGCCGGCGGCGATGGCAAGCAGCGCCGGCGACATGGCCGACGTCCAACCCGGAGATCTGCTGGCGGTGCTGACCGCCGGCGCCTACGGATACGTCCTCTCCTCGAATTACAACACCCGCCCCCGCCCCGCCGAAGTTCTGGTGCAAGGAGCCGAAGCAGGATTAATCCGCCCCCGCGAAACGTTGGAGATTTTGATGGCAGGGGAGACGACGTAGGAGTCAGGAGTCAGGAGTAAGGAGCCAGGAGTTTTGGAGCGCCGTCCCTTTAGGGCGGCACTTGACGGGCTAGAGTACGGCGGACCTGTTCTGGAGGTCCGTGGCTTTTCCTTGCCCACAGCGGAGGTGATGGCAGGGGATTCTGGGATTCAGGATTTAGGAGTTAGGATTCAACGCGCGGCGGGCCAAAATCCGGCCCGCCCATCTTAATGGCGGGCGATTTCTTCCCGTCCGAATTGCCCTCCCCATCTAAGGAAGAGTTTTCAGCCAAAATTGCTCGCCCGCCATTAAGATTGGGCGGTTCACCCCCACGCGCGTGGGGACAATGTACTGAGTCGGATCCAGGAAATCAACCGGATCGGTTCACCCCCACGCGCGTGGGGACAATATGTCCTTGAGGCTGCCGGCAAGCTCGTCAATCGGTTCACCCCCACGCGCGTGGGGACAATACGAGGGCAGCTACGAGGTTTCCGATTCCGGCCGGTTCACCCCCACGCGCGTGGGGACAATGTCGAAATACAGGTTGGCATTCAGCCCGGTTCCTGGTTCACCCCCACGCG
>Ga0326728_10014127_pt1 | contig 17088 bp, 18 predicted proteins | sample MB3enrmetagenome_FD_207602 | JGI IMG/M metagenome (GOLD analysis project Ga0326728, IMG submission 207602) | Lab enriched peat soil microbial communities from McLean, Ithaca, NY, United States - MB31MN | ecosystem: Environmental > Terrestrial > Soil > Wetlands > Peat | place: USA: New York...
GCAAAGGGTAGCTTGGGATCGGAAATCATTGCACGCGTCGTTGTGAGTAAGGCCGTGGGGTGGGCGCGGGACCGGACCGTATCCCCACGCAAATTCCGAACCCACTGGGTGCATTCTACGACTTCAGAGCCTGAATGCGCTCGGCGACGTCGCGATAATCGATGTTCGAACCGTAAACGCTGGTGAAATGACGCAGTGCCGCAGGCTTGTCCAGGGCAGTTTCGCAGGCCGACCCCAGCTCATAGTTGATGGCAACGCGCGCTTCGTCATCAAGTCCGGGAATGTTCAGCGCCTTTTCATACCAGCGAATGGCGGCTTCGGGGACTCCTTTATCGAGGAAGCACTGGGCCAGCCAGGTGTAGGTCTGGACGGGCTGCGCAAATGCCTTGCCGTGATCGATCGCGGTACACACTTTCTGAAATTCGGCGATGGCCTCGTCGAGCAGGCCCATCTCGCGGAAGGCAACGCCCAGGCTGTAATGTGTTTCCGGATCGTCGTCGCCGGCAATAACCTCTTCTTCGAGTTCGTGCTTCAACTCGCCGAACATCTCCGCCAGATCGACGCTGTCGGAGGGATGCATAGCTTGGGCTCCAGCCCCCAAGGGACGCACGGGAGCGGGGCTGTAGCTCATGGCAGGAGCGGCGGCGGTGGCGGCGCCTCCCGCCGATGCTGCGATCGCGGGCAGGGCCGCCGGAGCAGCCGGAATTTCACTTTCGAGTGCCACGGGCTCCGTTTCCGGCTCGGGCGTTCTCGCTGCGGCCGGCACTGGCGCCGGACCGACCGGCCAGCCCGGCAACGGCCGGGTTTCGGGTGGCTCAGTTACCGGTGAATGAGCAACGGGTGAATGCTCCGCGGGAAGCTCGGCAGCGGGCGGCGGAGCTTGCGGAAAAGAATCGCCGAGCGAAGCTTCCAGGTCTGCGACAAACGCCGTCAGCTCGCTTGCCTCCGCATGCACAGGTTCGGCTTGAACTGGTTCTGCTTGATCCGGTTCTGCTTGATCCGGTTCTGCCTGATCCGGTTCTGCCTGATGATGTTCGGCACGGGCCGGTTCCGGCTCGAGTTCCGCCGAAGCCTCAACCTGGATCGGGTCGTGAACCGCGTGCTCGTAACCCACCAGATCGGGCGAGGCGGCGATCTCGGAACCGTGCTGGGTCTCCAGATCGACTTCGAAATCCGCGGGCTCGTCGGCGTTGATCTCGGTGATTTCCGGTTCGGGCTCGGCCAGCGGCTGGCCGGCGGATTCGACGGCAGCGCGTAACGGATCGAGAATGCGGGCGTCGCCGGTCAGGGATTCGAGCTTCTCGATCCCGGCGCGGGCCTGATCCGTCATGAAGTGCTCAAGATAGAAACGGATTTCTTCGACCGTCTCGGCGACCTCGGGATTGCTGGAAGCATCGGCCTCGGCTTCGCCTTCGACGGGGACCGGCAGTTCCGCGGCCGGAGCTTGCTCGTCGATGGAAAGGGAATGCTCCCACTCGGAGGCAAGGTCGGTGGAAAGGTCGGAGGAAAGATCGTGCGCGTCCTCGGGCGCGTGCACCACCAGTTCATGGACGGCGAATTCCGGATGCGCGGCTGCGGCAATTTCGGGACCGAAAGCCGAGGGCGCAGCCATCGGCCAAGGCGCGGGCGGAGCCGCAGCGGCAGCAGCGGCGCGGCCAGCAGGCGGCGCGGCGACCGATGAAGCGATGGCGGGCGCAGCGATCGTCGATGAAGCGGCAGGCGATGAGGCAGCAGACAAGGAAGCGGCGGCTTCCGCGTTCTGCTCATAGCGTGCAGCCAATTCTCCATAGCGCACAGCATCGTCAGGGTAGCCAGCGTCGTGGTACACGCCTTCCAGGGTGCGGCAGCAGACGGCGGCTTCGGTAAAGCGCTGGAAGCGAGTATGCAGCGCGGCCAGGCGCTGGTTCAGCCGCACGTCACACGGCGCCTGAGGCAGAACGCTCAGCAGAGGCACCACCGCTTTGTCGGGCAGATTGTAAGAAAGAAACAGGTCGGCATCGGTGACCGCGGAGCGCACTGCGATCGCAACGTGGTCGGGATAAGCCTGGTCGATGACCGCCGCGGTCGCTTCCAACTCCTCGACGATGACCGCGCCTTCTTCGGCGGTGATCCCGTTGGCGGGCGAGGCTCCCTCCATGCGCGCCACCACCTGCTGATAATTCTGCATGTGCATCGAGTTTTGGGGCTCGGCGGTGGCCAGCATCTTGTATAGGTCGCGGGCGCGGGCCAGGTTTCCGTCCTTCACGGAGGAGTGAGCCAGAAGCTCGGTGACCTCGTTGACGTGCGTGCTCTCGCCGGCTTTGCTCAGCAGCAGCAACAGCGAGTCCAGTGCGCCCGAATCGTCGCGCACATGGGTGATCATGGCATGCAGGCTGGCCAGCAGTTTGGTCGAGTCGGCCGCCAGCAGGCGATCGGCGTGCCGGGTGTAAATGTCAAGCGCCTGGTGATACTGACCGAGCCGCGTGCAACCCTCTGCCAACAGAAACAGCCCCTCGGGATCGTTGTGCACCGTAAGCAGTTTTTCGGCGATCGGGGCAGCATTGGTGAGGTCTCCGATTTGCAGATAGGCCTTCAGCAGGTCGCGCAAACCTTCGGGATGAGAATCGAGGTCGGGAGCCTTCTCCAGGTAGGCGATGGCGTTCTTGGGGTCGTCACTTTCGAGGGCCGACTTCCCGCGCAGCAGCAGAACGTGGCTGTTGCCCGGATCGAGCACCAGCATCCTCTTCAAAATGTCTTCGGCGGCGGCGAGGGAACCACGCGCCCGCAGCGATTCAGCCGCCGCGCTGAAAATCTCCCACGCCTCTTTCTTTTTTCCGAGCCGTAGATAAACCTCGGCGAGCTTGACCCGCATGGGCACATTTTCCGGGTCCATTTCGAGGACCTTCTGAAAAAGGCGCACTGCTTGTTCGAGGTCGCCATTTTTCATGAAGTCTTCGGCGACTTGCAGATACTGGGCGCGGGCGTCGTTGAACAGCCCCTGCTGGGTGTAGAGTTCCGCCAGTTTCAGAGATCCATCCACGCTCGGATGGAGCTTGGTGATCTTCTTGTACATGGCGATGCCCTTAACGGTGAAGCCCTGCGCGGCATAGGCATCGCCCACCGTCTTGAAGCACTCGATGGCTTTGGGGATGTCGCCGAGACGGGCGTAGAGATCGCCGATGGTGTTGTTGACGGTAAGATCCTTGGCATCGTTCTTCAGGACCTTGTCGTACTCAGCAATGGCGTTCTGCAGCTTGCCCTGCTGGACAAACTTTTCCGCGGCGCTGAGAACCTTCTGTTTGTTAAAGCCAAAACCAAACGCCATAGGGTGTGCGGACTCCAGCCTTTTTCCCGCCAAACGCCCGCGATTTCCGCCAGCGCAGAACGGCTCCGAACCTCGCCGGGAGATTCCCAGACGAAACCCCGCAAACCGCCCAACCGGGATCGCGGAGTAAGGTAATTGTAAGGCCGGGTACTCTCAGTCCGATGGTTACCGACGATTACCGGGGGTTACCGAAAGGGAGTGTACGTCCGGTTCCGGAAAAAACCTGCCCCCCGCTTCCACAACGGGAGCAAAGAAAACGCCACCCATCTCCCACACCGCTCCTTTTATGGTGTATCCTGCTGCCCCGGCGTTTCTCGACTTTGTTTAAGGCGTACGGCACGATCATGAAGGAATACGTGGCCGTTCCTGACGCATTGTTGAAAAATACAAGAGAATTGCAGAAGTATCTCGAACTTAGCTACGAATATGTCAAAACTTTAAAGCCCAAGCCAAGCAAGAGGAAATCTCGATCGGTGGAGTGATGCATGAGCAACGTACGAGTTCTAGTCGGCACACGCAAAGGCGCATTCGTCTTAACGTCGGACGGCAGGCGCGAGCAGTGGGATGTTAGCGGCCCGCATTTTGCGGGCTGGGAGATCTACCACCTCAAGGGATCGCCCGCGGACCCGAATCGGCTGTATGCGTCGCAGTCCAGCGGCTGGTTCGGGCAGTTGATCCAGCGCTCGAACGACGGCGGCAAGACGTGGGAGCCTGTCGGCAACAAATTCGTATACGACGGTATCCCTGGCACTCACCAGTGGTACGACGGCACGGCGCATCCCTGGGAGTTCAAACGAGTGTGGCATCTGGAGCCGTCGCTCACCGATCCGGATACCGTCTACGCCGGAATCGAGGACGCCGCCTTGTTCCGCTCAATCGATGGCGGGCAAACGTGGCAAGAACTCTCCGGACTGCGCGGCCACGGCTCCGGGCCGAAATGGCAGCCCGGCGCCGGTGGGATGTGCCTGCACACCATCATTCTCGATCCGAGCGATCCCGGCCGGATTTTCATTGCCATCTCGGCGGCGGGCGCCTTCCGCACCGACGACGCGGGTAAAACTTGGAAACCGATCAACCGTGGACTGCACTCCCAATACATTCCCGATCCGACTGCCGAGGTCGGTCACTGTGTTCACCACATCGCGATGCACCGGTCGCGTCCAGATGTGCTGTTTATGCAGAAGCACTGGGACGTGATGCGCAGCAACGACGCCGGCGATTCATGGCAGGAGGTCAGCGGGAACCTGCCGACCGACTTCGGGTTCGTGATCGACGTGCACGCGCACGAGCCGGAGACGATCTACGTCGTCCCCATCAAGAGCGATTCGGAGCACTTTGTTCCGGAGGGCAAGCTGCGCGTGTTCCGCAGCCGCACTGGAGGCAATGAGTGGGAGGCGCTGACCAAAGGTCTGCCGCAGAAGGATTGCTACGTCAACGTCTTGCGCGACGCGATGGCCGTCGATTCGCTCGACAAGTGCGGCGTGTATTTCGGCACCAGCGGCGGTCAAGTGTATGCATCGTCCGATGCCGGAGACAGCTGGGCCCCGATTGTCCGAGATCTTCCGGCCGTGCTTTCGGTCGAGGTGCAGACGCTGCCGTGATGGCATCGATATGATCCGAGTCATTCTCCCGCAGCATCTGCGAACACTGGCGCAAGTTTGCAGCGACCTGGAGCTCGAAGTGGAGGGTCAGCCCACGCAGCGCTCGGTCCTCGATGCGCTCGAGGCCCGCTATCCTATGCTGCGCGGTACGATCCGTGACCAGGTCACCGAGCAGCGCCGGCCGTTCTTGCGCTTCTTCGCCTGCGAGGAGGATCTATCCCATGAGCTGCCCGATGCCCCACTGCCCGACGCGGTCGCGTCCGGTGCGGAGCCCTTTATCGTCATAGGAGCCATTGCCGGCGGGTAGAGCTAGCGGCGCACTTTGCCCGTCTAGGCAGGTGAGGGGCGCCTGCCCCTGCGTGAGCTTGGACGGGCGAGGGCGCCCGTCCCTACACGATCTAACTTCTACTTCACCCGCTTCTCCATCGCCACGAACTCCCGCGGGTCGTGCCCGATCCAGACCTGCCGCGGGCGCGCGATCTTCTGTTCGGGGTCGTTCAGCATTTCCTGCCATTGCGTCAGCCAGCCGACGGTGCGTGGAATCGCGAATAGAACGGTAAACATCTCCGGCTTGAAGCCCATCGCCTGGTACATGATGCCGGAGTAGAAGTCCACGTTCGGATAGAGCTTGCGCTGCACGAAATAATCGTCTTCGAGCGCGATACGCTCCAGTTCGAGCGCGATCTTGAGTCTGGTATTGTGTCCGGTAACTTCGAACACCTGGTCGGCGGCCCACTTGATGATCTTGGCCCGCGGATCGTAGTTCTTGTAGACGCGGTGTCCAAAGCCCATCAGCTTGCCTTTGCCTTCCTTGATCTTCTTGATGTAGGCCGGGACGTTCTCCTTGGATCCGATCTCGTCCAGCATGCGCAGCACTTCTTCGTTGGCCCCGCCGTGCAGGGATCCGGAAAGAGCGGATGCGGCCGAAGCCGTAGCCAGGTAGGGGTCGGCGTAAGAACTGCCCACGGAGCGCATGGTGTTGGTGCTGCAGTTCTGCTCGTGGTCGGCGTGCAAGACAAAAAGAACGTCGAGCGCCCGCGCAATAGTCGGATTGGCCACATATTTCGGCTCGACCATCTTCCACAGCATGTTCATGAAGTTTTCCGTGTAGGTCAGATCGTTGTCGGGATACACGTACGGGAATCCCACCATGTGGCGATAGGACATGGCCGCAATCGAGGGCATCTTGCCGATCAGGCGCTTGATCTGCAGCAGCCGGTTCGCGGGGTCGTGAATGTTCTTCGCCTCCCGATACACCGTCGACAGCGCCGCCACCGTGCTCACCAGCATCGCCATCGGGTGCGCGTTTTCGCGGAAGCCCTCCATGAATTTCTTGGTGGTTTCATGGAGCATGGTGTGATGGGTGATCTCGTACACCCAATCCTTCAATTCGCTCGCGTTGGGCAGTTCGCCGAACAGAAGCAGGTAGGAAACTTCGAGAAACGTGCAGTGTTCGGCGAGAACCTCGATGGGATAGCCGCGGTAGCGCAGGATTCCCCGATCGCCGTCAATGTAGGTGATCGCGCTCCGGCAGGAAGCGGTATTCGTGAAGGCGGGGTCATAAGTCATCAAGCCGAAATCTTCAGGCCCGGTCTTGATCTTGCGCAGATCGATCGCGCGGATAGTTCCATTTTCGACGGGAAGGGTGTAGCTCTGCCCGGTACGGTTGTCGGTGATCGTCAAGGTATCTTGCGGCATCCGAACCTCCTGAGAACAAAGCAAGCGAAAGAATATACAGCGGGACAAAACGCGCCGGCGCCAATAGTATTGCCCCCCGGCACTGGATGCGGTGACCTACGTCACAAGAGATTGCCGCTTCTGGCCGAGGCCCCTCACTCGCTGGCCACACGGCGGTGCGATTTCACCGCCAGGCACCGCGCGAAGATCGCTGACACCTGCGGAATCTCTTCTTCATTCAACCGAATCGCGCTGCCCAGTTTCATCAATGCCGCATTCAGAGCGGCGGGCTGCGCGTGCGTCAGTTCCGTGAGTTGCTGCCATTCGCGGGCAACTGGAATGCGCTCGTCGGTTTCGGCGTCTTCGCAAAATTGATCGGCCGCTTCCGGAGGAGTTCCGTACTCGTCGGCGACATCCTCGTGGAAATAGCCCCGCAGGAATGTATGCAGCGCGGGAAAGTTGGCAGCGGTGATTTCCGGCTTCGGGTTCATGAGCGGCACTCCGGATAAGAAGTCAAAACGTAATATTCGTTGGGCCTGGCGTATTTCAACACGATTAGCGCATGCGCGCACGGACGCGCCTCGCTCTCGCCACGGTTGATGGTGCGGCCAATCGGAACCGGGCTGTCGTAGTCCAGCACCAGGTTGGGATGGCCTCCTGAGCGGTTGAGCCAGCGCTGGATTCGGTCCTGCGATTCCGCGATCGCCGCGCCCACGGCATGTTCAGCGGTCGGGCGGTCAGTATACGTCGACGCGCCGGTAATGCCGCGTTCCCGCTCCAGGCGCTCACGCAGTTCGTCATCGGTCTGTCCCACGTGCCGGCGCAGAATGTGTCCTCCGGCAACCTCGTCCTGGCTGAGGTCGCGCACGGCACCATTGGTCAGGTGGCTCTCAGGCCGTGCGGCCGTCGAGGAAGACGCCGCCGCACTTGCCCCATTCGTGGAAGCGGGCGGTTGGCACGAGATCAGGCCACACAACCCCAGTGCGACAACAGTCCGAACTATGACGCTGCGAACTGGAAAAATTCTTCTCATCCGTCCCCAACTACGGCACCGAGTGCCGGTCGGCACATGTAAAGTTCTGGGAATTGTGCTACTAAACAGGGTGTGCGGGCAAGTCTATTGGATTCACTGGACGATTTCGAGCGCTGGGGGGGCGACTGCGCCTACGTGTTTCCGCGTGGATACCGGCGCGAGCGTTGGAGCTACCAGCGGGTCGCCGAAGTGGCGTATCAATTTGCCCGCGAGCTTGAGGCGCGCAATATCGGCAAGGGCGATGCGGTGCTGTTGTGGAGTCCGAACTGTGCCGAGTGGGTGGCGGCGTTCCTGGGGTGCGCGCTTTGCGGGGTCATTGCCGTTCCCCTCGACGATGGCGCCAGCCCCGATTTTGCGCGCCGGATCAGCGCGCAGGTGCGAACCAGGCTGGTGTTGTGTCCACGCGAACGGGCTCCGATTTTCGGCAGCCTGGGGACGGAGAAGGTCGTAACCATCGATCCCGCAGATCTGGCGGCTGCGGTCGCAGAGCATCCGGCCGGACGCTTTCGTCCCACTCAGATTCAGCCATCCGATCCACTCGAAATCGTCTTCACCTCCGGCACCACGGCCGAGCCCAAGGGAGTCGTGCTTACCCACGCCAACGTGATCGGCAACCTGGTCCCGATCGAAACTGAGATTAGAAAATACCTGAAGTACGAGCGGTTGGTGCATCCGATTCGCTTCCTCAACCTGCTGCCGCTGAGCCACGTCTTCGGCCAATTCCTGGGAATTTTTCTGCCGCCGCTGCTGGGCGGTGCCGTGGTGTTCGAAAACACATTCAACCCCACCGAAGTCATGGCGACGATCCGCCGCGAGCGCGTCTCGGTGCTGGTGGCCGTCCCGCGCATGATCGAGTCGCTGCAGCAGAAGATCGAACGCGATCTCGAGGATAGTAAATATGACACTGGCGGTCGCGAGAATTTTGCCGAGCGCTACGCCGCCGCCAAGAGCCAGCACTTTCTGCGGCGCTGGTGGACCTTCCGGGACCTGCGCCGCCAGTTCGGATGGAAGTTCTGGGCAGTGATCAGCGGCGGCGCCGCCCTTGATCGCGAGACCGAAGAATTCTGGCATCGCCTGGGATACGCCGTGGTCCAGGGGTACGGATTGACCGAAACCACTTCGCTGATCAGCCTGAACCACCCCTTCCACACCAGCCGCGGCTCTATCGGGAAAGTTCTGCCGGGGCGCGAAATCAATCTGGCGGAAGATGGGGAGATTCTGGTTCGCGGCAGCGGCGTCGCCAGCGGCTACTGGAATGGCCACGAACTGCAACCGGTAGCAAGCGATGAAGGCTGGTATCGCACCGGCGACCTGGGCGCGCTCGACGAACAAGGCAATCTCTTCTTCAAGGGCCGCAAAAAAGAAGCGATCGTCACGCCCGCCGGCATGAATATTTATCCCGAGGACCTGGAAGCGGCCTTGCGACGGCAAAAAGAAGTTCGGGATTGCGTGGTCGTCGGGCTGGAGCGCGGCGGGAATGCCGAGCCTTGCGCCGTGCTCATTCTGCGCGACCGCGATGTGGACACAGCGGGCGGCGCCGCGCCGGACATCACCGCGCAGAACATCGTCCAGCGCGCCAACGAAACCCTGGCCGAATATCAGCGCATGCGGACCTGGTTCGTCTGGCCGGAGGAAGATTTTCCCCGCAGTTCCACCGAGAAGCCGCGGCGCAATGTGATTCGCGATGCGGTCGACGCTGGCCTGCGTGGACAAGCGCCGGCGAACCCAGCCAGCCCGCTCTCCGAATTGCTGACGCGAATCACTGGCCGCGCAGCGTCGAACCTGATGCCGGACGCAAACTTGGAGAGCGGGTTGGGGCTGAGTTCTCTCGAACGCGTCGAACTGCTCAGCGCGCTCGAAGACCGCTACCAAGTCGACCTGAGCGAAACCAAGTTCGCGAATGCAGCGACCGTCGGCGATCTCGAAAAACTGCTGCAGGGGGAACGCGGCGCTCGCGGCCAACTTCATGAGCTTCATGCTCCGGGCTTTCACTATCCCCGCTGGGCCCTGCGCTGGCCGGCTGCGTGGCTGCGCCTGGCGTCGCACTATCTGCTGGCGCGCCCGGCGGTGTTTCTTCTGGGATGGCCTCGCGTGAGCGGGCGCGAGAACCTGCGCGGCGTTCGCGGGCCGCTGCTGGTCATCTCCAACCACGTTGCCGATGTCGATATCGGTTTCATCCAGTTCGCGCTTCCCGCGCGGATTCGCCACAAACTGGCGACCGCAACCCGCGGCGAGGCGCTGGAAGCGTTGCGTTCGCCCGCTCCGGATCGCCCGTGGTTCCGTCGCATCTACGGCCGCGTGCAGTGGACGCTCGCCGTCGCCCTGCTGAACCTGTTTCCGCTGCCGCGCCAATCGGGCTTCCGCAAAAGCTTTGCCTACGCCGGAGAGGCGGTCGACCGCGGCTACAGCGTGCTGGTGTTTCCGGAGGGGAAGCACACCGAAGACGGCAAGCTCTGCCCGTTCCGCACCGGAGTCGGCCTGCTCGCCAACAATCTGCGCATCCCCGTTCTGCCGATGCGGATTGATGGTTTATTTGCCATCAAGAAGGCCGGGAAAAAGTCTGCCGCGCCCGGAAAAATTCAGGTGCTTATCGGCAAGCCGGTGGAGTTCGCGCCAGAAAGCGATCCGGAAGAAATCGCACGAGCACTGCAAAAGGCGGTAGAGAACCTTTGAGCCATCTTTATTCTTGATTCGCGCTTGTTTACTTTAAAGGTATTAACCCGTGTTTACTACCACCCCCCCTACCCCCCTCCTATTCGAATCATGGGGTTACGGGGGATCGAGCCGCCAAAATCTAGAGCGCCAAGGACTTATTTTCAAAATATTCCGGAATAAGGGCTTAGCTCGATTCTTTGCTGAATTCTATTAGAATTCAAAGATTTTGATGGTTTTCTGACACCGCTCGTCAACGTCAAAATGCTTCAAGAATAGTTATCAAAGAACAAACTTGGGATAGTGGCACAGCTCTGCACTGGCCCGACAGTGGATTATTATCGCATCGAGTGGGTCGCGAGTCTGTGATGGCGCGCACCGGCTAATTGTGATGAAAAAAGCAGAAATCAGATTGCGGGATTTGGAACGCTCGCGAACCCACTCATCGCAAGAACCGCGATGAGTTGCACCCGGCATCCGGCCACAATTTAGAGCGTAAAAGACTTATTTTTAAGATATTCCGGAATAAGGACTTAGCTCGATTTTTCGGATAATTCTCCTAGAACTCGGATACCAGCCGCGCGCGCGCTTTCTTGGAAGCCCGCGCCAAATCCTCGTCCAAGGTAGCAAGTGGCAGACCGCTGTCGAGAGCCAAGTCGAGGTAGGCCGCATCGTACGCGGTCAGGCCATGCTCGCGGCTGAGGCGCTGGATCCTGGCAAAAACAATTCCAGCGGGAGACTGTTCCAGCGCAATGGGAAGCGTAGCCAGGTCGTTGAGGAAGCTTTGCACCAGATCTTTGGAAATGCGCTTGCGTTTTTCTCCAACCAGTAAGGCGTTCAGGATCTCGTGCGGCCAGAATGAGGGCGCAATGGCGGTGTCGCCTCGCTTGAACATGCCGGCGACATGCTGCGCCGTGGCGGCATTCTCATCGGGAAAACACCAGGTCAGGACGACGGAAGCGTCGAGGACAAACCGGCTCACCGGCGTCCTTCATCGATCAGATCCTTGATTTTGATACCCCGCAAAGTGAGCTTGTGGCGCAGGCCGAAACTCGCCAGCCGCTCCGCCGCCTTCTCCACTGCAGGACCACCCTGGGCCGAGATGCGCTCCTTCAGAAGCGCCCCCAGCAGCCGCGAAACGCTGGTATCGTGGCGCGCCGCCTCGATCCGGGCCCACTGGGCCACGTCTTCTTCCAAGGTAACGGTCACATTGCGTAAGCGGCGAGGGGAGGACACGAATATAGTGTAACACGGATTTCGTGTCCATTGCGAACAAGAATTAGAAGCTTGTTCTAGAAGGGCTGCCGCGTAGGCCGCTTCAACTCAAAGTGACAACTGAAAGAGCGTGGCGGGCTTCGCCCCGCCGGACAGCCGAGGGCGGCTGTCCCTACGCAAACCTGCTACGGCGTGGAATAGAGCTGCCAATAGACATTTGCGAACGCACCAAGAAACAAAAGGCCGGGCGATTGAGCCCGGCGCTTCGTGGTGAGAAACTGTCGATTGCTGAGTTGAGCTAGATCAGTTTCCCGTTAACCTCGATTTCATCTTCATGACTGCGCAAAACCTCACATCACCAGCGCGAGGCCTTCCAGTTCACGCTCCAGCACCGGCAGAGAACAGCCGGCCATTTCCACCCGTCCGGCGGCGTCGATGGCAGCGATCTGCGACACGCCGTAGCCCCGGCCTGCCAGAAAAACTTGCAGCAGTTCCGCGGCTTCGCGGGAATCCACCATGCCGCCCTGGATCAGGTCGTTTCTGAGGGCGCACAGTTCCGTCACCGTAAATCGCTCTTTTGTGGCCATTCTCACCCTCGACCTCCCAGCCGTTGCCCTACTTGTATTCATCGGCAACCTACTTCGTTTCATGCAATCGTAATGCCGTAACTTCGGTACTCCGTTGGATACGTTTTCCCGGTGCCTCAAGTTCTTAGAACCCAAGATTTTACAAAAGGTTGCGTGAATTTGACCGGCAGGCGCGCGGAAGACATAACACCGGCAACTGTTGCCAAAATGACACTAAATGTCGTTTCGCGACAGGAAGAAACCGAACTTTGTCGGGTGCGCGGCCGGCGCCGGCTTCAGGAGGCGTCAATGGTAGCGGAGTCCACGAGCATGATCGGGATGTCATCCTGAATGGGGTACACACGGCGGCATTCGCCGCATTTTAGACTTTCCCCGTTCGCCGCCAGGACCACCGGCTTCTTGCAGACCGGACAGACCAGGATGTCAAGCAGATCCTGCGAAATCATAGCGGCTCTATTGTAACGCGGAGTGGCGCGGGGCGGACTGGCGTTCGGATGCGGAGTTCAGCCTACTACCCGCGATGCGATAGAATCGGCTTTCGATTCCGAGCAAGCGGCAGCGAGGTGAGATGGCAGCCAGGGTTCTCGACGGTACGAAAATGGCCGGTGAAATACGGGCGGAAGTCGCCGCCCAAGTAAAAGCGCTGGCATTATCGGGCGTGCGCCCCGGGCTCGCCGTGGTGCTGGTGGGGCACAACCCGGCATCCGAGGTCTACGTTCGCGGCAAGGTGAAGAGCTCGGAAGAAGTCGGCCTCTACAGCGAACAACACCTGCCCGCCGAGAGCGCGACCACCGAAGAGCTGCTGGCGTTGATCGCCAGCCTGAACCGGCGCGACGAAATCGACGGCATCCTGGTGCAGTTGCCGCTGCCCGCGCACGTCGATGCCAAGAAAGTTCTGCTGGCCATCGATCCCGCCAAAGATGTGGACGGGCTTCATCCCATGAACGTGGGCTACCTTTCCACGCAGCGTCCCGGCCTCGTGCCCTGCACGCCAGCCGGCGTTATGGAAATTCTGAAGCGCAGCGCGATTCCGGTCGCAGGGCAGGAAGCTGCGGTCGTCGGACGCAGCGATATGGTCGGCAAGCCTGTGGCCATGCTGCTGCTGAATCAGAACGCCACCGTTACCGTCTGCCACTCGAAGACGCGCGATCTGCCCGGAGTTTGCCGCCGCGCCGACATCCTGGTAGCGGCCATTGGCCGCGCCGGCATGATCACGCGCGACTACGTGAAGCCCGGAGCCACGGTGATCGACGTGGGCATCAACCGGATCGCGGACCGGAAGGAATTCGACCGCTTCTTCTCCGGAAACAAAAAGCGCGAAGAAACGTTTTTGGCGAAGGGCTCAACGCTGGTGGGCGACGTCCACCCCGAGGTAGCGGAAATCGCCGGCGCGATCACGCCCGTTCCCGGAGGGGTCGGCCCGCTAACCATCGCCATGCTGATGGTCAACACGGTAAAAGCGGCAAGGCTGCGGCGCGGACTCAATCATCCCGAGTCGAGCCGGGTTTAGAGCGGACAGCGAACGACGAATCGCGAACGACCAACGACCAACGACCAACGACGGATTTTACCGTGAGCGTCACTTGCTAAAACTCGGCCTCACTGGCGGCATCGCGAGCGGCAAATCCGTGGTCGGCGGGATGTTTGTCAAACTCGGCGCGCACCTGATTCAGGCCGATGCCGTCGCGCACTGGCTGATGGAGCCCGGGCGCAAGGTCTATGAGGAAGTTGTCCGCCGCTTCGGCCGCGAAATCCTGGATACAGACGGGAGCATCAACCGGTCGAGGCTGGCTGAAGCCGCGTTCGGCACGCCCGGCGGCACGGCACCGCGAGTCAAGGAACTCAACGAGATTGTCCATCCCGCCGTGATCGCACAGGAAAATGAGTGGATGGAAGAGATCGGCCAGCGCGATCCGCACGCCATCGCCATCGTCGAAGCCGCATTGATCCTGGAATCGGGAACGGCCAGCCGTTTCGACCGTCTCATCGTCGTGACTTGCCATCCCGAACAGCGCGTTCTGCGTTTTGCCCGCCGCCTGGGAATTTCGGAAGACGCTGCTCGCGCCGAAGTAACTCGCCGCATGGCGGCGCAGATGCCCGACGAAGAAAAAATCAAAGCCGCCGATTTTGTAATCGATAACTCCCTATCGCTCGATGCCACCGGGCAGCAAGTGCAGCGTGTTTTCGCCGCGCTGCGATTGCAAGAAAGGGAGTTACATCATCGTACTGAATAGTGACTCGGCGATTTTTCTTAGCTCGCCTTGCGGCTCGGCAGGAACAGCCATTGCAACACCGAACTCACCAAGCTCAGCACGACGGCGCCGATCAGAGCGGGCACGAAGCCTCGCACCTCGAATCCGCGCACGAAAGCGGCCGCCAGCTCCAGCATGAGCGCGTTGATCACGAACCAGAACAGGCCGAGCGTTAGAATCGTCAGCGGGAAGGTAATGATCTTGAGCAGCAATCCGAGGGTTGCGTTGACCAGGCCGATGACCAGAGCCGCGATCAGCGCGGCCATCGGGCCGCTCACGCTAATGCCCGGCACTACGTGGGCAACGATCCACACCGCAACAGCGCTTAGAATCCAATGGAGCAGAAGACGCACGATAAGCCTCCTTCAAAATGATTGACCAAGTAATGATTGGACACTATACAACGTGAAAGCGGCTCAGAAAAACGTGGCTCCGAAGACAAATGCGGCGCGGCTGCTCGATCGTATGGGGATCCACTACGAGCTGAGGGAGTACGACGTGGATCCCGGCGACCTCGCCGCGGAAACGGTTGCGGCGAAGATCGGTTTGCCGGCGGAGCAGGTTTTCAAGACGCTGGTCGCGCGCGGCGAGCGCAGCGGAATTTCCATGGCGGTGATTCCCGGCGACCAGGAACTCAACCTGAAGGCGCTGGCGGCTGCGGCGGGAGAGAGAAAGATTCAGCTCGTCCCGGTGAAAGAACTGCAAGCGCTTACCGGCTACATTCGCGGCGGAGTGACCGCGCTCGCGGCCAAGCGCGATTTTCCCGTGTACGTGGACGAGACGATGGAGTTGTTCGACGGGGTTTCCATTTCGGCGGGCGTCCGCGGCCTGCAAATTCTGATCGCGCCCGCCGACTATCTGCGCGCGACGAAGGGAACGATTGCGGCGCTCGCGGAACCTAAGAAGAGCATCTAGTAGTGTGACCGCGTGATTCGTCATACAGTGGGGGACGGGCGTTTCGCCCGTCCGGCCGGGCGGGGACGCCCGGCTCTCCACCAACAGGGTTAGATTGACGGCGGCAATAGTCACATGGTCGCGGCACTAAAGTTCCCAAAACCGAATCTCGTCCGCTGATATCTCACCCGCGGAATTCAGCCGTGTCATCATCGAGGGGCGGCAATTTACGGTACGCCGCGATAATCTTTTCCGCTTCGAGCGCGTCTTCTTCGCGCACCAGGAGGAGCGTTCCACCGACGCCGGGAAACATGTCCTGCACCGCGTCAATGGACTTCAAGTCCGATTCGATCCCGGCAGATTGAAGCAAGCCCTGCACGACGTTGGCTTCGCTTTCCTGCTCCGTGTCGAAAATTTTGACGAGTTTCTCGTTAGGCTCGGGTTGCGGCGAGGGGCTAGTCGGCTCTGGCATGCGTCCTCCGTAGAATTGTCTGTTAACAGATTACGGCAGTCACTGTGTGTCTGTCTTGCGGGTCACAAAGGTGTACGGCCAAGAAAAGCTTGATTCGCGGGCGGAAGCTGGCACAATGGCGACTGGGGCGCAACACGGGGGACGCGGTCATCATCCAATAAGAACGGGGTCAGTATGGAAGTGCAACGGGCCGAACAGCCGGGCGAAGAACGCAACGAGCGCAAGGAGGAGGCGCGAAGACTGCGGCGCCTGCAGGTGATGATCAGCATGGTGATGTCGGTGATCGGCCAGGATCCCGATCTGACGCTGGAAGAGGCGGCGGAGATGGCCGCCAATGCCCGCCGCGCCGCTCTGAGCATGTTTCCGGACAAAGAACTTGCCTACGACATCATTTACCGGCCGCGGCTGCAGCGGCTGATGAATGAACGCTTCCGGCTGCATTAGGCCATATTCGCCGGCGAAGGCGAAGCCGGCGGCGCGGGCGCAAAAGCAGAATTTACTTCTCGATCCTCTGCAGGCGAAACAGCAGCGTGCCCCATCCCAGCCTGGCGCGCATTTGCACTGGAGTATGGCTTGCATCCTCGGAATACCACACCCACACCTTGCCCTTGGACTGCAGCGGGCCCGAGGTGGCTTCGGCCGTCACCAGCACGGTTGAGAAGGTTCCGGCCGGCACTTTGATCTGCTCGCGCTTGTCCACGGTGGCGTGGACGATCGTCGTCTTCCCGTCGCTGATGGGGAACTCATAGATGGCGCCGAGTTGCAGCGGCAGCGACTGCAGATAGTAGAAGCCGGTGATGACGTCGGTGGCGCAGCCGGCAAGGTCGTTTTCGACGTGCTTGGTCTCGCCCGTCTTCAGGTTCTTTTCATCGAGCGTGCTTTTCTTGTGCGCGTAGTCGAAGCGGATCGAAGTCTCGCGTTTGTGCGCGCCTTCCTCACTGTGCTTGAAGATCGAGAGCGAGCAGAACGTTCGGGGATCGAAGCGCGACTCGAAGCGATCATGCACGGGAAAGACGACGTTGACGGCTCCTGAGGATTCGGCGGACGCGCTGACTTTGCGTTCGTTCCCGGCGACTTCCATTCTCACCACACCGGTTCCGGCGGTAATCAGATGCCATTCCGCCGAATAGACGTAGCTGCGTCCATCGGGAAAGGGATAGTTAGGACGCGGTGGCTCGATCTGCATGGGAGCGGGTCCGATGGTTGCTGTTGGGGGCCGTTGCTGCGCTGGCAACATGGCTGCGGTCAGGACCGTCAGGCAGAGCAGAGAAAGGGCCAGCAGGCGGCGGGAGAAATTCCGTTTCGTATCAGGGCATCGCTTCAGCGATGCCATAAGCCGCCCGTCATCGACGGCCCCTTTAGGGGCTGAAGCACGAACCATACGGTAATGGCAGCAAAAGT
>Ga0326728_10014128_pt1 | contig 17088 bp, 10 predicted proteins | sample MB3enrmetagenome_FD_207602 | JGI IMG/M metagenome (GOLD analysis project Ga0326728, IMG submission 207602) | Lab enriched peat soil microbial communities from McLean, Ithaca, NY, United States - MB31MN | ecosystem: Environmental > Terrestrial > Soil > Wetlands > Peat | place: USA: New York...
GGCGAACTGAATCATCGCGCCAACATTTACGGAATGAAAAAGCTCGGAGTCGATTGGATTATCAGCGTCAGCGCGGTGGGATCGTTGCAGAAGAAATACAAACCGCGCGACATTGTGCTGCCCGATCAATTTGTGGACCGGACGAAGCGGTCATCCGAACACACTTTTTTTGGGGGGGGCATCGTGGCGCACATCGCTTTTGCCGATCCGATCTGCCCCGAGTTGCGGCAACTGCTTTACAAAAGCTGCCGGGCGGAAGGGGCGCGCGTCCACAACGGCGGCGCTTACGTGAACATGGAAGGCCCCGCCTTCAGCACCCGCGCCGAATCGCTGACCCATCATGCGCTGGGTTACGATGTCATCGGCATGACAACCCTCGGCGAGGCCAAATGCGCCCGGGAAGCGGAGATCGCCTACGCCACCCTGGCGATGGTCACCGATTATGATTGTTGGAAAACCGACGAGGCCCATGTGACGGTGGAAATGGTCGTGGCGAATTTGATGAAAAATGCCGGTCAGGCCAGGGCAATCATTGCGCGCGCCGTGCCTGAAATTCCCAGGGAACCCAACTGGCCGTGTCACGAAGCATTGAAAAACGCCATCATGACCGACCGGAAATTCTGGCCGGCAAAAACAAAGGCGGCGTTGCGGCCGCTCTTGCGGAAGTATCTGTAGATTCATCCCAAGCCAAACCCGCGGCTTTATGTGTAATCGGTGAGACTGCGGCATTAACTCCGCGGGCGCATCCCACTTTTTGGGTGACGGGTTCCGGGGTTCCGGCTCCTAATCCTAATCCTAATCTTAATCTTCATCCCGATTTTCAAACCAACATGTGGTCGTTGTGGACTTGCAACCCATCCCAAAGCGCCAGAGGACTGGCGCACTCCAAAACGCTTCGCGCTTTTCGCCAGTCGTCAAACAACGCGCCAGCGTCTTGGACTGCGGCGGCTTGTCCCGCCATAGCCGCCCCGGCGACGGAGGACCCTCCGCCGCTTTTAATTTTAATCTCCCCCGTTCAGAGAGCAGGATTAGGATTAGGATTAGGATTAAGATTAAGATCAGGAGAGGCTGCCCAAAAACTAAGATGCGCCCTAACCCCGCGCGCCCGAAACTTTCTCCTTGCTCTGTTGTTGAACCGGGCGTATGCGTATGAAAACTCAGTCGAACGGATAAAAAGGCTTCCAATATGAAAACAATAAAACAAAAATGGACGGTGCTCCTTTTGGCTTTGACCGCGGTCGCCGCGCCAGCCCTGGCGGCGGAACCCACCCTCAAAGTGGGTGATCCGGCTCCCAAACTGCAAAATGGCAAATGGGTGCAGGGCAATCAGGTAAAGGAATTCCAGCCCGGCACGGCTTACATCGTCGAATTCTGGGCCACTTGGTGCGGTCCTTGCCGCGCTTCCATTCCCCATTTGAACGAGATTTACACTAAATTCAAGGACAAGGGCCTGGTGGTCATTGGCCAGGATTGTTGGGAACAAGATGACACGCTGGTCGAACCCTTCGTCAAAAAAATGGGCGATAAAATGACTTACCGCGTCGCTCTTGACGACAAGACAGAAAGCAAGAAGGGCAAAATGGCGGAGACTTGGATGGCCGCCGCCGGACGCAACGGCATTCCCAGCGCGTTTTTGATCGACACAAAAGGCGTCATTGCCTGGATCGGCCATCCGATGGGGTTGAAGGAGGAGATTATTGAACAAGTCCTGGCCGGGAAGTATGACATGCAAAAAGCCGCCGCAGACTACGAAAAGGACCTCAAGGAAGAGGCGGACCGGCAGAAGGAAATGGCGCCGATGCGGGCCAAAATGACCGCCATGTCCAGCGCGATGCGCGAGAAAAAATGGGATGAAGCATGGAACGACCTCGCCGCAGCGGAGAAACTCGTCCCCGAAAACCGCCGCGCCGGCATGGAGATCACTTTCGACATGAATCGCTTCAGGATTCTGCTGGGCAGGAAGGACTATCCGGCCGCGTACAAACTGGCTGCGAAAATAAGCGAGACCCATAAAGACAACAGCAATTTGCAAAATGCCCTGGCCTGGCAAATCGTCAGCGACAAATCCATTGAGAAGCCCGGCTTGGAATTAGCGGAGACGCTGGCCAATCGCGCCAACGAAGCGGCCAAGGGCAAGGATCCCAACATCCTGGATACGCAAGCCCGCGTGTTGTTCATGAAGGGACAGAAAGAGGAAGCCGTCCAGGCGCAAACCAAGGCCGTGGCGATGGCCGAACCAGAGCAGAAGCGAGCTTTTCAAAGCACGCTCGACAGCTATAAAAAGGGCAAACTTCCGGCGGGTGATTAAGCCATCATCTGGATTTTGCTTGAATGCGGCCCCGGTTCTGCCATATTGGGCCGATGTTTTGTGAGGCCCTGACAAAGGCGCTTCGTCCAAGGATGTGAGAAAATCCATTATCCTGATCCCGATGGTTGCCAGTCTGCTGGCAACCTCCGTTCGCGCGGCCACTGGGCGGCAGACCCTCAGCGGCCATGTGCCGGAGGTGGTGGCGAAATTGCAGCCGGTCGGCCGCCTGGAAGGCTCGCAACGATTGAAACTGGCCATCGGCCTGGCGCCGCGCAACGAACAAGGCCTCGATACGTTCCTCCAAGAGCTGTACGACCCTGCCAGCCCCAACTACCGCCACTACCTTGCCCCCGGGCAGTTCACCGAGAGATTTGGCCCGACTGAACAGGATTACAAGGCCCTGATGGATTACGCCAAAGCCAGCGGCTTGAACGTCACCCGCCAGTATCCCAATCGCGTCGTCTTGGACGTGGAGGGGGCGGTCACGGATATTGAGAAGGCCTTGCAAGTGACCCTGCGGACCTACCTGCATCCCAATGAAGCGCGCACCTTTTATGCGCCAGATGTCGAACCCTCGCTTGCCTTGGGAGTGTCCGTCCTGCACATCGCGGGCCTGGACAACTACACGCTCCCGCACCCAAAGCACAAACGCCATTCACTCAACCGGAGCGCCAACGCCACCCCCCGCGGCGTCACACCCAAAGAAGGCTCAGCCCCGGGCGGCCAGTTGTGGGGCAACGATTTCCGCGACGCCTATGTGCCTGGCACGACTTTGACGGGCGCCGGCCAGAATCTGGGCCTGCTGGAACTTGAAGGCTATTATGCCAAAGACATCACGGACTACGAAAACGCCATCGGGATGAGCGCCAACAACAGACCGCAACTGGTGGTTGTGCCATTGGACGGCGGAGCGACACCTCAAGATGGCGGTGACAACGGCGAGGAGTGTTCCATAGACATAGAGATAGCAGTGTCCATGGCGCCAGGGTTGTCACATATCTATGTTTTTGAAGACGGGAGCAGCGCGAGCGGCAACGCCCCGTTCGACGACATCTTTGCAAAGATGGTGACCTACACTAATGTGCTCCAGTTCAGTTGCTCGTGGGGCGGCAGCACGGCACAGGATCCGACATCCGAAGTGCTTTTCAAGCAAATGGCCGCGCAGGGCCAGTCGTTCTTCAATGCCAGCGGCGATGGCGGCGCCTTCGTTGGCCCGGTCGAATTTCCGTCCGACAGCCCCAGCATCACGCAAGTCGGCGGCACGACGATGACCGATGGCAGCGCCCCGCCCTATGCCTGGGAAAGCGAAGTCGTCTGGGACCCGGACAGCGGCCCCAACGTTTCCAGTAACAACGCTGAAAGCAGCAGCGGCGGCATCAGCACCTATTACGCCATACCAAGTTGGCAAGCCAATATCAGCATGACGGCCAACGGCGGATCAACCACCATGCGCAATATCCCGGATGTGGCCGCTAATGCTGACAATTGCTATATCTATTCCGACGATGGCCAGGTGTCGGGGGGGTGGAGCGGCACCAGTTGCGCGACGCCCCTGTGGGCCGGGCTTGCGGCCTTGATGAACCAGCAAGCTGCCGCCAGCGGAATGGCGCCTGTCGGTTTTCTCAACCCGGCCCTGTATGCGCTTGCCTCGGGCGCAAATTACGCGAATTACTTCCACGAAATCACGAGCGGCAACAATACCTGGAGGGACAGCCCCACCCGATTCTACGCCGTGGCCGGCTACAACCTGTGCTGCGGCCTTGGCACGATGAATGGAGCAAATTTGATTGACGCCCTGGTGAACTCGGTTCCCCCGCCCCTTTTTCTGCTCTGCGCGGCGGGTTGCACTTTGACGACGAACGAGGCTTGCGGCAGCACCAATGTGGTCTATCCGGCTGAAGCCGTCACGAATAATCTGGTTGTGCAGAACTGCGGCACCGCCGCCGTGAGCAATGTTGTCGCCGCCCTGTTGCCGTATCTGGCTTACAGGGACGAAACCGCACCGGGAGTCCCCGCGCCGGCCGATGCGTTCAATAAGCTTGCCGGGTGGATGGCGAACAATGAGACCGCCTTTCCGAGCGGCCCGCAAACGAATGGCGCGCTGTCCCCCGGGGCCCTGGCCACCAACGAGTTTTCATTTTTCGCCGATGGAACGTGCGGGCAGACGATCACCGTCACCCTGATGTTGCAGTATGGCCCGGGCAATCTTACTAACACTGTCAGTTATACTTTGACGAACAGCACCAACTGCGCGGCTTGCCTTCCCAAGTATGTTTCGACTCCCAACATGGTCTTTCCACCCGACGGATACCAATCCATTCCCTCCTTCCTGCCCGCACTGGGGGTGGCTGGCCAGGCGCCGCCCGATTCCACTGTCATCCTTTCCAATAACGGCGCTTTGAACACGGTCATTCCGGTCGATGGCAACGGGATTTATCAGACCTTTGCCTGGCTGCAATTTGGCACGAACGTTTTGACGGTCCCGCCGAACTTGACCAACTCCATTTTCATACCCCTTGCCCCGCCCGTTCTGCAACTGCCGCCGGTGGCCAACACGAATGTGGCCGTCAGCGGCATGGGCGCGGCCGGGGCCACCGTCTATTTCTTTAATTTCGCCACCGGCGCGCTGCTGCAGAGCTTCGTGGCTGATGCCTCGGGCAACTTCTCCGGCACGATCACTCTGCCGCTGGGCAGCTTTCCGCTGACGGCGACGGAAACGATCGACGGCCAAACCAGCACCAATACGGCCCCGTTTTGGGTCAGCGTCGTGCCCGTGCCCCCGCCGACGATTGTTTCGCCCTTCGACGGAATGATGGCGAACAAGGAGGCGCAAACCATCAGCGGCAAGGGAGTGGCCGGGGCGACCGTGAGCATTTCCAATATCATGAACGGTGTCACGAACTTCCTGGCCACGACGACCGTCAACCACGCAGGGAGATACTCCGTGGTGGTGAAGCTGGTGGACGGAGTAAATACCCTGTTTGCCGTCCAGGCACAGAACAACATCACCAGCCCGCCGAGCGCCCTTGTCGTGGTCAGCGATTATTATTTGGCCCCGGTAATTCTGGTCCAGCCGGAAAACCAAACCAATTTCCTGCAAGGCTCCGTGACCTTCTCGGCGGAAGTCGTCGGGGCGGCTCCGCTGAGGCTTTTCTGGGAGAAGAACGGGGTGAAGATCCCGGGCGCTGTCACCTCGAAATTGACGCTGTCAAACCTCAAGACCGACGAAACGACCAACAGTTATTGCCTGGTCGCGTCGAATAAATACAACGTGGCCTACAGCCCCTGGGTGAAGGTGACCCTGGTGACCAATCCATTCCCCAATTTGACCGGCGCTTACCGCGGTTTGTTTACCAACTGGCCCGCGCAATTTGAAAGTTCAGGCCTGCTCACCCTGAACCTGACCGGCCTCGGAAGATTCACCGCCAGGATTTTGAATGCCGGAGGCAGCTACTCCTTTTCCGGCGGGCTTTCGGGCGTTGGCTGGTGGTCGAACACCGTTTCGCGCGGGGCGGCGGAAACCCCGTTGGCCGTGGTGCTGGACATGAACGTGACCAACGGCTCCGGCCAAATCTTTGGCACGGTTTCCGACGGGATCAGTTGGACGGCACAATTGGAGGCGGACCGCGCGACATACAGCCAGGCCAACCCGTTCCCCAATCCGGGCAAATTTACGCTGCTTTTTGGCGACACCAACAACGGCGCCGGGTACGGGACGGTTAACGTGAGCGCCGCGGGGATGGTTTCGTTGAGCGGCGTGCTCTCGGATAATGCCAGTGTCGCGCCGGGGGCCGTCAGCGTTTCCACAAGCGGACGGTGGCCGCTCTACATTCCGCTCTATGGCAGGTTCGGCTCGCTGGTGAGTTGGATGGATTTCACCAACAATGGCGCCAGCATTATCAATTTGACGAACACGAACGTGTGCAGTTTCACGGGTTCCAACGCCATGTGGTTCCGGACCGATAGCGACGGCAAATTCTATCCCGGCGGCTTCACCAATGCCCTCACCATCGTCGGCTCCGCCTTTGCGCCGGACAACAATGCAACGCTGCTGGGCTTGACCAATCTGGAAGTCACTCTCAGCGGAGGCGATCTGGCCAATGCCTTGACCAACAGCGTCAGCCCATCGGCCAACGGCAAGTTCACCGCCGACGCCGGGGGAATTTCCGGGCTGACCCTGAGCCTCAATCCCGCCACCGGCGTCATCAGAGGCAGCTTTACCGATCCTGTGACAACAGAGTCCGACCGGATCAAGGGCGTTGTCTTTCAGGAACAGACCAATGCGGGCGGCTTCTTCCTCAGAGCCACCAACAGCGGAAATTTCTTGCTGACGCCTCCGTAAGGAACGGCTCAGTTCTTGAACGCCCCGATTTGCGGCGCGCCGGGATTGGCTTCCGGCCCGAAGTAGCGCAGCACCACCAGCGGTTCCACGCCGCTGGTGTTTTCAAAGGTCACGCCGGCCCGGGCCGCGCTTTCCGTGCAGAAAACCTCGTCCTCCGTCAGTTCATGGAAACGGATCAGTTTGGGGCAGTCGAGATTGAGCCGGTTCATCCGCCCCTTGCCCTGCACGGTGATCAGGCCATAAGCGCCGGAATCTGTAATCCGGCATTTCGCGCCGGGATCGACGGTCAGTTCCTTGGCGGTGAAAAGTTGTTCGCCATCGATCTTTCCATAGACAATCCACCGGTCCATGTAGCCTTCGCTTTGCGTGTCGGCCACCGGGACCGGTTCCAGGTAATGATTGTCCTTGAAGTGTTCGTCGGTGTTCCCTTTCCAATCCAATTGCCCGACGAGATAGTCCAGGTCGTTGTGATACTTCTTTGGCACGTCCTTGACCAGCAAGGCCCAGGGGACCTCGCGGCCTTCGACCAGGGACTGATACATGCTGAAAACATCGCTGCCCCATTGCGGTTCATAAGTGCAGAGCGAACCGGGCGCGTGCAAAATGCAGGGCGGAATCAGCCAGCCGGTGCCGGGCTTGAGGCGGTAGGCGCGGCTCAAATCCAGGATGCCGTTGTCGCCCTTGTTCCAATTTTCCAGGCAGCGCCGCACGTCGGCCTTGCTGGTGCTGGGTTCCAGGCCCATGAACGTGCAGGGAAAATTGTTGCCGGCGTTATTGTGCTGCGGCGGAAAATAGTATGACTCCGGTTTGCCTTCCAGGCCAAGCAGGGCGGCTTGTTTGGCGTTCTGGTGCATGTGATGCGGAATCGGCCCCATGTTGTCGAACAATTTGGAAAGGACGGGCCATTTCTTGTAGCGGCGCCAGAGGCTCTCGCCGATAATGGCGGCTCCGCACTCGGCCACCGCTTGTTGTAAAGTAAAACGTTGCCGCCCGGCCACGACGCAGCTCAATCCTTCGTCCGGCGTCCGGTTGTCGTTGGCGGCGGGCGTGGTCGAACCGAGCCAGCGTTCATCGATGCCCCCGCGATTCAATCCGAAGGCGTAGAGGTCATCGGGATGCAGTTTGAGCCGTCTGCCGGGTTGGAGGAAGGAGCGCGGCACCCAGCACGGCGCCAGCCGCAACAATCCCCCGCTCTCGGCCAGCGCGGCTTCGACGATCGGGGCGACCTTGCTTTTGACATCTTTAAGCGACGCGACTGTATTCATATTTTTTGTTCCGCCAGAGTGGATTAATCCCTTTTGCGCGGCGTGTAAAGCCTGACGCGCCTTTTGTCGCGGTATTTTCTTGTCACCCGAAAGTTGGGAACCGAATATCCCGCTGTGGTCTGCCTTGTAATACACCCGTCGGAATGGGCGACCCGTTTATCTCACAAGTCCGCAGAATATGAACGGCCAACTACTTCCGCCAAACACCGCGGCTCGCGTGGACGCCTTGGTTCAACGCTGTCGGGTGCCGGCGGTTTGCTTTGCGCTGGCCGCGATCACCTTTGTCGTGTTTGGACAGACGGCGGGTTTCGAGTTCATCAATTACGATGACCAAAAGTATGTGTATCAGAACCCGATGGTGGCAGAGGGTTTGACCCTGAAGGGAGCCGCCTGGGCGTTGACCTATGGAGAAATCGGCCACTGGCATCCGTTGACATGGCTAACGCACATGGCCGACTGCCAGGCCTATGGCCCGTGGGCGGGCGGTCATCATTTGACCAACGTGGCGCTGCACGCGGTGGCGGCGGTGCTTTTGTTTCTGGCGTTGAGAGAGATGACGGGGAGCTTGTGGCGCAGCGCCTTCGTGGCGGCGGTGTTTGCCATTCATCCGCTGCGGGTGGAATCGGTGGCCTGGATTGCAGAACGCAAGGACGTGTTGAGCGGAGTCTTCTTCATGCTGACGCTGTGGGCTTATGCGCGTTATGCGCGCCAGCCCACGCGCGGGCGCTACGCGGCGGTGGTGGTGGCGTATGCCTTGGGACTTTTAAGCAAGAACATGCTGGTGACTCTGCCGTTTGTGTTGCTGTTGCTGGACTGGTGGCCGCTCCATCGGGTGAAGCTGGACGGGGCAGGCGGCGGAAGGGTTATGGCGCTTTTTGGGGGACTGGTCAGGAAGAAGATTCCGTTGTTCCTGCTTTCGGCCGGATCATGCGTGGCGACTTTTCTTGCGCCGGAAAAAGTGTTTGACTCATACCGGCTCCCGTTCCTTGAACGCATCAGAAACGCCGTGGTTTCTTATGGGGTTTACCTGCGGCAAATGGTTTTTCCGGCGGGATTGGCCATCCCTTATCCCAATCCGCCAAACGGTCAGCCGTTCTGGAAGGTTGCCCTGGCCTTTGTCCTGCTGGCGGCGATTTCCATGGTGGTGCTGGCTTGCTGGAAAAAGCGCCCGTACCTGCTGGTGGGCTGGCTCTGGTATCTGGGAATGCTGGTGCCGGTGATTGGGTTTATTCAAATATCGTTCAATGCCGCCCATGCGGATCGCTACACCTATTTGCCGGGAATCGGACTGGTTCTGGCGGTGACATGGGCGGTGGGGGATTGGACCTTGTTGTGGCAACATCGGCGGGCGGGGCTGGGCGGTTTGATGGCCGCCGTGATCGGCATATTGATGGTCTGCGCCTGGAAACAGACGGCGTATTGGCAAAACAGCGAAACCTGGTGGACCCACACGCTCGCCTGCACCACAGGCAACTACATGGCCCACTTCAACTTCGGCAACGCTCTTCTCCAAGAAGGAGGGACGGACGAGGCGATCTCCCATTACCGGGAGGCGCTGAAAATCAGGCCCGGCTACGCGGAAGCGCACTACAACCTCGGCAATGCTCTGATGCAAAAGGGCAGTGTGGACGAAGCGATCACCCATTACCAGGAGGCGCTGAAAATCAAGCCCGACTACGCGAGAGCACACAACAACCTCGGCACTGTCTTTTTCCAACTGGGCCGGACGGACGAAGCGATCGCGCAATACCAACAGGCTCTGCAAAACCAGCCGGACTACGCGGGAGCCCACTACAATCTGGGCCTCAGCTTTCGCAAACAGGGGCGGCTGGATGACGCGATCTCGCACTACCAAAAGGCGCTGGAACTCAAGCCGGACTACGCGGAAGCCTGGAACAGCCTTGGCAGTGTCTTTTCCCTACAGGGACGGATGGACGAAGCGATTTCGCAATACCAAAGGGCGCTGGAAATCAAACCCGACTACGCGGAAGCCCACTGCAATCTCGGCGTCGCTCTTGGCCAAAAAGGAAGGGTGGACGAAGCGATCACCCAATACCAACAGGCGCTGCAAATCCAGCCGGGCGTCGCAGAAGCCCAGAATAAACTGGCGTGGCTCCTGGCCACTTGTCCGCAGGCGTCGCTGCGCAACGGCGCCAAGGCGGTGGAACTGGCCCGGCAGGCCAATGGATCGACCGGCGGAGAGAACCCCGCCATTCTCCATACCCTCGCCGCCGCCTTTGCCGAAGCCGGGCGGTTTTCCGAAGCGGTGGAAACCGCGCAACGCGCCTTGCACTTGGCCGGGGAGCAATCCAACACGGGGCTGGCCGGGCAACTTCAATTGGAGTTGCAACTCTACCAGGCAGGCAGCCCATACCATCTCCCTGCGCAAACACATTAAGGCACCCTTCAGCCGGCGTAAATCTGCAGGAATGAAACCGGGCTTGTGGCGCGGGCGGCGCTGGCGGGGCATTGGGCCGGGATGAGACAGAATTGGCCGGCGGACAGGGGAAGGGTGTCGCCGCCAGTTTCAATGCGCAGAGCACCGTCGGTCACGCCGATGATCTCCATGCGGCCGCCGGCCAATGGCAGCGGTTGGCTTCCGGCCATTTGCCGGAGGCTGACCTCAAAAAGCTCGTTCTTAACCAGGGGCCGAATCGTTCCGGGATGGGCCGGAATCGTTTGACGGGGCAGCAAGGACGGTTCGATGTCGGCAAAATCAATGCTGGCCAGCGACTGTTCCACATGCAAGGGGCGGCCTTTGCCATGCTCATCCAGCCGGTTCCAATCGAAGACGCGGTAGGTCGTGTCGGAATTCTGCTGGATTTCAAAAATCACCGTCCCCGCACCCAGGGCGTGGACGCGTCCGCTCGGCAGAAACATGGCGTCACCGGGTTTGACCGGAATGCGGTGGAAACACTCGGCGACGGTCTGGCGGGCGAGCTTGCTTTCGAATTCGGCGCGGCTGACCCCCTTCTTCAACCCGACGAAGAATTCCGCGCCGGGATCGGCCCGGACCACGTACCACATTTCCGTTTTGGGTTCGCCTCCCAGTTGTGCGGCCTTGTCCGGGGGTGGGTGGACTTGAAGGGAAAGCGTTTCCCGTGCGTCAATTATTTTTATCAGCAGCGGAAAGCGCGGCGGCATTTCCCGGTGCGGCCCAAGCAGCCCGGCGGGACGGTGTTCCATCAGCCAATGCAAAGTTTTTCCCTGCAACGGGCCGCGGGCAATGACGCTCTCGTCCCCCGGACGGTCGCTTATTTCCCAGGATTCGCCGATGCGCCGTTCGGGCGGCAGCGCCTTCGCATGGAGCGCGGCCAGATTGCGTCCGCCCCATATTCGTTCCTTGAGAATCGGCTGGAAAGTCAGCGGATAGAGCATCGTGTGCGGATGGGGTCGCGGAATGAAACGGTTCAGGCGGGCGGGGCGGGAACGGCGCCGTTGCCGGCGGATTGCGGAGTTTCCACGCCCGGCGCTTTTTCCTTCTTTTCCAGGAACCGGCCGTAAGCCCGGTATTTTTGATAGCGCATTTTCAGGCGGTCGGCGGCCGGGAGTTTTTTCAAGGCTTCCAAGTTGTTGAGCAAGGCGGCTTTGAGGGTTCCGGCCATTTCCGGCAACTGGTTATGAGCGCCGCCCAGCGGTTCGGGGACGATCTCGTCCACCAAACCCAATTGGAGCAAATCCCGGGCCGTGATTTTGAGAGCCTCGGCCGCTTTCGGGGCGGCGGAGCGGTCCTTCCAAAGAATGGCCGCGCAACCTTCGGGACTGATGACGGAATAATAGGCGTTTTCCAAAATCAAGATCCGATCGGCGACGCCGATGCCCAAAGCGCCGCCGGACCCGCCTTCGCCAATGACCGCGGCCAGGATGGGCGGTTCGAACAACATCATTTCGCGCAGATTGACGGCGATCGCTTCGGCAATGTGCCGTTCCTCCGACGCGACGCCGGGGAAGGCGCCCGCCGTATCGATGAGGGAAATAATTGGCAAACCGAATTTATCAGCCAGCCGCATCAGGCGCAGGGCTTTGCGATAGCCTTCGGGATGGGCGGAACCGAAATTACGGCGGATATTCTCCTTGGTGTCGCGGCCTTTTTGGGTGCCAATGACCATGACCTTGTGATCGTCGAGTTTGGCAAAACCGCCGATCATGGCGTGGTCATCGGCAAACAGCCGGTCGCCGTGCAGTTCGGTGAAATCCGTAAAAATGGAGGAAACATAATCGAGCGCGAACGGACGTTTGGGATGGCGCGCAATTTTGATCCGGTCCCAGGGGCTGAGTTGGGCGAATATTTGACGTTTGGTCTCCCCGATTTTCTTCTCGATCATGGCGACTTCCTCTTCGAACCTGATGCCCATAGAATTGTTCTCGGGATGTTTCTTGAGCTCTTCCAGCTTGCGTTGCAACTCCAGAATGGGCTTCTCGAAATCAAGCTGATGTTTCATCGGCGGCCAGTCTAAATTCAGCGGCGCAGGGAGGCAACCGTAAATTCAATGGCCCAAAAAGCCCCGGCCCGGAGGTTGGCAGGCAACCCCCGTTCCCCGGGCCTGAAGCCCGCGTCCCTTTTAACGGTTTCTTTTTGGTCTCTTTGGTCTCTTTGGTTCTTTACAGCTCGATGTTGCTCAATTATTCTCCCCCTTTCCGATGATAAGCACAAAAACAATATGAAAAAGAACATACTCCTTATCGTTGCCACCGCCCTTGTTGGCACTGCGACATTAACCTTGAACAGTCTGCGCGCCCAAAACGAAGCCCCTCCTGCGGGAGCGCCTCCCGCCCGGCAGGCTCCGCCGGCGGGCATGCGTCCAGGACCTCCGAGAGGCCGCCCGGGCAACAGTTACCACCAAGCCGTCGCGATGTTAAAACATGTCAAAATGGACCTGGAACGTTCCAAAGATGACTTCGACGGTCATCGTCAAAGCGCCATGGATGCTTGCGACAAAGCGGTGCAGGAACTGGAAGCCGTCCAAACCTCCATTGAAGCGGCACGAGCAGCACAAGCAGCACAAGCGGCAGCAGCAGCCAAAGCCGCCGCTCAACAGCAGAACGCCCAGCAGGCTCCGACGGCGGCTCCTGCCCAAGCCCCGGCAGCCCCGCCCCAGTAAGGTCGCGCTGTCTGTAAGACAAAAAATCCAGGCCAGGCTTGGCGCGGGTTGCACACACTCGCGGCCAGGCTGGTCATCTGGCTGGTTTGGCCCTTTTCGATTCGCATCCCCGGCGCCCGCACAGGCGACTGGGAATTTATGGAGGGAATTGAGGGCTGGGGGCCGGACCGGAGTTTGTCCCATGAACTTCCACCGCGCTAAATTCGGACGCGCGGGAAGCGGACGAGAAGTTGGCCCGCATCGCGGCTCGTTTTTGATCCAAATCATTCAATTGCCGCACGGTCTCGCTCTTGAGCCAATGGAGGCTGGAAGCGCCAAATCTGGCGTCCGATGCAAGCTGCCCGTTGGACTGGCATTGCTTCACATAATTGAGCAAAACAATCAGGTAACGGCTGACCAACGGGCTTAATTCCCGGCCAATGCGCCATTGCAAAGCCTCCAGGTCATGCGCGTTGCGCTGCACGGCGGGTGACGCAGCCGAAGCGTCCAGGTTCAAGTCGCACCGGAACGCGAACCATTGCAAACCCTCCAGTTCGCGCACCGCCCGCTGCAACGCGGGCAAAGCATCGGAGGCGTCCCATTCCAGGATGACCTCCTGTAACGTCACGCACGCCTTCGCAGGCATCCGCGACGGGGCAAAATGCACCTCGACAGGCACGTCCAGCGCCTCCTGTAATTTGTGCCAGCATTCCTGCTCTGTCCAAGGCGTCGTCAAATCCGATTCGGAGAAACCGACACAATTCAAGCCCCACCACTTTTCCACATCCAGCAACCGGGCAAAATGGGAATGAAACGCCAGCAGAAAAGCGGTTTGCCAGTTCATATGCCTGGGCATCTCTTCCAACATCCGCCGCAGGCAGGACTGGCCGTCATTCAAATGCAGCAGGCTTTCCAAAAACAATTGCGCGCAACTGCCATACACAGCCTGGTCCTTTCCAGTCACGTTTGACCACTCGGGCCAGCTCAATTGCTGGAAAGTCAGCGGCGCGTGCCCGCGCAACCCCGCGCGAACCGCGTTCAATCCTTCCAGCCCCAACTTGTTGTTTCCCGCCGATTGCACGTTCGGCCGGATAATGAATGTCGGCACGTTATAGGCCTGCAAATGCCCGCTCAACCCTTCCACCAGCCAAAAGGGAATCTCCGCCGACTGGCTCCCGGCCCGGCGGTTGGCCACTTCCGCCAGCAACGTTTGAATCACCGCCCGCACCAGAATCCGCGGTTGAATTGTTTTGGGCAATTCCAGCTCGTAACTCCATCCGCCGGGGCGGTGAACCGCCGTCAGCGACGGGCCCCGGCCGTCTGGCAGCGACGAATTTATAATCAATTCAATTTTGCCCTGCCATTCATCCCTCATGCCCAGTTCCTGCAAAAACAACTCCTTTATGCGCTCGCACGACACCGCCAACAGCGCCGGCTCCAACGGGATTTCATCAGGCTGCGCCGTCGGAGAAGCCGGAGGCGCCGTGACCAGAAAGGCCAGACTCCCCGCGATGGGAACACGCGCCGCTGCAGGTGAAGGAGCATAAAGCGGACGGCCCCGCATTTCCCGGGCGGTGAATTGCCCGGAATAACTGCGGGCCGTGATGATCTGGCTGGATGGCTGGGCGGACACGACAGTGGCGGCAAACCACGCACACAATGGAAGCATCAGGAGTTTCACGATAATCAGCCTCAGCCGCGCTCTTAATGCCCCAAACCTCGCGGCAGCGTCAAGTTCCATATTCGTCATTTTCCAAATCCTAATCCTAATCTTAATCGTAATCTCAATCTCCTGGTTTTTCATTTAAGAAGATTAGGATTAGGATTAAGATTAGGAGCAAGATTAGCTTAATCCGAAAGCGCCCCGCCAGCGGCGTCGGACGCTCACTTTTGGGCCAAATCCACGCAGATGATTTCTTGATCGTTTCGCGCGTACATCCGGCGATGGGCAAAGGCGGGATGCGACCACACCACCGGGCGGCCGGTATCGCGATTGTCCGGCTCAATGACGTGCGCCCGGCTGATCTCCTCGCAGCCCTTCGGCGTCAGCCGGGCGATGATCAAATCGCCCTTTTCATTGAACAGGAAAAAGCGGTCCTGATTCTTGACAATGAAGGCGTTGGCCCAGCGCATTTCCCTGCCGTCGGCGGTGGTGGCGCTGAGAGTTTCCCAGACCCGCTCTCCGGTGGCGGCCTTGAGGCAGCGCAATTGGCCGTAGCTGCAAACGCCGTAGATATATCCGTCCTCCAGAAACGGCGTGCTCAGGGTGGAGTGCAACGCGTCGGTGTTCTTTTCGCTCACGCGCCGGCTTTGCCAAACCGTCGCCGCCGCCGGTTTGGAGCCGTCCAGCCGGAGCATCCACGAGCCGTTGAAAAAGCAGGTCAGAAAGAGCCAATCATCCATTTTGCGCGGCGTCGGAATCGTCATCCCGGCTCGAATCGGCTCCGACGATTTCAAGGACCAATACACTTTGCCCGTCTCCGGATCCAGCGAGTTGACCGATTCCGGATGCCAGACGATCAATTGCCTGACGCCGCCCGCCTGAAAGATCACGGGGGAACAGTATCCCGGCTCCCTGGCGCTCAACGCCCGCCAGATTTCATGGCCGGTGTTTTTGTCCAAAGCGACCACTGTCGAGTTGGAGCCGCCGGCCAGACAAATCAGTTTGTTGCCGTCCAGCAGCGGGTTTCCCGCGAAACCCCACATCGGCGTCTTGATTTTGTAGTCGTCTTTGAAATCCCGCGACCACACCACCCTTCCCGTTGCCGCGTCCAGGCAGAACAAATTGCCTTCCGCCCCGAGCGAGAAGACTTTGCCTTCGCTGACCACGGGCGTTGTGCGCGGCCCGGCCGGGTAGCTTACGGTGTAGGGACAATCGTATTCGTGCCGCCACAGAACTTTGCCATCGTCCGCATTCAGGCAAACAATCCGCTCGGCGCCGGGGATGCTCCCGCGCTCGAACGCATTCGTTGGTTTGTCCGAGGCTTTGGCAAACTGGTGGTCGAAGACATAGACGCGGCCTTGGGCCACGGCGGGGCCGGAATAGCCGGAGCCAATCTTAGCGCGCCACACCACCGCCGGACCGCCGGCCGGAAACGAACTGACAATGCCAGTCTCGCGCCAGACGCTGTCCCTCTCCGGCCCAAGCCACTGCGGCCAATCGTCAGCCCGGAGGCCGGCCGCGCAGCCCATTGCCAGTACTGCAGACCATATTCCACGCATAAAGAATCCTTTGGATTTCATTCAACAATCTGCCGTCCCCGCCCCCCGAAGTCCAGCCGGCGTTGGCGCCGGCGGAGACTCAATTTAATGGTTGTAGTGTCGGCGCTGCGCGCCGATTTCGAGCCACAGGCTCGACACTACACCAAATTAAGGCCGTCTCTTAGCGCCGATTTGAAGATGCAGATTACTATGTTAACCATCCTGTGCGCCCCAAGCGACAAGGAAAAGCTCCTTTTTTCAAGCTGTTTGTCTTGACCCAGCCGCGAAATTGCCGCAATATCCCACAAGTATGAAAGGCACAATCCTCGGCCTTTTGGTTCTGCTGCTTCTGGCCACACCGGCAGCGGTGCAAGGCCAATTCAGTTACTCGACCAATGCCGACAATGACATCACCATTTCCGGTTACTTCGGGGGTGGCGGGGCTGTGACCATTCCAACCAACATCAACGGCCTGACGGTCACCAGCATCGCGCAGGGTCCATTTGTCGGAGTTGTTCCGTTTGAGTTCTTCGGGCCGGCCAGCGTAACAATTCCCGAGAGCGTCACTAACATCGGCGACGACGCTTTCGAGCACAGCGTCAACCTGACGAATGTGATGATTTCCGGCAGCGTCACGTACATCGGAAACTTGGCTTTCGGGACGTGCTCCGACCTGTCCAGCGTCACGATTGCCGATGGAGTCACCAGCATCGGCAGCGAGGCGTTCTTCGACTGCACCGGCCTGACTAGTGTCACGATTCCCGGCGGCGTAACTATACATCCGCGCATAAATAATTCGACATGTTGAGTGGTCGCGTTATACTGGCGGGCAATATGCGACCAGTTTTCGCCAGAGGCAATTCCAAAACAGTGGATTTATTGCTGCAGTTG
>Ga0326728_10014131_pt1 | contig 17085 bp, 17 predicted proteins | sample MB3enrmetagenome_FD_207602 | JGI IMG/M metagenome (GOLD analysis project Ga0326728, IMG submission 207602) | Lab enriched peat soil microbial communities from McLean, Ithaca, NY, United States - MB31MN | ecosystem: Environmental > Terrestrial > Soil > Wetlands > Peat | place: USA: New York...
GTCTTGGCATGGCGTATGCAATCAAACATACGCTCAATTTGCCGCATTCATTCACAAATGCAATATAAATACGTCACATTATTTATGCCACTGGGTACTTAGCCCGCAACATTTGCCGTTACAAACCCGTAACAAGCCCGTTACGTTAACGATATAGCCGGCTTGGATTGGTTGGACGATTTAATGACCATCGGTTTTTTAAGAATTTGATGATCCGGCATGAGTGGATTTAGGCCACCGCCAAAATCATTTTGGGATGGACGACCGCAGGGCAATACGGCTTGCCAAAAACAAATTTTGCCGGATGATTAACCCATGAGTGCGCTCGACATCATTGAGCAAATCAAAGAATTGCCCGCGAACGAACAGGCGCAAGTCGCACAGTTCATCGCAGAAAACGGCAGTTCGATGACGTGCCACCAATTTTCCGTCGGCACAGAAGGCGACGGCCTGCCCGTCATCCGTGCCAATGGCGGACCTGTCCACCATAGCTTTAGCGAAGGTGGAACCATCACTTCGCAACTCGTTCACGAGATTGAAAGCCGGACGCCGTGACCCGATTGCTATCTCGCCTCGTCGCGCTGGCCCGGCAACATGGATTCACTCTGGCAACTCTCGATCAACCACTGGCAAAAAGTTTTGCGGATGAAACGGGTCTGGTGGAACTGCTGCATTGAAATGGATGCGGCAGCGAAACAATTTGTGGAAGAACGCAGCAGCCATTCCCACCGGCGTGGTCTTCGACCTTCACAAGCAGATTGAACCATGGCGGACAAAGCGGGCGGCGGCACCGGGCAAACTTGCGCCACGGCCACCCGATAATCTGGTGAGGGACGCGCCTGATAATCTGGCGTAGTTTAAGCAGACGATGCTTTGACAGTCGGCTGGCTTTGCGGTAATCTTTCAATATGCAGACAACGATCCAACTCGACGACGCCCTGCTTGCCCAAGCCACCAAACTGGCTCGCGAGAAAGGCTGCGACCTGTCGCATCTCATTGAGGACACGCTGCGCGATAAAATCGCGCCAACCCCGCCCATTGCCCCGCAGCCGTTCCTTCGCCTGATCACCGTGGGCGGCGAGGGTGTCCGCCCCGGAGTTGATCTGAATAACTCAGCCGCCTTGCTTGCCCTGATGGAACAGGGTGCATGATCCTGCCCGACGTCAACGTGCTGGTCTATGCCCACCGCGAGGATGCCGTGGATCATACGAGTTACCGGCAATGGCTGGAAGGAATCCTTCAAAGCGGCCAGCCCTACGGCATAAGCGACCTTGTGTTGAGCGGTTTCCTCCGCGTCGTGACCCATCCGCGCATATTTACGCCACCGAGTCCGATTCGCTCGGCGCTCGATTTCGCACGGCAGATTCGAGGGCAGCCTAACTGCCGCGTGATTGCGCCCGGTTCCCGCCACTGGCAAATCTTCACCGGCCTGTGCCAATCACTCTCTGCCGGAGGCAATCTGATTCCCGATGTCTGGTTCGCCGCACTGGCCATCGAGTCCGACTGTGAATGGATTACAACCGACCGCGATTATGAACGGTTTCCCGGCTTGCGCTGGCGGCACCCACTTACCGGAAAAGCCTCTGGATAAACGGCGCGGTTTGCTCAATCTGAAGTCAAGCCGGGCGGCAGCGCTGGCCAAACTTGCGCCAGCGCCACCCGATAATCTGGTGAAGGACGCGCCTGATAACCCGGCGCAATTTTAGCGCATGTACGGGATTGCCTTGTCCTGTAAAAGCTGATAGGATGTTATCATGAAATTGACGGCCATCATTTATCCTGATTCAGAAACCGACTGGCTGGTGGCCGAGTGTCCCGAAATCGGCACTGCCAGCCAAGGCCACACCGAGGAAGAGGCTCTTGCGAACTTGCAAGAGGCCACCGATCTTTACCTCGAATCCTTCCCGCAAACCCTGAAAAAGCCAAAGTCCGCTCTTGCAAGCGGTGCCGGTTCGTCTTAGATTTAGCCATGAATGCCGGAACTTTCGCGGTTTTTTGGGATTATTATCCGCATGTATGCGGAGCCATTCGCTCCACATCATCTGCCGCATCTCCACGCTTACTATCAAGAGGCGGTGGCAGTTTACGGCTTGGATCCCGTCGAATTGATTTCGGGGTCGCTTCCCCTCCGACAGCAGCGTCTTGTGGAAGCGTGGGCCGAAATGCATCGGGAAGAATTGATGGAAGACTGGCGGTTGCTACGCAAGGACGCCGGCCACAAACCATCGCGCCGCTACAGTAAAAGCGTTATGAGGCACCCAGTATGCAAAGTGAAGTCGTTTGCCATTGTTGGGCCTTATACCTTGAGTGTTGGCTTTGACGACGGCCTGTTCAGGGAAATTGATTTCAGCCCCATCCTCCAGGGCGAATTTTTTGGGCCGCTGCGCGACTTGCGCCTGTTTGAACAGGTAATGCTGGATGGCGAGGTTCACACGCTGGTGTGGCCCAACGGCGCGGATTTCGATCCAGCGACACTGCACGATTGGCCTTCGCAGTCTGGCGAGGCAACCAGCGCCGTGGAGCACTGGCGGCAGCAGACCGAAACCGCGTCGAAAGCGCCTTGATCCCGGTTCCCGCCATTGCCTTCGACATTCACCAGCAGATTGCAAGACGGCGATCAAAGCGGACGGCATCGCCGGACAATCTTACGCCACTGCCACCTGATAATCTGGTGAGGGACGCGCCTGATAATCCGGCGTAGGCGGGAACTACGGCAGAAATTCTGAAAGAAATGGCGCGCGCGGGGTTTTGGGATCGCTGGTCCGATCCTGCTCTTCAACAATTCCAATCACATCGTCGGCGTTAAAGAACTCCACCTCCGAGGATGATTTCTTATCAAACACATATTGCTCGCCGTCGCGACGGTATGTTTCCGCCTCCACGAATTCGGAGCGCCCATCACGCAGAAACACCTTAAATTTTTTCATGCAGAACAAATCTAACATCTTCAGATGCGTCGATCAAGTTGCGGCGGACGAATAAGGTTCAATACACGAGGACGAGGACGGTTGCTTTTTGGGCAGAATCCACAACGTCCTCGAACTTTGGTTTTTTGACGCCGGGATCTTTCAATTTCTCAGCAACTTCCGGGATGGATTCCAGGAAACCGAGAAGAAAGCTGCTTTTGACGGCGTAATTCACGTTTTCCGGCAATGCCCCGCTCGTGGCGAGGGCTGTAGCGGCGTTCAGCTTCGCCGCCACCACACCGATCACGTTGCCGCGTTCATCCACAAGAGCCCCGCCGGAATTGCCCGGCTGGACCGGGACGCTGATTTGGAAATAACGCGGATCATCCTCGGTGCCCGCGAGTGACGCGATTTCGCCTTTGGCGAACTTGGGCGAAAATCCTTGCAGTCCAACATTTGGAAAGCCAACTGTCGCAATGGTGTTACCGAGTTTGACGGCCCGGCTGGAGACAATTGGCAATGCGGAAAACTGGCCCTCCGCTTTTAACAGCGCGAGGTCGTTCGCGGCATCGAGTTTTACAAAGCGTGCCGTGATGAGTCCCGTGCGTGTGACCAGACGAATTTGATTAGCTCCGCTCACCACATGCGCGGCAGTTACCAGGAATCCGTCTTCCGTGATGAAAAATCCTGTGCCACTAGCCCTTGGGCTGGCATCGGCTGGCGCGGCACTTGGCAGATGTGGGGCAGACTCCGCCGCCTTGTTGGGTTTAAACTCGCGCGCGAGTTTTTGGGCCTCAGCAATTTGCTCCGAGGTCATCAGGGGTGCGATAACGAGCAGATTACGCGCCGCCATGGAGTTCCCTTGTGCAGATGCAAGGTTATACCATTTGTGTGCGGCGACATAATCCTGTGGCACACCCGTGCCGGTTCCGTACATGTGGCCAAGATCGAGTTGAGCCGTTGCGTAGCCTTGTTCAGCCGCTTTGAGATACCATTTTGCGGCTTCTGCATAGTCCTGCGTCACACCCTGGCCGTTGAAGTAAAAAAATCCAATATTGTATTGTGCAGGTGCAAATCCCTGACTAGCGGCTTGGCGGTTCCACTTCATGGCTTCAACATAATCCTGCGGTACGCCGTTGCCTTCACTATAGAGAAAACCGATGTTGCATTGGGCCATTGCGTACCCCTGTTGTGCCGCTTTGCGGAACCATTTCAAGGCTTCGCCATAATCCTGTGGGACGCCGTTACCTTCATTGAAGCAAAGACCGAGGTTATTTTCAGCCATTGCGTCCCCTTTGTCAGCCGCCAGACGGTACCATTTGACAGCTTCTCCGTAATCCTGAACAATACCTTTGCCGTAGTAGTATGAGGCTCCAAGGTCGGATTCAGCAGGTACTACGCCCTGTTCAGCCGCCTTCCGGCACCATTTTAACGCTTCTGCGTCGTCACGGTCGATGCCTTCGCCCCTTCCGTACGCAAGACTAAGCTCGTATTGACCAGCAGGGTTGCCTTGCTCCGCCGCTTTACGATACCATTTCACCGCCTCAGCGTAATCCTGCGCCACGCCATTGCCATTTGCATAAAAATCGCCGAGTGCAGCTTGCGCTACAGGGTTCCCCTGTTCTGCTGCTTTGAGATACCATTTTGCGGCTTCTGCGTAATCCTTTGGCAGGCCAGTTCCGCATGAATAACAATTCCCAACGCTGATTTGGCCCAGGGAGTAACCTTGATCCGCCGCTTTACGATACCATTTCGCGGCCTCAGCGTAATCCTGTGCCACGCCTTTGCCTAGCTCATAATAACAGCCGATCAATTCTTGGCCGATTGCATCCTCTTGCTCTGCCGCCTTGCGATACCATTTCGCGGCCTCAGCGTAATCCTGTGTCACGCCTTTGCCTTGGTCATAATAAGTGCCGAGGCTGCATTGCGCGAAGGCATTCCCATGATCAGCGGCCTTGCGATACCATTTCGCGGCTTCTGCGTAATCCTGCGCCACGCCGTGGCCTTGATCAAAACAACCGCCAAGATTGAGTTGGGCCAGTGCGTCACCTTGAGCAGCAGCCATGCGATACCACTTCACGGCTTCTGCGTAATCTTTTGCAACGCCAGCGCCTTTTTCATAGCACACGCCGAGACCGTCTTGGCCGTCTGCTTCCCCTTGATCCGCCGCTTTACGATACCACTTCACCGCTTCCGCGTAATCCTGCGCCACGCCGACACCTTGAGCATAATAAAAGCCGAGCGCAGTTTGCGCTATAGCGTTCCCCTGTTCTGCCGCTTTCCGAAACCACTTCACGGCTTCCACGAGGCTCTGTGGGACGCCATCGCCATAAAGGTATTGCCAACCAACAAGGCACCACTGGGCCGCCAGGTCTCCTTTTTGCGCCTTGGCATGGAGTTGGGCAAGTTTGCTGGAGTTATTGGATGCCCGCATGTTGGTGGCAGTTAGAAACTCCGGCTGCTGATCTGTCGTCGGTATTTGCAAACTGGGCAACGTAGGCCAAGGGTTGGTTGCGAGGGGGAGTGCGGGCTGTTGAGCCTTCACCCAGGCCGCCACAAAGACAAAAAGTATGAATGCCAATAAGCCTGCTTTCATGCCGGGAGACTAGTCGATTTCCGACTGTTGGCAAGTTTTTCTGCGGCAGTTTGCATGGCCGTTGCCTATCCCTCTGGAGGTCTCCTCAAATGCTTTTCCCGGTTTTTCCTGGCTAAAAGTTTGTTTTTTGACGCTGCACAGTTTATGATGACTGCGGACATTGCTCAATAAAAGTGAACTCGACTCTTATCATTCTTGGCGCGGGTTGCTCGCGGAACAGCGGATATCCGGTGGCTAACGACATGTTCACCCAATTGGCCCAGTTTCAAAAGCATCTTGAGCATCTTGGACACGATGCCGTTAAGTTGCACAAGCTTGTGGCACAGACCCTTGCTCTCGTCAAAAAGTTACACCAGCAGGACGAATCGGTAACCACACTCGACACATTAGCGCGCTTAATTCACGAAGGAAAGGCGGGCGGCAAAAATATGCAAGAGAGGTATCCCCTCGTCGTGGCTGCAAAAGTCTCTGTCGCGGCACTATTTCTTTTTCTGGAACGCGAAGCGCTTGAGAAAGAATTGCCAGGATACCGCCAATTGCTAATACGTGTATTCCCAGATATTCCGAAAGTCGGTTTTCGGAGAGCCATTGAGTTGTCCCGCCATCGGATTCTAACGTTCAATTACGACCGGCTTTTCGAGCTGGCATTTCGGCAGTACTTTCCGGAATTTGACGGCACAGAGGCGTTGTATTGCCCAACTGTTCTGAATTCCGGCCTTCTTTGGTGCTGTGCTGAAAAGCTCGAAATTGACCCGAATAAATTTAGCTTTTTAAAGCTCCATGGATCGGCTGGGTTCTATGGCGATACGTTAGAAACGAACCCTTCTAATAAAAATACCAGGATCGAACACACCCACACTATTCCTGATCCCAAGACTCCGCCAACCATAACGGATGCCGAATTCTTCAATCCAGATAACCCTGCTGATCCCATCCACTCAGGAAAGCCGAAGCCGGTATTGATCACCTTCCCCCATGAGAAAGACCACCTGACCCAGTACACTGACAACCTGCTTCCATTCAAAAACTACACCCCTAAGATTTGGGATCACGCCCACCAATTCGTGAGCCAAGCCCAGGAAATCCAAATCCTTGGGTATTCCTGTCCTAAAGCGGACGCCCAAGCTCTCGAATCATTATTTGCTGCTGCCAAAACCTGTCGTCGTTATTTAATCGAAAACCCATCCCCGGGCGATGTGTGTCAGCGCCTTCATTCACTGTTGCCGAAAGATTTTTCGGGCGAGGTCGTGTGTAAAGAGGTTTCGTTTTAGCGATAGTCGTAACGTCCACTCGAAAGCATGAACCGATAATGACAAACTTTGAAGCACTTCGCGGTATATTTGCTTAGGCAGCCTTCAAAGTGTGCTTTCAAGGCCATCATTACAACTTTGTCGCGAATAAAGATGGGGTGTATGCAGCAATTGAGCAATATCTTGGATTTCAAACGGGGCGCTTGAGCCAAGTGGAGGAATTCAAATTGATAGTGGAATTTGAAATCCGTTGGCTTCGGGAAAAATGTCAGAAATACAGCCCAGAGTTCATTGATGGACTTGTTCAAGCCCGCATCGCAAGTTGCAGAGAATCGAGCGTACTAAAATGTGGAACGCCGGGATGTCACTATCCAAAAACCAGCTTTCGAGCCAAGTTTTGTCCGAAATGCCTTCCCCGGACGACTACAATCGGCGCCCCCACTCGGATTTCAACCGGCATGACTGACGCTCCGAGGCTGTGTGAGGAGTGCAAAATGGGAGTCATATTGCCCGGAGAAATATACTGTTTAGGGTGTCTTGGGAAAGAGTGACAGGCGTTTCAGAAATCGAGAATGTCTCGGGGCAGGGTATTACCAGCTATGTAATTGCAAACCTGATCAAGGTCATTTTCCGCTCGCGGGCTGAGCTTGGCCCGAATCATTCGCGGTGGCGCTGGCCGGCTGCTGCTGACTCAGGCAATGCAGCGTGCCAAAGCCCAGCACCAAATCCACTGCGTGTATCCCCACCACAGGCCGGTCCCGGAACAAATCGCTCAGGATGCCCAGGGCGATACGGTCGTTCGGGTCGTTGAAGGTGGGCACTATGACCGCCGCGTTGCTGATGTAAAAATTGGCGTAGCTGGCGGGCAAACGATAGCCGTCGTAAAAAATCGGCGCGGGCATGAGCAGCGGCACCACTTGGATTTTTGAGCCGTCTTCCAGGCGCAGACCCTCCAGGCGTTCCCGGTTTTCGGCCAGCGGCTGGTAATTGACGTCCTTGGGATTGTTCTCTTGCGCCAGCACCACGGTGGATGGGTTGACAAACCGGCAGATGTCATCGACATGGCCGTGGGTATCGTCGCCCACGATCCCGCCGCCCAGCCAGAGCACATTGGTGACGCCGAGATAACGCTGGAGCACCAATTCAATTTCCTTCCGGCCCAAACCGGGATTGCGCACCTGGGTTTTCTGATCCACCAGGCACTCCCCGGTGGTCAGGAGAGTGCCGCGGCCATTGACATCAATGGCGCCGCCTTCGAGGACAAAATCCCGGCCCTGGTACTGGGCGTTGAAGAGACGTTTGCCCAGGCGCCTGGCCGCAATTTCAGGCACCTTGCGGTCTTGCCGCCAATCCGGGTATTTGGCCCAGGCATTGAAATGAAAATGAACAAACGCGGTTTCCGGATTCTTTCCGCCACGCCGGACACAGATCGGCCCGCTGTCGCGGGTCCAGCCGCGGTTGGTCGGGTGGATGATGAATTCGACGCGGGAGACATCGGCGTGGGCCTGGGTCAGGAGGCGGCGGGCCGCGGTTTCGTCGGTCTTGGAATTGACGAACAGCCGAACGATTTCGCCCGGGCCGATTTTGCGGACTATTTCGCCGTAAACCCAGCGAATGGCGCTCAGTTTGCGGGGCCAGTCGGTGGGATTGTGCGGCCAGGCCAGCCAGGTGGCTTCATGCCGCTCCCATTCGGCGGGCAGGGCAAAGCCGAGGGACGCCGGAGTGCCTGAAGTCGTGGATTTTTTCCCGGTCATCTCCTACTCGTTGACATGAACCACCTTGGCTGGGGCGAAGCCGTTGAACCAGGTGGCGGAGGCGTTGCTGTAGGCCCCAATGGCTTCGCAATAAAGCAGGTCGTCCAATTGCAGATCAGGCAAATCCTCGGAGAGCGAGATGGTGTCCAGGGCGTCGCAGGTCTGGCCGAAGACGGCGCAGATTTCGGTTTGGCCCCGCTTGAAAGCTTTGAGATGGTACTGGCAATGATCGAAGATGATGCCCGAGAAGGTGTGGTAAATCCCGTCGTCAATGTAATAGCAGGTCTTCCCGTCGCGGCGGGCTTTGCCGATGATCTTGGCGATGGAGGTCGCGGCGGAAGCAACCACGAACCGGCCCGGTTCGGCGATGATCTCGGTGTCCTTGGAAAAGAGGCGCTCAATTTCGGCGTTGATTTTCCGGGCCAGGACCTGAATGGGTTCGACATCGCGATGATAGGGGGCGGGGAAGCCGCCGCCGATGTCGAGAATCTTGATCTTGTGGCCGCGCGCCCCGGCCTCCTGCATGACGCTGGCCGAGATGTTCAGCGCCTGGATGAAGTTCTCGAAATTCATGCACTGGCTGCCGACATGGAAGCTCAGTCCCTCCACCACCAATCCGAGGTCGAAGGCCGCCTGAATCAGAGTCACGGCCTCGCTGGGGTCGGCCCCGAATTTGGAGGACAGTTCGACGACCGAGCCGGTGTTGGGCACGCGCACGCGCAGGACGACGCCGGCGTGCGGAGCGAAGCGCTTGATTTTCTTCAACTCGTTGAGGTTGTCGAAAGTAACCAGCGGCTTGTATTGATCGAGGGCCTCAAGGGTTTCGCGGGGCTTGGTGGGATTGGCGTAAATGATTTTGTCCCAGATGAAATCCTGCTGCTCCCTGGCGGGCAGGCCCTTGATGTTCTCGTACACCAGCCTGAATTCCGCCAGCGAGGCCACATCGAAGCTGGCTCCGATCTTATAGAGGCTGCGGACGATGGCCGGGTCGGGGTTGGCCTTGACGGCGTAGTAGGCCTGGACTCTGGGCAGGTGTCGATGGAAGGCCTTGTAGTTGGCGCGAACGACGTTGTGATCGATCACCACCACCGGTGTGCCCTCTTTGCGGGCGATCTCCTGTAATTGCTTTTTGGTCATTCTCCTAGATGGCCGGGTTGGCCCCGTCGATCATTTTCACCTTGTTGTGGGCGAAATACTCCCTGGTCAAGGCCTTGAGCAACCGGGGCCGCTTGTCATAGAGGCGCCGGAGGGGGCGTTTGGCGTGACGGGCCAGCGCGTAATGGGTGATGATCGGCAGGGCGATGCTGGTGTCGGTGTAGCAGACCACGGCATCGGGCAAACGATCCGGGTCCACCTTGCCCCAACTGACCGCCTCGCTGGGCGTGGCGCCGGAAAGGCCGCCGGTGTCGGGGCGGGCGTCAGTGATCTGGAAGAAATAATCCTGGCCGTACTCCCTCATGCGCAGGACTTCCTGAATTTGAGGCTCGGTTTGCAGCATGAAGTTCTTGGGACTGCCGCCGCCCAGGAGCATGACGCCGCTCTTGCCGCCGGCCCGCTTGGCGGCGAGGACAATGGCGGTGGTTTCATTGACATCAATGGACGGATTGATGCGCAGCTTGTTGCCGCGCAGTTCCACGCCGGCGACGTTCATGCCGATGGTCGAATCGCCGGGCGATGAGGTGTAGCAGGGGACGCCGGCGCGATAGGCGGCCGCCATCACGGAGACATTCTTGAGGCCGGCCTTGCGCTCCCATTCGGCGGCGTAGCGGCCAATGAGATGGTGCAATTCAGCGGTGCCCATTTCCTTCTGGAATTCAGGCTGGATAAGAATGTTGCGGAGGATTTCGTCGGTGGCCATCAGGCAGTCGCTGTAGCCCAGGAGGACGTCATAGACGCGGACGATGTCGTTGGTGCGCAAATCGGTGTCATCAAAGAGGTGGCTGCCGACATGGACCGGGAGATTCAATGCGAAGTGCAGATCGTGGTAGAGAATGGCCCCGGTGCTCACGATCCAGTCCACGAACCCGGCATTGATCAACGGAACAATGGAGGAGCAGCCCAGGCCGGCCGGGGTCAGCGCGCCCGACAAGCTCATGCCGAGGGTCACATCCGGTTCGAGCATTCGCCCGGTGAACAAGCGGCACACCTCGCGCAACCGGGCGGAATTGTAGGCCAGGAAGCAATCATCGATCAGGTCGGCGAACTTTTCCCTGCCGGTGATGCCCTTGGGCATGATGCGCCGGCCGGCCAGGTACTTGTCCCGGTGCGGGCATTTCTTTTTCAGCAGCCAATCCGGCGCGTCGGACAAATCTTCGCGGTGCCGGCTTGTTCTCTTCGTTCTCATAGATTTCAATTCAATCAGATTCCCAGATTTGGCGGAGAATATACGCGGGCTTCTCCACCTGCCAACCCTTTAGTTGCATTTGTTTGCATTGGCCATCCGGCATGAGTGGATTTGTGCCACCGCCAAAATCATTTTGGGATGGTTGACCGCAGGGCAATACCGCTTGCCAAAGACAAATTTTGCCGGATCATCAGCCCATGAGTGCGGTTGAAATTATTGAGCAAATCAAAGAATTGCCCGTGAACGAACAGGCGCAAGTCGCAAAGTTCATCGCAGAACCATGACAGCTTTGCGTCTCTCCATTTGCCACTTTGCTTTCGGCCCCGATTCGGCTATATTAGTTGCGCATGAAATGGACCGACAACATCCAACACTGGCGCGGGCTCAAGCCCGAGTCACGGCAGGAGATTCGCTGGCGGAGAATTCCCCGGCAAGTCGCTCTGTCCATGGCCTTCGAGAGGGAGGCGGTTGACCAGTCATGGCTGGAGAAACTACACCGCCAAGCGGCTCCACCCGTTTCATTGAAACCACTCGGGGGCTCCTGAGCTATTCCCAACTCGCACCACTCCTCGCCGAGCGTGTGCTGGCCATGGAACGTGCCATTGCCTCCGGCGATTTTTCCAAGGATCCGCTCGCGGGCGAACTCATTCTTCAGTTTCATTTCAAAATCTGCGGCGACCTCGTTCCCAATTGGGCGGGACGCTGGCGGGATGCCGAAGTGCGCGTGGGCGAACATCATCCGCCACCTCCTTACAAAGTCGCTATTTTGATGCGGGACTACGGCGAAGACCTCCGTGTCCGACTGCAAAACACCTCCGGTCACATGGATAAATTGCTGTTGGAAACCCTCGCCTTTGCCGAGGGCCGTCTGCTTTTCATTCATCCCTTCAACGACTTCAATGGTCGTGTCACCCGGCTCTTCCTGCGCGAACTCTTACGTCGCTTGGAACTGCCTCCCGTGGACCTTGTCCCCACCGATGCCCCCAGGGAAAGAACTTACTTTGCCGCCCTGCACGCCGGTGACCAGAACAACTGGCAGCCGCTTATGAAAATCTGGGAGCAACGCTTCGAGCAATTTACCGATGCGACGCCATGAAATTCCCCCTTCATCCGCATAGAAGGCACGATCCTCTCTGCTGACATTCTCGACAAAATCGAGAACGACGCACTTTAAAGGACACGGAAGGCATCCCGGCCGGCGTAGCGCTCCACATTCACAAGCAAGGCGGGCGTTTATCGAGCGGAGGCACCACGACTTTCATGTCTATACGATGAAGCCACCATCCGAACCCGTCAAATAGCCGCGGCGAAACTGGCAGGGCAGACGCATCGAATTTCCGCCGCAAAAACCTAAAAGCAAGGAATTCTTTGCTGAAAGTGAAATTGGCACTACCCACAATGCGGCTTTCATTGTGGGTAGTGCCAATTTACGATACTTATTTGATTGACCCTCCATGTCAAGGAAAAACAATCAAAATAAAATAATCAAAAGCAATCGAACCCATTCCATCGTCACATCCCAAACTCCGGGCCAAGTCCTCCTTGACTTGCAATGAGTCGCAATGGGTGGCAAGAATTAAGATGCGTCTGCCCTGGCGAGCCGGCTATCTTCGGGCAAGGCCAACAGTCCGGGTGGCGGCGGCGGTCAGGCGGCGCCAGAGTTCGCGGATCGGTTCGAGGTCGCAATTGGGCGGCAACTTCGTTCCGTAGGCGGCATGAGCGTAAAGACGGGCCAATGGCTCCAATTGTGACTCCAACTCCGGACGTTGCCCGCTTAACCGGCCGCAAAATTCGCGCGCGGTTTCCTCGGGGCGCGCCGCCATCCCCTGCTCTTTCGCCCAGACCTGGACCGCTTCGTAACTGTAAAGAATGATTTGCTCCGGCCGCCAGGCGTGGTCCCTTCCGGTGAAGAACGGATTTTTATATTCGGCGAAGGAACTGAATTTGGCGCGGGCGGGAGTAGATTCGGTTTTTTTAGCGGGTTTTCGGGATGGAGTCAACTCGAACAAATTTCTGAAGAATTGCGCGAGGGCGGCGATGATTGACCGGGCCATGTCCAGCAGCAAATGGCGGCGGAGGAGGATCCATCCGCCGATGACCAATACGGCGGCAATCAGAAGCGCGGTTCGCAGGAAGTTGTAAATGTTGCCGGCCTGCGCGCTGGAAACCGCAGGAGCGGGATTGGGCTGCCCAAAGCTCTGTGTTTCGCCGGGCTTCTCCTGACCGGGTTTTTGGGCGGTGCCTTGTTGGCCGCCGGTCTCGTTGCCAGCCCGGCCCCGGCCCTGGCCGGGCGGATTGAACGGGGCGGCGTATTGGCTGGCGCGGCGCAGTTGATAATTGATTTGATAACGCAAAGCCGCCCAGGCCTCGTTCGCGCCGGGACGCGGCAGAAAGGCCGCTCCAATCAAAGCAAGACAAGCCATGCCGACGCCAAACTTGAGCCAGGCCACGGCGATGGTCGGAGGCATTTTGAGGTAACGCTGCCGCAAATAACGCCGCAGCCCCAGGAAACTGGTTGTGACCAGCAATCCCAACGCGGCGGCCAGATAAAGGACCAGAAGAATAAATCCGGTCCGGCGGGCCGCCACCGCGTCTCCGGGCAGAAGCATCTGCCCCACGCCGAAGAGCGGCAAGGCGGCCAATGAAAAATAAACCACCCAACGCCCGGGCGCATGCGGCGCGGAAACCTTGCCCGCCGGTTTCTGTTCAGGAGCGGCCGCTTTTTGCAGCAAGCCCTGGCCCGAAGAATCCTGGTCTTCATCGATCAAGGTGCAGTCCCAGACCAGTTTATGGGCGCAGAACCAAACCAGGGCCAGCAGCACGATTCCCAGGAGAAACGAGGGTTGTGTTCGCATCATGTGAAGGCAGGTGGCCGCGGCCAGTCCAAGCCCATAGATGACGGCGTGTTCCGTACTTTTCTCGATGGCGATCCGCGAGACGAGCACAATGCCAATGATGAACCAAAACAGGACCCAGCAGACGCCCCCGATCATCCGGCCGCGATAAAAAACTTCGACCAGGAAAAAACAGAGGCTTCCCACCAGCGCCATGATCAACACCGGGCTGAGCGCGATCACCATGTAGTCGGCAACGGTTTTTCGAGGCTTGCTCATGTCATCGCACAATCGCCTCGGTGCACAGGTTGAGGATGGCCTCCTCGCTGTTGACGACCCGGAAATCAATGCCTTGCGCCAGCAGCATTTCCGCCCAGACCGGCGGTTTGGCCCAATCCGGTATCGGTTCCATGTTGAATGAAACCACCACCGCCGTAACCAGCCATCCGCGCCGGACCAGATCGCCCAGGGCAGCGGCGATGCCGGGGGTCACGACGCCCAGAATGGCCACCACGGTGGCGTCGCGGGATATTTTTGACACGGCTTCCGTCACCATCGCGGAGAAATCCAGCCCGTCGCCATGCTCCAGGCGGCCCAGCGCGGCCAGAATCCGCATGAACCGATCTTCGCTCCTGCCTGTTTCGACCAGGACGGGCCGAAGGCGGGTGTTGGCCGGGGTTTGGGAAACCCGCCGTTGGGCGTCGTCGCGAGTCAGGAAATCGGCCCGCCAGCCTTCTTCGCGGATGCGATCTGCCGCATCGCGCCCGTTGGTGATGAAGCCGATTTGCCGGCCGGTCAGAAACACCGCGTTGGCCAGCGAGGCGACGGTGACAACGGCCAGTTCCGCCGAACCGGCGGCGGACGCCCCGGAAAAACTGGCTGCATGAAAATCCAGCAGGAAGGTTGCGCCCGACACGCAGGAACTTTCGTAAGTGCGGGTTTGCAATTGCCCCGTTCTCGCCGTCGCCCGCCAATGAATCCGGTTAAGCGGATCGCCTTGTTGGTAAGGACGAATGCTGGACATGCGCGTCGGGTCTTCAAAAAGGCGGTGGGTCAGGCGAATTTCCCCGACCGGCCGGCGCGAGGCCAGGCTGTAACCCTTCAGCGGCAGAACTTTGGGCGGCACCAGCACGTAGTGCGGCTCGGTCAGAATCCGAAACCGGCGATGCAACCCGAAAACATCCCCGGTCTCGGCCAGCAAAGGACCGATCTGGTAATAGCCGCGCATGAGGAATTTGACACGATAGCTCAAGACTTTGGTTTCACCCGCAGCCAGCCGGGCCAGGGCCAGCCGCGCGCCTTCCGCCTTGATGCGGGCCGGCATTTGCGCCAAGGCATCGCGCGGCAGGGATTCTTCCAAAATCACCCACGGAATCGACAGACGGCCGGTGTTTTGCACCGCGACTTTGCACTCAACGCTGGCGCCGATTTCCAGAACTTCCGCGTCGCAAAAGCGCCGGGCATCCATTTGCTCCATCCAGGCCCGCGTCAAGAAACGGCTCATCAAAAGAACTCCCAGCAGGACATACATTGCGTAAATCAACAGGCTCAGATTGAGGATCAAGCCCAGGACAAGCAGGCCCAGCGTGGCGAAAATCCATTTCATCGGGCGGGGGCCGTGGCCGGCATTTGCGGCACAGGAACCGTTTGCATGATCTCATCGAGCACCCCTGCGACGGTTTTTTTGCGCAAACGGCTTTCCGGCCGGAGAATCAAACGATGGCCCAAAACGTGGCGCGCCACTTGTTTGACATCATCCGGCATCACGAAATCAAAGCTGTGCATGGCCGCAAACGACTGGGCGCAACGCAGCAGCGCCATCGAGGCGCGCGGACTGCCGCCCAGGGAAAGTTCGGGATGCTCGCGGGTCGCCTGGATGATTTCCACGATGTAGCGGCTGACCTTTTCATCCACATGCACCTGGCGCACCGCTTTCTGGCAGCCGATGGCTTCCTGGGCGCTGGCCACCACTTCGAGCGTCTCGATGGGATGCTGGCCTTGCAGGCGATGCAGCATGGAGATTTCCGCTTCCGTTTGCGGATAGCCCAGGCTGAGGCGAACCAGGAAACGGTCCAACTGCGCTTCCGGCAGCGGAAAGGTTCCTTCGTGGTCAATCGGGTTCTGAGTCGCCACCAGAAAGAATGGAGGAGCCAGATCGTAATTGATGCCGTCGGCTGTGACCTTCCGTTCGCCCATCGCTTCCAGCAGCGCCGATTGCGTCCGGGGCGTGGCGCGGTTGATCTCGTCCGCCAACACAATTTGGGCAAAGAGCGGTCCCGGCCGGAATTCAAAATTGGCCGTTTTGGGATTAAAAACGGAACTGCCGGTAATATCGCTGGGCAAAAGGTCAGGGGTGCATTGGATGCGTTTGAACGAGCAGCCAATGCTCCGGGCCAGGGCGCGGGCCAGCATTGTCTTGGCCACTCCCGGCACGTCCTCCAGCAACACATGCCCTTCGGCAAAATAAGCGACCAGCGTAAAAACAATCTCCGCCCGCTTGCCGACAATGACCTTCTCGATATTGTCAATAATGCGGCTGGAAACGGGGGCGACGGGCGACCCGCCGGGTTCCCGCACGGCCGGGTCCTTGAATTTGGGGATGCGAATGGCGGCGGGCGGCGGAGGAGTGTCGAGCCGGGTTTTTGCTCCGCAATTCGGGCAGGCGATCTGTTCGCCGGCCAGTTCATCCGGATGCTCGATATGCTGTCCGCAGGAAAGGCAAATGCTTTTGGCCATGCGGCAAACGTAACGGAAAAGCGGCAAAGTTGGAAGCTGAATGAGGAAGTCATTCGTTAAAGTTGCCAACAAATCCATTTCCGGGCATATCTGCCCCATGCGATTTATCGCCCATATTATTGAAAAGTTGCAGCGCCACCCCAAACGGGTCGTTTTTCCCGAAGGCACCGAGCCGCGAGTGCTTCAGGCCGCCCGCCAGTTTTATTCCCTGCGCCTCGGCTCGCCCGTTCTGCTGGGTGACCGGACGAAAGTCAAACAGGCCGCCGCTGAATTGAATGTCTCGCTGGAAGGGGTGCGCATCATTAATCCCGCTGAAAGCGAAGACCTTCCGGCTTTCGTCAAGCGCTATGAGCTGCTCCGCCGCTACAAGGGGGTTGAGGAAAAGGAAGCGCGCGAAACGATGCTCAATCCCAATTATTACGGCGCCATGATGCTCGCCATGCACCAAGTGGATGGCTTCATTTCCGGGGCCAATCAGAGTTCCGGCAGCGTCCTTCGCCCCTTGTTTCAGATTGTCAAGGTCGCGCCCGAAGCGACCACGGCTTCCAGTTGCATGGTGATGGAAGTCGAGGACACGCGCTTTGGCGATGAAGGCACGCTGTTCATGGCGGACTGCGGCGTCATTCCGGAGCCGACGGTGCAGCAATTGGCCGACATCGCCGTCT
>Ga0326728_10014133_pt1 | contig 17085 bp, 13 predicted proteins | sample MB3enrmetagenome_FD_207602 | JGI IMG/M metagenome (GOLD analysis project Ga0326728, IMG submission 207602) | Lab enriched peat soil microbial communities from McLean, Ithaca, NY, United States - MB31MN | ecosystem: Environmental > Terrestrial > Soil > Wetlands > Peat | place: USA: New York...
CACCCGCTCGATGTCTTCGAGGGTATTAGTCAGGTAGATATTGAGCCGCTCGTCCGGGTGGAATTCATAGGCCCACCTGGCGCGCCAGAGCTCCGGCAGGTGCCGCGCGCTCAATTCGAGGCCGAGCTTGAAATGGGCGACCGCGTACGGGGCCATGAGCAACTCGAACCCGAAGAGGCGGGGCAGCAGGTGCTCGTGGACGTAGGCGGGCCACAACCCGGCCTGGTGCTTCTTCTCGAAGCCTTCGCGTATCCGCTCGATGACCCCGAAGAGGAAGGTGCCGGTGCCGGCAGCGGGGTCCAGAATCAGGACCCGGTGCGATTCCTCCTCGACTGTGCCGCCGGCGTCCTTGCGCTTGACGATGATCTTGGATTTGTCGCCGAGGCCCTCCTTCAGCCCAAATTTCTCGCGCAGCAGCCAGTCGATGCTCGCGACGATGTAAGAAACCACCGGCTCGGGCGTGTAATAGACACCGCGCAACTCGCGAAGCTTCGGATCGTACGCGGAGAGGAAGGTCTCGTAAAAGTGGACGGCCGGGTCGCGGCACGGACCCGGACCGACGCCCTTGCCGAAGTCCTCGAGGATCGCGGCCATGTTGGCGCAGTCGAGCAGTGTCACGACGTCCTGCACGAAGCCGGCGAACGGTTCATCATCCAAATTCGGCCCGGTGATGAGGTCGATGAAGTCCCGGAGAGAAGGGTTGGTCTTGGGGATTAGCTTAGCGGCTTCGGCGAGCGTAAAGCGTCTGCTGAACCTGGGCAGGGCGCGGGCCGAGAACAGCCCGTACGCGAGCGTCTGGGCGAACATGTCGGCAAACTCCGTTTCGCCGCCATCCTCGGCGAGCTCCGGCAAAAGCGTCTGGGCAAAAACTGCCCGCCAGTCCGTGAGGAGCCCGGAGGCATTCCCCGTCTGGAAGGCCGCGACGATGGAATGGCGGATCAGGCGGGTTAGGCGAGCCAGGCGGCGCGCCAGCTCCTCCGCGCCTTCGATCCGGATGGGTTCGCGGCCGAGGAACTCCTTAAGGACGCTTTCGGCGTGGGCGTAGCTGGAGGGACTGGGAGTGACGGCGCCGCCGGGCCCCGCCTCGGCCAAACGGAAGCTGTCGCGAAGCTGGCCGTCCACAAACCAGCGGAATTCGAGGTAGTCGGTCAGCAGGAAGTTCGGCAGCGCCGGAAGATACCGTTTCCTGACCTGCTCGGACCTTGCCGCTTCGTCGAGCGACACGCCGACGTCCTTGGCCTCGACATAACCGATGACCAGGGCGTCCCTCTTCCTCGTGACGGAGAGGTCCGGCGCGCCGCACTGGATGCGCTTGGGCTCGTTGGTGACGCTTACGTCCTCGCTGAGCGCCTCCAGCAGGGCCTGCAGGGCGGGCCGGTGCGTGTGCTCGGTGTCGTTACCGACCCGGCGGGCGGACTCGACCCTACCCAGGTAGGCGGTCCAGCGCTCGCTCATCGTTGAATCGGATTCATCCCCACCCCAGGCCCTCGGCCTCGCTCCAGCGCACGGCGCAACGGACCAGTTCGGTGGCGTTCTTGAGCTTGAGCTTCTTCTTGATGTTGCCGCGGTGGACCTCGACGGTCCTCACGCTGAGGTGCAGCCGCTCCGCCATTTCGCGGGTGGCGGCGCCCTGGCCGATGAGTTGGAAGATTTCGAACTCGCGGTCGGACAAACGCTCGGCGGGCGAATCCACGCTCTCGGAGCGGCGGCCGGAGAAGAGCTCGAGAATCTTCGAGGACATCTTCTGGCTGACGTATATCTCGCCGGCGAGGACCTGGCGGATGGCGTGCAGGAGCGTGGCGCAGGTCGCTTGTTTCATGAGGTAACCGCGGCCCCCGGCGCGCAAGACCCGCCCGGCAAAGATCGCTTCATCGTGCATCGAAAAGGCCAGCACCGGAAGGCCGGGATGATAGACCTGGATGTCCTTGATGAGCTCGAGGCCGCTTTTGTCGGGCAGAGAAATGTCGGCCAGGACGAGGTCGGGTTTGCGGGCGGCAATGGAGTTGAGGGCCTGGCAGGCGGTATCGGCCTCGCCGCAGACCGCCAGGTCCGGCTCCTGGTCAATGACTTGCGCCAGGCCCTTGCGCATGACCGGATGGTCATCCACGATGAGCACCTGCTTTTTCGACCTTGGCTTGGGGATGGCCATGGGAGGGCCGCCCCTCAGCGCCCGGCGGCCTTCTCCTTATTGGCTTGAAGCCCCAGGAGTCGCTCGATCTCCGGGTTGTGGGGCAGGCCCGCATCCAGGGCATGTTTGTAGTGCCAGCGCGCCAGGGCCACCTGGGGCGGTTGCTGCGTGAGGTAAAAGAGCGCCAGGTTGCTGTGGGGATCCGCGTAGCCGGGCTGGAGCAGCACCGCTTTGCGGAAGGCGGTCTCGGCCGGGCCGCGCTGACCCTTCTCGCTCAGCACGATCCCCAGGTCGTTCTGGACTTCGGCATTTTGGGGGTCGCTCAGGGCGGCGCGGCTCAGGGCCTGAAAGGCCTCCTCCCAGTTCCGCTGCGTCATTCTCAGCCGGCCCAGGATCATCAGCGTGTAGGGATCGTCGGGGGCGACGGCGAGCGCCTCTTTGAGGTGCTTCTCGGCCGCATCCAGGCGGTTGAGCTTGATTTGGATAAACGCCAGGTCGGACAACGCGCCCACGTTCTTCTCATCTTCGCGGAGGATCTGCAAATAGAGCGCCTCGGCCTTGTCATACTGTTTGGTGGAAAAGTAACTTCGGGCCTGGGCGACCATGGCCGCCAGGCCGGCGGGAATCTCGCGCACGGATTTGCGGACGGTCTTGGCGGGCGCCGGTTCGGAAGGCTTGAGCAGGGCCAACTCCTCGGCGGTATAAGGGACCTTCGGGGCCTCGAGCGCCTCGAGTTTGGCGCGGAGGTTGTTGAGTTCGCCGCGGGTCTCGGCGGCGGAGGGGCCTTTGCCTTTGCGGGCCGCCAGGGCCTGGTTGGCGGCCTCCAGTTTTTTGGCCAGGTCGTCTCGTTCCCGCTCGAGCTGTTTGACGCGTTCGGCCTCCGCCGCGGGGGCGGGCGCCGTCCCGGGGGAGGGCAGCGGAACTTCGGCGTATCCGCCCTTGGCACGCTGGAGGCTGACACTGAGCAGATCATTTTCCTTCTGCAGCGCGGCGATTTTCTCCTCCACCTTGGCCAATTCCCGCGGGTCGGCGGCGGCCGGCCGCTCCGCCAGCGCCTCCTTGAGCTTCTGCTCCAGCAGAGCTTTGTCCGCCAGCAATTGGTCCTTTTCCATCTGCAGCCGCCCCTTCTCCCCCTGCCACTGGCGGGCCTGTTCCTTGAGCGCATTGAATTGATTGGCCCAATCCGCGGGCGTTGGGGCCGGGCCGGATGGCGCCGCGGCGGCGCCGCCGGGGACCGTGGCTGGCTTGGGCTGGGCGGGAGTGGATTCCGCTGGGGGGGAGAGCTTGACGGAGAGGGCCCCGATCTTGGCGGCCAGATAATCGAGGCGATAATTGACCGCGATGACGTTCCAGTCGGGGAATGCCTTGTGGAAACCCTGGAGGGCCGCGCGGGCCTCGGCGTATTTGTCCATGGCCTGCTTGAGCTGTCCCGCCTCGTTGAGGGCATCGGCCTGGCGAATCGCCTTGTAAACCTCGATATACTGGTCATCGGCTTCGCCCGCCCGCCCCGCTGCCGCCCAGGCGAGCAACCAGGCCATAACCAGAGCTAGACATCGTCTCATGCACCGCATGATAATGGAGTGCCCCCCTGGTTGGCAATGACCCGTATGGCTGGCTTGACAGGCGGCTTTCCCCTGGTATCCTCCCGTCTTCCGACTGCGGAGCGTTTCCTGGCAGGGCGTCGAGCGTATGGGACGCGGCGGGGCGCGAGCCGAGCGAATTTTATGAAACGACAATATCAGCCGTCCAAGATCCGGCGCCAACGGCAGCACGGGTTCAGAAGCCGCAATTCCACCAAGAGCGGGCAGGGCATCTTGCGGAACCGCCGGCGAATGGGCCGGAAGCGTCTGACGCCTGTTTGAGCGGGGCTGGCGCATGGGCGGCAGGACCCAAGAGCGGCTGCGCTTTGGGCGGGCGGCACACCTCAAAGCCGGCCGGGACTTCCGCCGGGTCCGCCAGCAGGGGACCCGGTTGGTGTGGGGGTGTCTGATCGCCAACTGGCAGGAATCACCCGGAACCTCCGCCTCGCGTTTGGGGGTGATCACCAGCGCCAAGCTGGGCAACGCCGTCGCCCGCAGCCGGGCGCGGCGGTTGCTCCGGGAGTGCTTCCGCCTGCACCAGCACGAACTGGCCCGGCCGCTCGACCTGGTGCTGGTGGCGCGGCCCTCGATTGCGGACAAGGGCCTGGCGGAGGTCGAGAGGGATTTTTTGACAACGTTGCGGAAAGCGAGATTGTTGAAGGGAACCGGAGCTTAGTGGTCATGACCACTTAGGTGGGACTGGTGAATGCGGCTCAATACATCCTGATTTCGGGCGCGCGCTTGTATCGCTGGGTGATATCCCCGGCGAAGACCGCCTTGTTTGGGCCGCTGGCCCATTGCCGCTTCACTCCCAGTTGTTCGGAATATGCCATCCAGGCCGTGCGGCTGCACGGCACCCTGGCGGGAACCTGCCTGGCCCTCAAGCGTATCGGCCGCTGCCACCCTTGGGGTGGCTGCGGGTGGGACCCGGTGCCGTCGCTCCCCCCGGCGCGGGCTTGCTCGCCGCCACCTGGCCCGGGCTCGGGGCTCAATTCCTGCCTCCCGCCTCAGGCCCGCCGGGCGCGGCAACTCGGAACCCCGCCTTCCACCGGCGCGGCCGCCGCCCCGGCAAAGCGGTCCCGCCCCGGCTCGCATCCTCCCGCGGGCCGGCTGGGGCACTTTCACCAAATGTCATAAATCAGCATGGATTCCAAATCAATCGTCGTCGTTGTTGTTTGCGTGCTCCTGATCGGGCTATGGTCATTCGTGCTCGTGCCCAAGTTGTATCCGCCCAACCCTCTGCCGCCGGGTGGGACCAATGCGCCCGGCGCGGCCGAGTTGCCGGCCAACCCCGCCCCCGTTGCGCCGCCGATTCCCGCGCCCCTCCGGCCACCCGCGGAGGCGCCGACCCTGATGGTCAATAGCAATCAGCCCGAACGGTTGGTCCAGGTGGTCAAGGACAATGTCCGCTACACTTTCACTTCCTACGGCGGCGGTCTGAAGCTGGTCGAGTTGCTGTCGTACCCGGAGACGGCGCCAACCGGGTGGAGCAGGCGGCGCGAGACCATTCAGCCCGCCATGCTCGACGCCGATACCGCCGCGCCCACCCTGGCCCTGCTGGGTGGCGCAACCCTGCAAGGCGACGGAATCTTCAAACTGACCGGCACCACCAATGGGGTGAGGGCCGAGAAACCACTCGGCAATGGGCTGAGCATCGTGAAGGATTTCGAGGTCACCTCCAATTACCTGGTGGCGGCGACCGTCCGGCTGGAGAACCACTCGGAGCGGCCCCTGGAGTTGCCGCCGCAGCAGTGGTTTGTCGGCACCGCCACTCCCATGAACCCAAGCGACCGAGGAACGGCAGTGGGCGTGATGTGGTACAGTGGCGCCAAGGCCATCGACACAGGCGCCAGTTATTTCTCCTCGCGCGGCTTTGCCTGCACGCCGCGCATTCCGCCGGCCCAATACCTGGCCGGGTCGAGCAACGTGGTCTGGGTGGCCCTGCACAATCAGTATTTCACGCTGGCGGCGATGCCGCAGCCGCCCGCCGAAGCGGTGGTGGTGCGCCGGGTCGAGTTGCCGCGCCACGGCGCCGACCAGGCCGACCTGGAGTCCACGAACACGCCGCCGCCCGAAGGCTACCAGGCAGCCCTGGTCTATCCGGGACAGACCCTGGCCCCCAATCAGGGCCTCGAGCGCCGGCTCTTCCTCTACTGCGGCCCCAAGGAGTACCGGCTGCTGGCGCGCATCGGCAGCCGATTTGACAACAATCTCGACCTGGTGATGGACTTCGGCTGGTCGGGCTTTGTCTCCAAGGCGCTGTTGATCGGGATGAATTGGCTGCACTACGCCTTGCGGCTCTCCTACGGCTGGGCCGTGGTCGCCATCACCATCGTCATCAAGTTGCTGTTCTGGCCCTTGACCCAAGCCAGCACCCGCTCGATGAAACGGATGCAGGCCCTCCAGCCGCAACTCAAGGCCCTCCAAGAGAAGCTCAAGGACGACCCCGATAAGATGCGGCGCAAAATGATGGAGTTCTACAAGGAGCACAAGGTCAATCCTATGAGCGGCTGCTTGCCGATGATGATACAAATCCCCGTGTTCTTTGGCTTTTACCGCATGCTCGCCAGCGCCATCGAACTGCGCGGCGCCCGCTTCCTCTGGGTGAGGGACCTGGCCAAACCCGACACCCTGTTCGTCATTCCCGGGTGGGGAATGCCTTTCAACCTGCTGCCCCTGCTCATGGCCGGAACCATGCTCTGGCAATCGCATTTGACGCCGCCCTCGCCCGGGATGGACCCCACGCAGGCCAAGATCATGCGTTACCTGCCGCTCATCTTCATGGTGACCTTCTATAGCCTGTCCTCCGGCCTCAATCTTTACTGGACCGTCAACAACCTCCTGAGCATCGCGCAGACCAAGCTGACCAAGACCATGCAGGAACCCCCGCCCTCCGCCAAAGCTCCGGTATTGACGCCCGCCCCCAAAAGGAGGAAATAGAGACGCGGCTGGCCCGAAGCCTGACGGTTCGACCATCCACCATCAACTCACGACAGATATGCCCGCACAACCCAAAGCCACATTGGAAAGCCTCTTGAACCTCCTCGGCTTCAGCGCAACCGTCGAGGAGCATCGCCTGGAAGACGGCATTTTGCTCGATGTCAAAACCGAGGACTCGGGCCGTCTCATCGGCCGGCAGGGCCAGACTTTGTCCGACCTCCAATACCTCACCAACCGCCTCCTCTTCCAGCAAGACCCCTCCGCCCCCAAAATCATGGTCGACGTAAGCGGCTACCGCGCCCAGGCCCGCGAGGCGCTGGTCAAAAAGGCGAAGGAAGCCGCCGAAAAGGTCCGCCGCTGGGGCGACGTCGTCGAGCTGGAGCCCCTCAGCGCCTTCGACCGCCGCATCATCCACCAGGCCCTCAAAGACGACCCCGGCATCGAAACCCACAGTGTCGAGGTCCAAGGCACCGACAAAAAAGCCATCCTGCTCCGCCCCCGGCACTGAGCCGCTTCAAAACCACCTCCTCACGCTCACCGTGCTCGAGCGGGGCAGCGTCGTATGGGGCGGCACTTGGACCAGGCCGTTGGCCGCGGCCAGCGAACCCAAGGCATGGGATGCCTGCAAACCGGTCGAATAGACCTGGCCGGCGGCATCGACCCTTACCCGCAGGAAATGCGGGTAGGCGCCATGATTGGCCAGCGGCTCAGCCAGCACCCCAGGGTGGGCGGGCAAGTCAATCTCACCGGCCCCTTGCCACCGCAGCAGTGCCGGACGCACCAGCAGCAGGAAAGCCACCACGGCTGAGACCGGGTTCCCTGGCAGGCCGAACAGGAGCTTCTCACGCCACCGGCCGAACACAAAAGGCCGGCCGGGCCTCATGGCAACCCGCCAGAATTCCAGGCTGCCGCCCAACTCGGCCAGGGCGTCTTTGATGAAGTCCGGTTCTCCAATCGAAACGCCTCCCGAACTCACCACGGCGTCGCATTGGGCCAGGGCCTCCGCCAGCGCCGAGCGCGTCGCGTCCAGCGTGTCCGCCACCAGCGGGAAGCGCCTCGGAACCGCCCCGGCGCCGTGAACCAAGGCGGCCAAGGCCGGGCGATTGCTCTCATAAATCTGGCCGGGCCCCAGCGGTTGACCCGGCTCTCTCAACTCCGAACCGGTGGCCAGGAGCCCCGCCACGGGCCGGCGCCCGACCAGGACCCGCGCGCAGCCCATGGCCGCCAGCAGACCGATGCGGCCCGCTGTCAGGCGCTCGCCCGCCTCGACCACCCTCGCCCCGCGCTTCACATCTTCCCCGCGCCACCGCACATTCTCGCCCGGCTTGACCGGCTGGAGGACCAGGACCGTGCCCGGCTCCTCCGGCGCGACCCGCGTATCTTCCTGCATGACCACCGCGTCGGCGCCCGGTGGTACGGGCCAGCCCGTGAACAGCCGCGCGCAAGCCTCGGCTGGAACTTCCCTCGCCGGGCCGGCACCGGCGGGCCTCCGCTCGCACAGGCGCAAGCGCGCGGGCGCCCCGGGGCACGCCGCCCGGGCATCCGCCGCGTGAAGGGCGTATCCGTCCACGGCGGAATTATCGAAAGACGGCAGGTCCAGCGGCGCGGCCAGCGCCTCTGCCGCTACACGGCCTGCGGCCTCATCGAGGGCGACCTCTTCGCGCCCCGGCGGCGGGACGGCCGCCAGAATCCGAGCCAGGGCTTCATTCGGTTCGAGCATCGCCCCGGATTCAAGGGAAAGCGGCACGCAGAATCTGCTCTTCGCGCTCGGGCGTCATCTCGCCATGCCATACGGCGAGCTTGTCTTGGAGGTGGCGCAGTCGGGCGTTGGTGCGCGCAGCCAACCCAGGGTCGGGGAACCCGGGCTGTTCCGTCAACGCACGTAGAAGTTGCCCCCAATCAAGCAATTGTCTTACCCAGACACGGTGCTGGTCTGCCGCTGGACCCGGCTCGTCGCTGGTCAGATGCAGCGCTTCCCAGGCCCCGAGGGCGGAGCATACCTCGTCCCAGTCCTCTATTGCGGCGCGTAGGCTGCGCATAATCCGCGCCTGGAAGTTGCCCAGCTGAACGACTTCGAGTGGCAACGGCTCGGTGAAGGTCGCACTCACGCCCTGAATGTAGCTGCCCTGAGCGGTCCAGGCAAGCCTCGAGCCGGTCGGCGCCGATTTGCTCGTCACTCCCACGCGGCATGTCCGGTCACCTGTGAACCGAGGTCTAAGCCCTGCAACCGCTGCAACTGAGGACCACTCCCCCTCCTGTTATCCGTGAAATCCGTGAAATCCGTGGTTGAAACACCGAATAGCCGATGTCCCCGGCCAGGCGGAATGGGCCGGCTCAGACCTCGGACGCCTGCCGGGCGTGGACCTGTGGCGTTTGGATGCGCAACTGCGCGCCGAACTCCGCCGGAGCGCACAGGAGCAGGCGACTTGTCACCACGCGTCCAAGCGGAGCGAAGGACGGGGAGACGGTCCGAAAGGAATACGAACTCCCGACAAAGCTCGGAAGCTCCAACTGGCGCTTTACCGCAAAGATGCGATGAAGGTGCTCGGAGAGCCGGATGCGGCAAATCCGCACGTCCGGTTCGATGAGGGGCAGGGGCGCAAGCGGAAACCGACAACTGCGGTCAGTTTAACTCCGCTATTGCGCTCCTGCCTACTCTAGTCGCCGGCGAGGGCCGCGGCGGCGAAACGCCCCGCGACACCGCGGTCCTGGATCAAAGCCATGTCTGGCCGAAGGGCCTCCCGGTGGCTCCGCCGGAGGCTGGCGGATGGGCCGGCGCTTGGCCGGGTTCGGATAGCTTAGCCCGAGGGCCAGACTGTGGGCCTCCTTGAGGGAAGAGTTGATCTGCGCGAGGATTCTGGCCGCGTCGGCCGCTTCCGCAAGCTGCTGGTCCTCGAGTTTCCGCCGCAGCGTGGCGCAGGCCAGGGCCACGGCGAAGAGTCGTTGGCAAAGCCCGTCGTGCATGGCCTCCCCCATCTGCCGCTGGATGCGCTGGCTCACGTCCAGCATGGCCTCCTCGAGCCGTTTGCGCCCGGTAATGTCGGTGTTGATGGCGACCACGCGCGCCGGCAGGTCCCGGTCTCCGCGCCTCAACGTCCAGCGGCTCTCGACGATGATCTGCTCGGCGGTCCGGCTTAACAGCGTCGCCTGCCCGAACCACTCCCCGCTTCGGAGCAGCTTCTCCAACGCCGCCTCAAAACCCGAAGTGCTGTCGAAAAACAACTTCTTCGCACTGCACCCCTGGGCCTCGGCCAAAGACCAGCCCAGGAGCTGTTCGGCCCCGCGGTTCATGTACTGCACCTGCCCCTCCATGTCCCAGACCAACAGGGCGTCCCGCGTTTGCTCGAGCAAATCCATCGCCGCGGCCGTGAGTGTGCGAATCGTCGCGTTCATAAGACCAGTTCAATTCTCGGAGTCACAAGCGGACATGCGGCGAGTATCGGGCATGGGAGAGACAAATCGCCACTGGGGAATTCCTGGGCCGGCCCTGGGAAATTCCCAGGTGTCAGCAATTCTCATTCTGAAGGCGTCCGGCGTGGGGCAGGCATCTTGCCTGCCGGTCAGGGCGGCTTCCAGCCGCCCATTTCGGGGCTGGAAGCCCCGTGAACCCGGCAGGCTGGCCTGCCCCACATCAAAATGAGAACTGCCGCCCAGGTGTGGAAGGGGCTTGTGTCGCTGGCGTGCCGTGGGCAGGATGGCGCCATGCGAGCGTCGCGAGGCCTTCTGGGAGGCTGGCCGGCCTGGCTCGGCCTGGGGCTCCGGGTCGTGGTCTTGGGCTTGCCGGCGGCTTTGCCCCTCCGCGCCCCGGCCGGGGAGGAAATGCGATTGGAGCGCCCAATGCGCTACTCGGGGATGTGCGACGCCTCGGGGGCCGTGCCCATCAGCTCGAATCTGTTCGCCGTCGCCAGCGACGAGGACAACATCCTGCGCCTCTACCGCGCCGACCAGGCCAGCATGCCGCTGCGGGAGTTCGATTGCAACGCCTTCCTCGAGCTCGAGCACAAGGGCAAGTCGCTCGAAGCCGATTTGGAGGCCGCCGCCCGCATCGGCGACCGCGCCTTCTGGATGGGTTCCCACGGCCGCAACCGCGCCGGCAAACTCCGCCGCAACCGCTGCCGGTTCTTTGCCACCGACATCCGGGTGACGGACGGCCAGGTGACCCTCACCCCGGTGGGCAAACCGTGCAAGACCCTGCTGGATGATTTGGAGGAGGACCCGAGGTACGGACCCTTCCACCTCGAGGAGGCTTCGCTCCATGCCCCCAAGGAAAAGGACGCCCTGAACATCGAGGGGCTTTCCGCGACGCCCGAAGGGCATTTGCTCGTCGGCTTCCGCAACCCGGTTCCGGAAGGCAAGGCGCTGCTGGCCCCGCTGCTCAACCCCAACGAGGTCATTGCGGGGCAACGCGCCAGGTTCGACGCCCCCATCCTGTTGGACCTGGGCGGGCTGGGCATCCGCGACATGGCCCTCCACCAAGGCATCTATCTCATCATCGCTGGCTCGTGGCACGGCGGCGGCCCGTTCCAGCTTTACCGCTGGCCCGGGCCAGGCCACCCCCCGCAACCGCTGACCGTCAACCATCTCCAGCAGTACCAGCCCGAGGCGATCATTATCTACCCGCAAACCGGCCTGCGCGAGGTCCAAATCCTCAGCGACGACGGCACGCGCCTCATTGATGGCGTGCCGGGCAAGCTCGTGCCCGATAAGCGCCGCCAGGGCTTCCGCAGCTTCTGGGTCGTCGAAATGCCCTAACCCCGGCGATTCGATAGATATGGACCTGGGTGGCCGGATGCACTATATCCAGGACATCTTGCGATGAAAGCATTGGTCAAAAGAAAAGCGGAACCGGGGCTTTGGCTGGAAGACGTGCCCCAGCCGGAGATTGGCTTGAACGACGTGCTCATCCGCATCGACCGCACGGGTATCTGCGGGACGGACGCGCACATTTACAAATGGGACGCGTGGGCGCAAAAGACCATCCCGGTGCCGATGGTGGTCGGGCACGAGTTTGTGGGGGAAATTGTCGAGGTGGGCTCGAACGTGAAAGACTTTTTCCCGGGACAGGTGGTCAGCGGCGAGGGCCACGTGGTCTGCGGGCGCTGCCGGAACTGCCTGGCGGGGCGGCGGCACCTGTGCGCGGACACCAAGGGCGTCGGCGTCAACCGCCCGGGGGCCTTTGCCGAGTACTTGGCCCTGCCGATGACCAACGTCTGGGTACACGGCGCCGGCATCGACCGGGACGTGGCCTCCATCTTCGACCCCTTCGGCAACGCGGTACACACGGCGCTCTCCTTCCCGGTGCTCGGCGAAGACGTGCTCATCACCGGGGCCGGCCCGATCGGCATCATGGCCGCCGCGGTGGTCCGCCACGCCGGCGCGCGCTACGTCGTCATCACGGAGATCAACGAGTACCGGCTGGAATTGGCGCGGCGGATGGGCGTGAACCTGGGGATCAATCCCTTGAAACGCAGCCTCAAGGAGGTGCAAAAGGAACTCGGCATGACCGAGGGCTTCGATGTCGGCCTCGAGATGTCGGGCAACGCCTCGGCCTTCCGCGACATGCTGGCCAACATGAGCCACGGCGCCAAGATCGCCATGCTCGGCATCCCGGACAAGGACATGGCCATCGATTGGCAAACCGTGGTCTTCTCGATGCTGACCATCAAAGGCATCTACGGACGCGAGATGTACGAGACCTGGTACAAAATGACCGTCATGCTCCAAAGCGGCCTGAACATCAAGCCGGTCATCACCCACCGCTTTCACTACACCGAATTCCAAAAGGGCTTCGAGATCATGCTTTCCGGCAAATCCGGCAAAGTGATCCTGAGTTGGAAATGATTTGTTCCGGACCGCCGGCTCGCCTAACCTCCCCAACCGATGAGCGCCTCGATGCGGCAGCACGTTTCGCGGCAGTTGGAGCAAATCCGGGCCGCGGGCACCTACAAGCGCGAGCGTGTCATTGCCACGCCGCAAGACGCCCACATTTGCGTGGCGGGCGCCGCTCGCCCGGTGCTCAACCTGTGCGCCAACAACTACCTGGGCCTGGCCCGCCACCCCGCCGTCATCCAGGCCGCCCGCGACGCCCTGGACCGCTGGGGCTACGGCCTTTCCTCGGTGCGCTTCATTTGCGGCACCCAGGGCCTGCACAAGGAGCTCGAACTCAAACTCAGCCGCTTCCTCGGCACCGAAGACACGATTCTTTACAGCTCCTGTTTCGACGCCAACGGCGGCCTCTTCGAAACCTTGCTGGGACCCGAAGACGCCGTCATCTCCGACGAGTTGAACCATGCCAGCATCATCGATGGCATCCGCCTCTGCAAGGCCCAGCGCTTCCGCTATCAGAACAACAACATGGCCGACCTCGAAGCCCGGCTCAAGGAGACCCAAAACGCCCGCTTCCGGATGGTGGCCACCGACGGCGTATTCTCGATGGACGGCTATATCGCCAACCTGGCGGCCATCTGCGAACTGGCCGGCAAGTATGACGCCCTGGTGATGGTGGACGACTCCCACGCCGTCGGCTTCGTAGGCCGCACCGGCCGGGGCACGCACGAGCACCACCAGGTCATGGGCCGCGTCGACCTCCTCACCGGCACCCTGGGCAAGGCCTTGGGCGGCGCCAGCGGCGGCTACGTCAGCGGCCGTGCCGAACTCATCGAACTGCTCCGCCAGCGTTCCCGCCCCTATCTCTTCTCCAACACCCTGGCCCCCCCGATCGCTGGCGCCTCTTTGAAGGTCCTCGACCTGCTCAGCGCCTCGACCGCCCTCCGCGACAAGCTCGAGGACAACACCCGGTTCTTCCGCGCCGAACTGGCCCAGCGCGGCTTCCAAATCCTGCCCGGAACCCACCCGATTGTCCCGATCATGCTCGGCGACGCCGCCCTGGCCTCGCGCTTTGCCGACGCCATGCTCGAACGCGGCGTCTATGTCATTGGCTTCTCCTATCCGGTCGTGCCTCAGGGCAAGGCCCGCATCCGCGCCCAGGTCTCCGCCGCCCATTCCCGCGAAGACCTCGAATTCGCCGTCGCCGCCTTTGTCGAGGTGAAACGCGAACTGGGGCTGTGAAATCAGCGAATCAGCCATGAAGATCGTTTCCGCGAGAATCCAGAACTTCAAGGGTGTGCGGGACGCCACGTTGAAGCTGCAGCAACCGGGCGAGGAAGAACCGGACTCTCTTCATGCCGTGCTCGGAGACAACGGCTCCGGCAAGACGACGATCCTGCAGGCGATTGCTCTGACACTGGGTCTGGCCACAAGGCGCGTGTCCGCGCTCAATAGATTCCCCTGGTACGGATTCGTGCCGCAACGGCTAAGCACAATGGGCAAGACGGAGGTTGACATAGAGGTCGCGCTCGATGCAGAGGAAATCGCCGCAACCAAGCATCTATTCAACGTATGGCGGCAGCGCCTCAGTAGGCGAGAGGCTCGCAGGCAGGCGGAACCGGGGGAGAGCAAACGGCTGAGAGTCTCCCTCAAGAACGGATGGGTCACCACCAGCAGCGAGAATGGAGGATATGCAGGCGCGCAGCTCCTTGGCCGGCACTATTTGAGGGAGCTGTCGGGCCGAGGGTTCGACCCAAGGGAGCACCTGGGAAAGGTCGGCGACGTTTTTTGGTACGACCAATATCGAAACCTGGGAAGGGCTCTCGAGACACCTGGAGCCGGCCACCAGGAAGGGACCGCGCCCGACACCCCGCCTGGCGTGACCGCATATGGAGTTGCCGCTGGGCCACCCATTGGCGCGGAGGTAACCCCGCGCGAGTCGTGGATCCTCGGGGTCGATCAGCTCCGGCGGTTTCTCCAGGACTGGTGGACATACCATGTCTCCCCCCAAAGGCTGCAAGGGCCAGACTTATTCCCCGAACTTGAGAACCTCTTCGGCAAGGTCTTCCCAGGCACACAATTCCGGGGCCCGCAACCGATGGACGCTACCGGCGCCGAGTCCGCTCCTCGCTTTTTCTTCCTCTTGGAGCGGGCAGGGCGTGTCTTTGATATCGCCGAGATGTCCTCGGGGGAGCAGGCGATCTTCCCCTTGATCTGCGACATCGTCAGGCTGAATGTGCGGAAGTCGGTCGTGCTCATCGATGAACTGGAGATGCACCTTCACCCGCCGGAACAGCAAGCCCTGCTCGCCGCGCTTCCTAAAATGGCACCGGATTGCCAATTCATCATTACCACGCACTCGCCATTCGTCGAAGGCAGCATCCCCAAGGAGCAAGAGACCCGGCTCCGGGAAGGCCGTCTATGCCTGTGACGTTGCTTTTCGTGGAAGGCGACCTGGACGAGCAGCTTCTGACAAACGTTTTCGGGGGCGCGCCGGCCGTCGAGAAACGTGGCAGCAAGTACGCCCTGAAGGGCATTGTGGTGACCGAACGGAGCGAGACCGGAAACCAGGGCATAGAGTTTCTCCGCGACCGTGACTTTGATAGCGAGCCAGACACGGCCACTCCGGACGTGCCCAAGCCGATCCTCACGCCCCGCAGCCGAGACCGCCTCGGTTGGACTTGGTTCCGCCATAGCATCGAGTGCTACCTGCTCGAACCCGCCCTGGCCGCGAGGGCCCTGGGCAAGCCGAAAGAGGAACTGGAGGGGATGCTGCGCCAGGCAGGCACAGATATGCTCGTGTACCAGGCGGCCCGCTGGACCGTCGGCCAAGCCAGGGCCAAGCTGCCGCCCTCACGCGAGCTCGAGACGCAACCTCCGGGGATTGACGGCGACTTTGCGCTGCCCGCGGACATGTCCGAGAACGCCTGCTGGGCCTGGCTTTCGACCTCGCCAGGGCGCTTCATCGGGCCCGTCATCGAGGCATTCACCGAGAGCGCCTTGCGGAAGAGCTTCGAGCAGTACCGCGCGAAACTCGCCGGCTTGGATGTCCAGGACGTGCTGGTGTGGTTCTCCGGGAAGGACCTCCTGGCATTCGCCGCCCCGAAGCTGGGTCCTCAGTCTCCTGGCGAAGTCCGGAACCGTCTCCGAAACTGGGTCCGCAATCACCCCGAGGAGACGCTCGAACTCCTGCCCGAGTGGGCCGCCTTGAAGCGGCTCCTGAACCAGTGACCTCACGCTCCAAAATGAAAGCCACCGGCTCCGCGCCCCTCACCCTGCTGTTCCTGGCCGCCGCGCTCTGCGTTGGCGCCGGCGCCGCCTCGGAGGCGGCCGAACCCCGCCTCTGGGAATACATCCGGCCCTTTGTGGGCACGCAGGGCGAAGGCAATACCTATCCCGGGCCCTCGGCCCCGTTCGGCATGATTCAACTCAGCCCCGATACCGAGCGCGACCTCTGGGAAACGGCCTCGGGCTACAAGTATTCCGACACCTCGATCATGGGCTTCAGCCTCACGCACCTCTCCGGCACGGGCATCCCGGACCTGGGGGATTTCCTGTTCGTGCCCCAGCTCGGGGAGCCCAAGCTGGTGGCGGGCAGCAAGGCGAATCCCGACGCCGGCTATCGCGCCCGCTATGCCCACGACCAGGAGTCGGCCTCGGCCGGCTGCTACAAGGTGAAGCTGCTCAACAACGGCGTGACCGTCGAACTGGCCGCCGGCGAACGCGCCGGCATGATGCGCTTCACCTTCCCGGAGAGCGACCAGGCCAGCATCATGACCGACCTCCAACATTTCCTGAGCGGCAAACGCTTCCGGCTCATCTGGTCCCACGTGCGGGTGGAAGACCGCGCCACGGTCACCGGTTTCCACCTCGTCAACGGCTGGGCCAGGGAACGCTACCTGTATTTCGCCGCGCGTTACTCCCGGCCCTTCGACCGCTACCGCATTATGAGCAATGGGGCCGTGGTCGGCTATGACAGTTACGCCACCTACCGTTTCCGCAGCCGGAACGAGGCGGCCGGCACCAACCTCCAGTTCCTGGCCGAATACGCCACCCGGCCCGGCGAGGCCATCCTCGTCAAAGTCGCCGTCTCGGCCATTAGCGCCGCCAACGCCCTCCAAAACCTCGATGCCGAGGTCCCCCCGAAGGACTGGAATTTCCAGGGTCTCGTGGACCGGACCCGCGCGCGTTGGGAGCGCGAACTGGCGCGCATCCGCATCGAAGGCTCGCAGAAGGACAAGGAGACGTTTTACACCGCGATGTATCACCTCTGCCTGGCTCCCAACCTCTACCAGGATGTCACCGGCGAATATCGCGGCCTGGATTCCAACATCCATCGGGCCAAGGGATTCAGAAACTACACCGTCTTTTCGCTTTGGGACACCTACCGCGCCGTCCACCCGCTCTTTGCCCTCGTGCAGGCGCAACGGGATGCGGACATGATCCAATCCCTCCTGGCCCACTACGACCAGAGCGTGGACCACCTCCTGCCGGTCTGGTCGCTGCAAGGCAACGAGACCTGGTGCATGATCGGCTACCATGCCGCCTCGGTCATCGCCGACGCCTTCCTCCAAGGCGTCAAGGGCTTCGACCCGCAACGGGCCTACGCCG
>Ga0326728_10014134_pt1 | contig 17084 bp, 17 predicted proteins | sample MB3enrmetagenome_FD_207602 | JGI IMG/M metagenome (GOLD analysis project Ga0326728, IMG submission 207602) | Lab enriched peat soil microbial communities from McLean, Ithaca, NY, United States - MB31MN | ecosystem: Environmental > Terrestrial > Soil > Wetlands > Peat | place: USA: New York...
CGGTTCCCATCGGTTGCCGGTCCGAACCAGCGCCGACACCGTGATAACCGGCAGCTCGCGATCTTCCACCAGGTAAACGACCATGCCGTTCGGCAACTCGTAGCGCGTCGCCTCCGGCACCTTGATCTTGTTCATGGCGGGGTATCGCAGGTCCTTGTAGCTCGCCGCCACCTGCGGCTTGGGCGCCACCTGCGCCAACGCCGCCAGCGCCACCATCGCCACCATCACGCTCAATCGCTGTCTCATGGCTTGCCTCCCCGGCTACTGCGCTTTCGCTGTTTCCAGCGCCTCGATCGTGCCTACCGTCCGGTTGCTCTTGACGAACACGGCCTTGGACACCCGCAGGATGTCGTCCGGCGTCACGGCGTTGATTTTGTCGAGATGGCGGAACAGATTCCGCCAGTCGCCCGTGAGCGCCTGCCAGTCCGCCAGTTGCATGGCCAGGCTGGTGTTGTCCGCCAGTCCCTGGATCAAGCCCGACCGCGCCCGCCGCTTCACGCCTTCCAGTTCCTCCTTGGTCACCGGCTCCTTCTTCAGCCGCTCGATCTCGGCGTCGATGGCCTTCTCCGACTCCGCGTTGGTGTGCCCTTGCGCCGGCACCGAGAAGAAAAGGAACAACCCCGGGTACTTCAGCCCGGGCAGCCCGGGGAACCCCTCCGTTTGCACCGCGATCTTCTTGTCCCGCACGAGCGACCGGTACAGCCGCGAGCTCCGTCCCTGGCTGAGCAGGCTGCTGATGGCGTCGTAGACCGCTTCGTCCGGATCGTTGATGTCCGGCTTGTGGTAGCCGATCAGCAGAATGGGCTGCGATTCCAGTTCCAGCGTTACGCGCCGTTCCCCGGCTTGTTCCGGTTCCACCGTGCGCACCGGCTCGGGTTTCGGCGCGCTGGGAATTCTTCCGAAGTACTCTTCCGCATCCTCCCGCACTTTGCGAGGCTCCACGTCGCCCACCACCACACCGGTCAGATTGCTCGGGATGTAGTACTTCTTGAAGAACGCCTCCGCGTCGGGCCGCGCGATGTTCTGAAGGTCGCTCATGTAACCGATCGGCGGTATGCCATAGGGGTGAGCCAGGTAGGCCGCGTGCAAGAACTCCTCCAGCAGCTTGCCGATCGGCTGGCTATCCGTGCGCATGCGCCGCTCCTCCATCACGACGTCCTTCTCTTTGTAGAACTCGCGCAGCACGGGGTCCCGGAAACGCTCGGATTCGAGATAGAACCACAACTCCATCTCGTTGGACGGCAGACTGAAGAGGTAGCGCGTGGCATCCCAGGCCGTAGAGGCGTTCAACCCGTGTCCGCCCGCCTGCTCGATGGTCCGCGCGAACTCGTTCCTCTCGACGTACTTCTCGGCCCGCTCCTGGGCCTCCTTGAACGCGGCCTCGAGCGCCTTCATCTTCTGCGGGTCCGCCTTCGCGCCCTTGTCCCTTTCCTGGCGCAAGGCTACAAACGCCTGGTCCACTTGCTTCAGCGCCACCCGTTCCTTGGGGTAGTCCTTGCCGCCGATGGTCTCGGTCCCCTTGAACGCCATGTGTTCGAAGATGTGCGCCAGGCCGGTGGTTCCCTTGCCATCCTGCACCGACCCAACGTCCGCATACGTGAAGAACGAGGCTACCGGCGCCATGTGCCGCTCCAGAACCAGGAACTTCATCCCGTTGGCCAGCGTGAACTCCGTTACGCGCCCTTCGATGTCCTTGAAATCGTCCGCCGCCAGCACGGAGCCGGCAGCCAGCAACAAAGCCGTTGCGAGAAACCGCGCAAGTTTATTCCGAGTTGTCATCCGGATTCTCCATGTTTTCTATTTCAGCACAATGGAAGCGCCGGGAGGCAGGCCGCGGCAGGGCCGCCGAGCGTCATGAGCGCCGGGAAGCAGGCCGCGGCGCGGCCGGGCGTTCCTCCCTCGGCTCGCCGACCGCTGACGCCGATTTCGGCTTCACCGGCACGTACACGAAGAGCGCCTCGTTGTCGGGGAATTCGGGTGGATAGTGTTCGAAGCTGGGGCCAGCCCGGCAGCTCAGATCATCTCGTTGAGAAGTTCCGGGCGCGGCGAAGGAATCACAACTTTGTTCACCAGCAGCCCCTTTTGCGCGACGATCGCGGCCCCCGCCGCCACCGCCGCTTCGACTGCCGAAACGCTCCCCGTCAGCGTTACGAACGCCTTGCCGCCCAGCGCCATGGCCAGCCGAATTTCGATCAGCCGCACGTTGGCCGCCTTGACCGCGGCGTCCGCCCCCTCGATCAGCGAGGCAACGGAGAACGCCTCGATGATCCCCAGCGCCTCCAGCGTCTCGATCTTGGTTGTCCCGGCGATGGCCGGAAATATCGATTCGTGCACGTTTGGAATCGTGAAGGTGTCGATCACTCCGACCCCGCCCGCCTGCACGCCCACCTGGACGCTCGACTCGACCGCCCCCACGTCGCCCCGCACCATCACCATGTACTTGCCGGAGCAGATCGACCGCGACAGGACCAGCTCCACGTCCGCGGCCTTCAGCATGGCGTCGCAGGCCTGGAATCCCGCCGCCACGCTTCCCAGCTCGATCAGCCCAATTGAGTTCTTTGCCATGCGCGCGCCTACCTCTTCACTTCGACGAACGCGTCCGTCACCGCGTCCACCGTCCCCGCGATGCTGGCATGGATATTGGCTCCCAACTCGGCCGCATCCATCCGCCCGACGACCGCGCCCTTCTCGACCTTGTCGCCGCGCGCCACCACCGGACGCGCCGCCTTCCCCGCGTGCTGCAACAGCTTGATCCGCACGCGCGCCGGCTCGATGGCCGTGTTCCGGAACGCCGCCGGTCCTTCGTATTCCTCCACCTTTAGCTTCCGGCGCAGCATGGTCAGCGGCACGCGCCGGGCCTCCTTCATGGGATGCACCAGCGGCGGCCTGGTCTGCGCGAACTTGATCCCCGCCGCTTTCAGATCCACCTTGGCCTGGTCGCAAGCCTCCCGCGGGAACAGGTCTTCCGGGCAGGCGTAGAGCGTGCACAGCCCGCAGGAGCAGCACAATTGCCCCCACTGGTTCCAGTTGTCCGCTCCAGTCAGCGTGAATCCGAGGCTGCGCATCACCTTGTGCGGCATCACTTCGTAACCCAGCAGGTAGCGCGGGCAGAATTCCGTGCAATAGCTGCACTGGTCGCAAGCCGATTTCCCGATGCGGTTCATCTCCCGCTGGGGCCGCTCCATACGCGTCAGCAGATAGTGATCGCGCGGCAGTACGATGAGCCCGCCGGTGGTCTTGGTCACCACGTCGTCCAGGTTCGCGCTCAGGGAGCCCATCAGGATTCCGCTTACGAACACGGAGAACTCGGCCACCGTCGCTCCGCCCGCCGCCTCGATCAGCTCGCGGAAGCTCGTTCCCACCGGCGCCCACAAGGCTTGCGGCTGGCGCACCGCCCCGACCACCGACAGGAACTTCTCGGTCACCGGAAGGCCCTTGTTCGCCGCGTGCACGTTGTACAGCGTTTCGACGTTGTTCACCACCGCGCCGACGGAGAGCGGAATGCCGCCCGGCGGAATCAGCCGTCCCGTGGCGCTATACACCAGTTCGTATTCGTCTCCGGAAGGATAAAAATCCCCCAGCAGCGCCAGCTCGATCCCTTTCCCCTTGATCTGCCCCTGAATCGCCGCGATGGCCGCCGCGTTCTTCTCCTTGATCCCCAGCTTCCCCTTCTGCGCCCCGGTGGCCTTCATCATCAGGTGCAATCCCGACACCACCTGCGCCGGGAAGTGCGCCATCAGCTCGACGTCCTTGTGGATCAGCGGCTCGCACTCCGCCCCGTTCCCCAGGACGTATTCGACCTTGGAATTGGCCTTGACGGAGGTCGGAAACCCCGCGCCACCCGCCCCAACCACGCCCAGCTCTTTCAACTTTTCGCTCAGCATGCAGAGGCCTTCTTGCGCAGCGGCCTATTCCGGAATCGGGCCCAGCTCCTCGTCGGCGATGGGTTGCGGACCCGGAACCAGCTCCGGCTCTTCCTCCTTGTTCAGCTTCCGCTCTTCCTTCCGCGCCGCCTTCTGCTGCCTCCGCTCCAGCCTGAGTTGCTCCTTCTGCCTTTTCTGAAAACTCGCCCTGCCGCGTCCTGCCATAATGACTCCCAAAGGATCGGCGCGCGTTGGCGCGCCGGATTCTCGAACCACTACGATTTCCTATCGAGTATAGCAGACCGCTATTTGCCGATCGAGGCTTGGCCCGCCGGCTGGAACTTCAACGTGTGTTTCAGGTTGAGCGCGCCCCCATTGCGTAGCTCAACCTTGATTCCCACGTCGAACGTCCCCCCGCCTTGGGCCGAAAACGGGAATGCCGCGTCGGGCCGGTCGCCGGGTTGGCAGACCTTCTGGATCGGATTCGGAAACGTGGGGTGCAGCGTGTATTGCACGCACTGGATCTGTCCCAGCGTGTTGGCGTCCGCCGCGATGTACACCGTCCAAGCCCACTGGCCTCCGCCCAATGGACGGGCCGTGTTGCCCGTGCGAATAGGACCCAGCTTCGGCGCAGGCGCCGGTGGCGCCTGAGGCTGCGGAGTTGCCGGCGGAGAGTGAAGGTCCAGCGGATACTGTTGCCGCGTGGCATGCCCGTCTTTCCACTCGATCTTAACCGTCAACGGGAACTCGCCCCACCCGTCCGCGCTGAGCGCGAATCCACCGGCTGCGCCGCAGACCCTCCGCACCGGATTCGGAAAGGTGGGATGCAGCGTGTATTCCACACAGTTGATCTGGTCCAAAGTCGGCTTGTCCTCGCTCAGGAAGACGGTCCACTGGTAGTGTCCCTGGCCCAGATAGCGGTACGTGTTCCGCACCTTCAACTGAGGCGGCGTTTGCCCCGCCGCGCTCCACGCCGCCACTGCCGCCAGGATTGCGATTCGCCCCCGGGTTCTCATACCGCACCTCACTCCGGCTTCTCCAGCTTGACCACCGGTTGCAGCGGGTAGAAGTTCTGGAATTCACCCAATACCTGGTTCGACCCTCTGTTGCGCACTTGAATCTCCTGTACCACGTCGTCCCGGCCGATGTCGTTCAGGGTAAACCTTACGGAATTGCCGCCCAAGCCCTCCGACAGCGCCGCGTCGATCCACTGGTCCGGGTTGGCCACCAGCACGTAGCGGCACTCGATTTCGCGCAGGTCCAGCGCCGCCGCATTCACCCCGCTGGGAAGCTCGAGAAACCCCCGAATCACCTGGCGTCCCGCTTTCTCCGCCTGCTCCTGCGCGATATCCAACTGCGCCTGAAGCTTCGCGATCCGCCCGTTCAAATCGTCCACCTGTCTCTGCTGCAACTGGAGGAAAACGCCAGTAAACAAGAGGGCCAGGCCGCCCAACATCAATAGCGTTCGCGCCGACACCTCCACATCCAGCCCAAATCCTTTAATCAACTGCCGGGAGCCCTCCAGCTTGCCTCCGAACGGCAGAAAGAACGACAGCACGAACACCCCGATCAGTCCGATGCCCACCGCCGGCATCAACACGTAGACCAGCAGTTGTCCCCAATTGATGGCCATCCTTGCGACTCCTTTGTCTGTGCAAACGATCATACCCGCCCCCCGCCTCCCTGTCAAAAGGGCGCTCCTGGCCGGGGCGGCCGCGCCGGTTCTTCGCTAGTCTAGTGAGGTGGCCTGGTCGAAGATCCTGGTGCGGGCGACCAATTGGGTCGGGGACGCCGTTTTGTCCCTGCCCGCGCTGCGAGCCATCAGAGAGCGCAACCCGCAGGCGCACATTGCGATTCTGGCCCGTCCGTGGGTGGCCGGCCTCTATGCCCGGGAGCCTTTCTGCGACGAACACATCGCCGTGCCGAGTTCCTTCGCCGGGCGGCTCCGTCTGGCCCGCGCTCTGGGCCAGCGCCGCTTCGACGCCGCCATCCTTCTCCCCAACTCTTTCGAGGCGGCTCTGGTTGCGCGCCTGGCCGGCATCCCGGAGCGCATTGGATACCGCCGCGACGGCCGCGGTTTTCTGCTCACCACCGCCATCCCGCCGCCTCGGCCTGGTGAAATCCCGCGCCACGAAAGCTCCTACTACCTGGAACTTCTGCGCCGCGACGGAATCATTCCAGAGTTGCCGCCCGCCGCACCCATCCTGCTGCACGGCCGCGGTGAAGCCCGCCGCATGGGCCAGGAACGACTCCATTCCCTGGATTTTCCCCTCCCTGTTGTCGGCATCAGCCCCGGCGCCGAAAACAGCCGCGCCAAGCAGTGGCTGCCGGAACGCTTCGTCGATACCGCCACTCTGCTCGCCGCTTCGCTCCGGGCCGGCGTCGTCTTGTTTGGTTCGCCCAAAGAACGGGCGTTGTGCCGCCTGATCGAGGGCCGGATCCGGCAGAACGGCTGCCGCGTTTTGAATTTGGCGGGAGAGACCACGCTGGCGCAATTCGTGGAGCTGGCCGCCGCCTGCCGCGTGTTCCTGGCCAACGATTCCGGCGCCATGCACGTCGCCTCCGCGCTGGACGTGCCTACGGTCGCCGTTTTCGGACCCACCGACTGGATCGCCACCGCGCCCGCCGGCCCACGTTTCCGCATCCTACGCGAGAGCGTGGAGTGCAGTCCCTGCCGGTTCCGCGACTGCCCCATCGACCACCGCTGCATGCGCGGCGTGACCGCGGAACAAGTGGCGCAGGCGGCCCTCGAACTGGTCAAATAGGAAGTCGCGTGGATACCCGGACCAAAATCGTCGCCTTGGAATTCGCCGCCGCGGCCGCGCGCTCCTGCCGGGCCGCTGGACGGCTGGTGACCCTGGTCAGCGGGTTCTTCGATCCGCTTCTGGCGGCGCATGCCCGGCGTCTGGGAGAAATCGCGCCCCGCGGCGGAGCGCTTTTCGTCGCCCTCCAGGACCCTCCCTTTCCGGTGCTTTCCGCGCAGGCGCGCGCGGAGTTGGTCGCCGCGCTTGGCATGGTAGACTACGTGATACTCCCTGGCCCCCTTTCGCCGGGCCTCGCGGAGACGATCCCAGCGGAGGCGGTATTCTCCGAAGGAGCCGCCGACCAGCGCCGTACCCAGGAATTCATACAGCGTGTTCACGACCGGCAAAAGTAAATCCAACCCGCGCATCCTGGTCGTCCGGATCGGTTCCATGGGCGATGTCATCCACGCCCTGCCGGCCTGCGCCACGCTGAAGCACAGCTTTCCCGGGTCCACTCTCACCTGGGTGATCCATCCGCGCTGGGCGCAGTTGCTGGAGGCCAACCCCTTCGTCGACGACATTATCCGCCTGGATCGGCGCAAGGCCGGCAGCCTGGCCGACGCCTGGCGGGCATTGCGCCACAGCCGCTACGACTTCGCCGTCGATTTTCAAGGCCTGATCCAGTCCGCCCTCGTCGCCTCAGTCGCTCGCCCCGACCGCATCTTCGGCTTCCACCAATCGCAGTTGCGCGAAAAACTCGCCGCGCTGTTCTATTCCAGCCGCGTTCGCTCGACCGCGGTTCATGTTGTCGACCGCAATCTCGAACTGGCCGCCGCGGCTGGAGCCTCCACCATCCTGCTTCAGTTTCCGCTCCCGGCTGGCATTCCGGAAGGCGATCTGCCCGAGGGCGGCTTTGTGCTGGCTAATCCGCAAGCCGGCTGGGGCGCCAAGCAGTGGCCGCTGGAGCATTTCCGCGCGCTGGCCAGCCGGCTGCGGGAGGAACTGGGCCTCCCGCTAGTGCTCAATGGGCCGCCCGGCTCGCGCGCTCTGCTGGGGTCGGTGGCCGGCGCGTTGGTCAATATTTCGGGACTGCCCGGCCTGATTCACGCCACCCGGCGCGCTTCCGCCGTGCTCGGCTGCGATAGCGGCCCCACGCACCTGGCCGCCGCTCTCGGCAAACCCGGAGTGGCCATTTTCGGCCCCACCGATCCCGCCCGCAACGGACCCTACGGCGGCTCCTTCACCGTTCTTCGCAGCCCCACCGCCGTCACCAGCCACCAGCGCCGCGTCCACGATCCCAGCATGGAATCCATCTCTCCGGACGTCGTCTTGGAGGCTTTGAAAGCGCGGCTCGGCTCGGGTCTCTAGCCATGTTCCCAAAGCCCTACGCCGACCTGGTGGCCCGCTTCCGCGTCCCGGCGGGATTCCTGTTGGTGGCGGCCTTCGCCTGGTTCGCCGCTCCCACTCCCGGCTCGCTGGCCGCGGGGCTGCCCATCGCGGCGCTCGGCTTGTGGCTGCGCGGCTGGGCCGCCGGGCATCTTGCCAAGGACCAGAAGCTGGCCACCCGCGGTCCCTACGCGCATCTGCGCAATCCGCTTTACCTGGGAACACTGATTGTGGCCGCGGGCCTGGTGGTGGCCTCCCTGCGCGTGCTATTGGCCGCGCTCTTTGGCGCCGTCTTCGTGCTGGTCTATCTGCCGGCCATCGAGCTGGAGCAACAGCACCTGCGCGATCTGTTCCCCGAGTATCCGGACTACGCAGCCCGCGTTCCCCTCCTGTGGCCCCGGCTCGGGCGCGGCGGCGCCCGCGGCGGCTTCCGCTGGCAGCTCTACGCGAAGAACGAGGAATACAAGGCGCTGCTCGGCTTCCTGGCCGGCGCGCTGCTGCTGGCTTGGAAGGCCTGGCGCTAAGCTACTTCGCCGGCGCCGCCACGGGCTTGGCGAACACCGCGTCGTCGATGGCGGCGTCGAGCTTCACGGTGGTGATTCGCATGATCACTTCTCCCATGGGCATCACCTGCCGCGTCAGAAACGGCCACATCACTCCTCCACCGGCATCGCGATAGTCCGACAACTCCACGCGGATGTCCATCGCCCCCTGCGGCGTCTCGAAGTTGCCGGTCTGGCGCACCATCAGAAAGGTCTCCGCGTCGAAGAACTGGGTCACCGGTTTGCCGTCCGTCGGCGTCAGCTCAATGGCGTAGGCCTCGCGGCCGCCCACCTTCTCCCGGCCCTTCAGCTCGATCTTCGGGTACAGTTCGCGCCATTTCAACGAGCCGTTGAACACCGCCTCCCGCCTGGCTCCGTCCAGTTGCTCGCCCGTCAGTTCGACGGGCTCCTCGCCCGGCATTTGTATCCACCCCAGGCGGCCGTCGAACCCCTGCCGCATTTCGCCGGCCTCCGCGAAGGTCATCACGATCAACCGCTTGTTGGGCGCCTTGGCGTAGTACTTCACCGCGTTGCGCAGTTCGCCGCTCTCGGTTCCCATGAGGCCCTCGACCACCATCGATGTCATCTTCTCCAGCGCCTTCCGGCCGCCGCTGGCCTCTATGGATTTCTCGACGATCTGCTCGGCCGTCAAGCTCGGCTGCGCCTGCTGCTGCGTCGCGCCGCTCAGCGCGCAGGCCAGACCCGCCATGTACAACAGTGTCCGCACTGGCTCCCTCCTTTCCGTATCTTACGCCCCAGCCCGCCCCGCCGTTTCTGTTATTCTGTTCACTGGAATCGCGACCGCCCCGTCAAGGAGGAGTTCTCATGAAAGTCGGCGTTTTCACCGCGCTGTTGGCCAACCTGTCGCTGGATCAGGTCATCGCCAGGCTGACCGGGCTTGGCATCGCTACCGTCGAACTGGGCACCGGCAATTACCCCGGCGACCCGCACTGCAAGCTGTCCATGCTCGACAACGCCGCCGCGCTCGGCGAGTTCAAGTCCGTACTCGCCGATCACGGCATCACCATCAGCGCCCTGAGCTGCCATGGCGACCCGCTCCACCCCAACGCGGAGATCGCCCGCGTCCATCGGGAAGTCAATCGGCAGACCATCCTGCTGGCGGAGCGGCTGGGCGTGCCCGTGGTGGTCGATTTCTCCGGCTGCCCCGGCGACAGCGACACGGCGAAGTATCCCAACTGGGTCACCTGCGCCTGGCCTCCGCATTTTCAGGAGATCCTCTCCTGGCAGTGGGACAAGGTGGTGATCCCCTACTGGCAGGAGCGGGCCAAGTTCGCCGCCGAGCATGGCGTCAAGGTGGCCCTGGAGATGCACCCCGGCTTCGTGGTCTACAATCCCGAGACCCTCCTCAAGTTGCGCGCCGCCGCCGGACCCAGCCTGGGCTGCAACTTCGACCCCAGCCACCTGTTCTGGCAGAACATCGATCCCATCGCCGCCGTCCGCATCCTGGGCGATGCCATCTTCCACGTGCACGCCAAGGATTCCCAGATTTACCCTTACAATCTGCCCAAGTGCGGCGTACTCGACACCAAGAAGTACACCGACGAGCGGAACCGCTCCTGGATGTTCCGCACGGTGGGCTACGGCCACGGCGCCGACTGGTGGGCCGAGTTCATCTCCACCCTGCGCATGTACGGCTACGATTACGTCCTCTCGATCGAGCACGAGGACAGCCTGATGTCGGCCGATGAGGGCCTCTCCAAGGCCGTTCGCTTCCTGCAGAACCTGATCATCAAGGACCAGCCCGGCGTCGCCTATTGGGCCTGACCCGGCGTCCGGCATCCCCGTTCCGCTATAATTGGAGATCGAAATCCCCGAGGGCGCCGTTTCCGGTTCCCCGCACTACTCAGGAGCGCTCATGTCCACAAAACGCATCGCGATTCTCACCGGCGGCGGCGACGTCCCCGGCCTCAACTCGGTCATCAAGGGAGTGGTCTACCGCGCCGCCGAGATCGGCTGCGAAGTCGTCGGCATCCGTCGCGGCTGGGAGGGACTGACCCACGTCAATTTCGACGATCCCGCCAGCCAGGCCCGCTACATCTGGCCGCTCGACCGCGAGAACACCCGCACCATCGACCGCACCGGCGGCACCGTTCTCCACAGCAGCCGCACCAACCCTTCCAAGATGAAGGCTCTGCCCGAGCACCTGAAGGGTCTCGACTTCCCGAAATCCGAGTTCACCAAGAAGGGTGTGACCTCCACGGTTTTCGACCTGACGCCGCAGGTGGTCAAGAACCTGGAACGCCTCCGCATCGACTACCTGGTCGCCATCGGCGGCGACGACACCCTCAGCTACGCCGCCACGCTGGACAAGGTGGGCATGAAGGTCATCGCCATCCCCAAGACCATGGACAACGACGTGCGCAACACCGAGTATTGCATCGGTTTTTCGACCGCCATCAGCCGCGCCAGCGACGCCATCCAGCGTCAGCGCACCACCGTCGGCTCCCACGAGCGCGTCGGCATTTTCCGGGTCTTCGGCCGTGACGCCGGCTACACCGCCCTCTACACCGCCTACGTCACTTCCATGCGCTGCGGCATCCCCGAGTACAAGTTCAAGCTCGACCGCTTCATCGAACTCCTCATCAAGGATAAGCGCGACAACCCCAGCAATTACTCGATTTGCGTCCTCTCGGAAGGCGCCGAATGGGAGGGCTACCAGGTCCGCGAGTATGGCGAGCCCGACGCCTTCGGCCACCGCAAGAAGATGAGCGTCGCCGAGGACCTCAGCGAGGAGATCAAGAAGCGCGCTAAAGAGGAAACCGTGGTCAGCGACCTCACCTACGAGCTGCGCAGCGGCGATCCCGATTTCGTCGACAAGCTGGTCGCCGGCACCTTCGGGAACATGGCCATGGATTGCCTGCTGGAGGACAAGCACGGAGTCATGATGGCCATCGTCAACGGCTGTTACGCGCGCATGCCCATCCCCGACCCCAAGCTCGGCCCGCGCACCGTGGACATCGAGTCCATGTACAACACCGAACGCTACCGCCCCAACTACGCCAACAAAGCGGGCCTGCCCATTTTCCTGACCCGCGCGTGAACTTCTTTCGGCGGAAGAAACAGGCCGAGCCCCTGACCGCGGATCTGCGCCGGCGGATCCGCGAGTCTTTCGAGGAGGCCTCGCGCGACGAGGAGCATTTCCCGTCCACCATCGACCCTCGCATCTACCACGTCCTACTGATTCTGGAGTACTTCGGGGACCTGGCGGGAAAGCGCGTGCTGGACGCCGGTTGCGGCAAGGGCCGGTTCGCGCGCGTGCTCGCCGAGCGCCACCCGCGTGCGGAGATCTGCGGGCTGGACCTCGCCGAGTCCATGCTCAGGTTCGCGCCACCCGCCATTCACTCCTGCGCCGGATCGCTCACCGACCTGCCTTTCCGCGACGGGGCTTTCCACGCCGCCTACGCCACCGAATCCCTGGAACACACCGTCGATATCGAGCGCGCCGTCGCCGAAATCTGCCGCGTCGTCGCCCCCGGCGGCCGCATCGTAATCATCGACAAGAACGCCGATCAATGGGGCCGCCTGGAAACTCCCGACTGGGAGAAATGGTTCACGCGCCGCCAGCTCGAGCGCCTGCTCCGCCGCCACTGCCGCCGCGTCTCCAGCCGCTTCATCTCCTATTGGGAAGACGTTCCGCCCGACGGCCTCTTCATCGCCTGGCTGGCCGAGAAGTAGATTCCGCCTCCCGCTCCTTGCCGAGCGCATCGCCCAGCTTGTACCCTCAATGAGGAGGGTCCTTGGCCGCGGTCCTGGTTCAGAACGTCTCGAAGGTCTTTCATCTCTACCGCCGGCCATCGGACCGCATCTTCGAGCTTCTGCCGTTCGGTTCCCGCCGTGCGCACTCGGATTTTTGGGCGCTGCGCGACGTGAGCCTCGCGGTCGAGCGCGGAGAGATCCTGGGCATCGTAGGGCCCAACGGAAGCGGCAAGAGTACGCTGTTGCAGCTTGTCTGCGGCATCCTGCGGCCGACCAGCGGGCGTGTGGCCACGCAAGGCCGGGTCGCGGCGCTACTCGAACTGGGCGCGGGGTTTAATCCCGAGTTCACGGGCCGCGAGAACGTCTTCATGAATGGGGAAATCATGGGTCTCACGCCGGCCCAGATCGCGACCGCCTTCCCGCGCATCGCGGCGTTTGCGGAGATCGGCGACTTCATCGACCGCCCGGTGAAGGAATACTCCAGCGGCATGTACGTACGCCTGGCCTTCGCCACGGCGATTCACGTTGAGCCGGAAATCCTGATCGTCGACGAAGCCCTGGCGGTCGGCGACGCCATCTTCGCCAATCGCTGCATTCAGAAGTTCGAGGAGCTGAAGGATCGCAAGGTCACCGTGCTCTTCGTGTCGCACGATCTGGGTCTGGTGAAGCGCCTGGCCCACCGGGCCGTCCTGATGCTGGAAGGGCGCATCGAGGCGGAAGGATCGCCCCGCGACGTCGTCAACCGCTATGTGGGACTGGTCGTGGCGCGGCAGAAGCGCAACCCGGAACTGGATGGGCGGGGCGGGCTCGCCAGCAGCTTCCGGCATGGCGATGGCGCGAGCGAAATCACCTCCGTCGAGCTGCTGAACGACGCGGGCGTGGCCTGCGCTACGGCCATGAACGGCGACCGGATCACGGCGCGGGTGGCCGCCCAATTCCGCAAGGACGTCTCCGACCCCATCGTGGGCATCTTGATTCGTAACCGGCTGGGCATCGACGTCTTCGGCACCAACACGCGGCTGGAGGCGCGCGAGTTGGGCGAGTTCCACGCGGGCGACCGGCTGGAGGTCGAATTCCGCTTCGACTGCCTGCTGGCGCAGCAGGAATACACGCTGACGGCGGCCACGCAGTACTTCGACGGAACCAGCCAGGACTGGCTCGATGACGCCATCAGCTTCCAGGTAGTGGATCCCCGGGGCGCCGCGGGAGTGGCCAGCTTCCATACCGATATCCAATGCCGCAGGGTGGCCGCATCGTGACCGCTGCCGGCGCAACCTTCTTCGGCCACCCCCGCGGCCTGGCTACCCTCTTCTTTACCGAAATGTGGGAGCGCTTCAGCTATTACGGGATGCGCGCGCTCCTGATCCTGTTCATGACGGCCCCCCTCGACCGCGGCGGCCTGGGCTTCGGCGTCGCTAAGGCGGGCGTCATTTACGGACTCTACACCGCGATGGTCTACCTGATGAGCCTGCCGGGCGGGTGGATCGCCGATCGCATGGTTGGGCAGCGGCGCGCGGTGCTCTTCGGTGGAATCCTGATCGCGCTGGGCCAGTTCAGCCTGGGCGTTCACGCCCTGCCGTTCTTCTACTTGGGATTGGTCCTGCTGGTTCTAGGTACCGGGCTGTTGAAGCCTAACGTGAGCACCATGGTGGGGCAGCTCTATGCGGCCGAAGACCAGCGGCGCGACGCGGGCTTCTCGCTTTTCTACATGGGAATCAACCTGGGCGCGTTCTTCGCTCCGCTGGCTTGCGGATACGTCGGGCAACGCGTGAACTGGAACCTGGGATTCGTGCTGGCCGGCGTGGGGATGACGCTGGGCCTGGTGCAGTATGTCCTGGGCGGCAAGCACCTGGGCGAAGCCGGACTGCATCCCGTGCGCCCCGCCAGCCCGGAAGCGGCGCACAGGCAGAAGCGGGGCCTCGGGATCGCCGCCGCGGCGCTCATGGCCCTGATCGGGGTGCCGCTCGCGCTCTCGATCGCCGGCGTGGTGGAGATCACCGCTAACTTTGTCGGAAATGCCCTTGGCGTGCTGCTCATCGCGCTGACCGTGGGAGTCTTCGGCTGGCTGCTTTCCAGCCCCGGTTGGACCCCGCGCGAGCGCAAGCGTTTCATCGCGACTGGCGTCCTGTTCCTGGCGGCCGCCCTCTTCTGGTCGGCCTACGAACAGGCCGGTTCGACGCTCACTCTGTTCGCCGACCGCGGCACCGACAACCGCGTCTTCGGCCATCCCTATCCATCGAGCTGGTTCCAATCCCTGAATTCGCTGTTCGTAATCCTGCTGGCCCCGGCCTTCGCCTGGCTTTGGATTCGTCTGGGCAAGCGCGAGCCGTCCAGCCCGGCGAAGTTTGCGCTGGGACTGGTGCTGGTTGGACTGGGCTTCGTGGTGGTGGGCGTGGGCGCGCTGCGTGGCGCCTCCGGTGTGCCGGTTAGCCCGCTCTGGCTCACGGCCACCTATTTCCTGCATACCTGCGGCGAGCTGTGCCTGAGCCCGGTGGGCCTGAGCGCGATGACCAAGCTCGCGCCGGCCCGAGTGGCCAGCCTGATGATGGGAGTGTGGTTCCTTTCCGACGCGGTGGGCAACTACATCGGCGGCCGCGTGGCGTCGTTCTACGAGTCCTTCTCGACCGTTTCGCTATTCTCCGTGGTGGCCGGCTTCGCCATCGGCGTGGGGATCGTGCTGATGCTACTGGTCAAACCCATCAAGGGCCTTATGGGGGGAGTGAACTGAAATGGACCTGGCGAGCATTCAATCGCAACTGGCGGAAGAAGGCCTGGACGGCTGGCTGTTCTTCGATCATCATCGCCGCGACCCGCTGGCCTACCGCGTGCTCGGATTCCAGCCGGCTTCGCTCGTGTCGAGGCGCTGGTATTACCTGATTCCGGCCCACGGCGAGCCTCAGGGATTGGTGCACCGCATCGAGCCGTTCATGCTGGATGCGCTGCCGGGCCGGAAGCAAGCCTATTCTAGCTGGACCGAGCAGATGGAAGGGCTGCGCCAGATGCTGGCGGGATGCCGCCGCGTGGCCATGCAGTATTCGCCGAACTGCGCGCTGCCCATCGTTTCGATGGTGGATGCGGGCACTGTGGAGCTGGTGCGCTCCGCGGGCGTCGAAGTGGCCAGCTCCGCCAACCTGATCCAGTACTTCGAGGCGCGCTGGACCCAGGCCAATCTGGACCGCCACCTCGAGGCCGCGCGCAAAGTCGATGCCATCCGCCGGGCCGCTTTCGAGTTGGTGGGCGATTGCCTACGCGCCGGCCGCCGCGTGACCGAGTTCGACGTGCAGCGGTTCTTTCAGCGGAGTTTCGCACAGGAAGGACTGGTGACGAGCGACGGCCCAACCATCGCGGTCAACGAGAACTCCTCGAATCCGCACTACGAGCCAACCGCGGAAGTGCACCGCGAAATCCGGCCCGGGGATCATCTTCTGATGGACGTCTGGGCCAAGGTCGATTCGCCCGACGGCGTCTATTACGACATCACCTGGACCGGCTACTGCGGTTCGGAGCCGCCTTCGGCCGTCGCGAGCGTCTTCGAGATCGTGCGCCAGGCTCGCGACTCCGCGGTCGCTTTGGCCCAGGAAGCCGTTGCGGCGGACCGGCCCCTCCGCGGCTTTGAGGTGGACGACGCGGCGCGCTCCGTCATCCGCGAGCGCGGCTTCGGAGAGTACTTCACGCATCGCACCGGGCACTCCATCGGCACGGAGGTCCACGGAGCCGGAGCGAACATGGACAACCTGGAAACCCACGACGAACGCCGCGTCATCCCGTGGACGTGTTTCTCGGTCGAGCCCGGCATTTACCTGCCCGTGTTCGGCATCCGCTCCGAGGTTGACGTGTTCGTGGGGCCGGACGGCGCGCGAGTCACCGGCGAAATTCAAGAACGGCTGGTGACTCTGTAGATGCGGCGTCTGGTGGCTGCTCTGGGCCTGCTCTGCGGGCCGGTCTGCGGGCAAGACGTGCCGATCAGGCTGGCCAACACGTTCGAGCTGCGCCTTGCCGAGGGAAGCGCGCAGATCGAGTGGATCAGTCCCTCCACATTCCGATTTGCCAGGAACTGGAGTGCGCCATTCAAGGCGGCCGCGCCGATCAACCACAGCACGGTCGCGGTCACGGTTCAGGATCTGGGCGCAAGCCTGCGTTTCCACACGCGGTATCTCACCGTCGAGCTGGCGAAGGACGCCGGGCGGCTGGATATCCAAGCCAGGGAGGGGCCGCTCGCGAGCGCTACGCTGCGCCGCGAGGGCGACCTGGTCGCGATCGAGAATACGGTGGCGGCCTCCGAGCGCATCTACGGCCTGGGTTCGCGCCGCACGGCCAATCTCGACCTGCGCGGCTCGCTGGTCGAGGCGAAGAAGCCGTTCCTCATCTCCAGCGCGGGATACGGCGAGTACTTCCGCGCCCCCGGCGCCTATACCTTCGATCTGGCTTCATCACGGCCTGACCGGCGGCGGACCACCATCGCCGGAGACCGCATCGAGTTCTGCTTTTACTACGGGCCGTCCCCCAAGGAGATTCTGACAGAGCACCTGGGTGCTGCCGCGGAGGCCGAGTATTTCGGCGCGGCGGACCTCAATATCCGTAAACCGAGCCGGAACTCCGCCGGGCAGGCCTCCTGGGAGGACTTGCGGGAAACCGTATATGCGCTCCAGCACGAGAGTATGTCCGCCATGCTCGCGCCTGCGTTCGACCTCTCCCGTTACCAGGCCTCCGGCGGCGCGCTCGCGGCCCGCGCCTCGCAACTGGCGGCATTCATTCCGACGCTCTATGCCTCCCCGGACGAAACGCTCCGGGCCATGCTCGACTGGCGGGCGCGGTTGATCCCCTACCTGGTG
>Ga0326728_10014135_pt1 | contig 17082 bp, 12 predicted proteins | sample MB3enrmetagenome_FD_207602 | JGI IMG/M metagenome (GOLD analysis project Ga0326728, IMG submission 207602) | Lab enriched peat soil microbial communities from McLean, Ithaca, NY, United States - MB31MN | ecosystem: Environmental > Terrestrial > Soil > Wetlands > Peat | place: USA: New York...
ATCCGAAACTTTCCTTCCAGCACAATCCCGATCGCCTCCGTGTAAGCGATATGTTCCTGCTCCAGAATCCGCGCGGCCAGCGTGTGTTCGTCATCGGAATCGAGCACGGGGACCGTCTTCTGCACAACGATGGCGCCGTGGTCGAGTTCTTCATCCACGAAATGCACCGTGCAACCGCTCACCTTGACTCCGTAGGCGAAGGCCTGTTGCTGCGCTTCAAGGCCGGGAAATGCCGGAAGCAGCGACGGATGAATATTCAGAATGCGCTGCGGAAACTGCCGGACAAACCAGGGTGACAGCAGGCGCATATAACCGGCGAGACAAACCAGGTCGATGTTGTTCTCGCGCAGCGCCGCCACAACCTCGCGGTCGTGCGCCTCGCGGTCTTTTCCTTTTGAGGGAATGACAAGCCCATTCAATCCACGCTGCCGGGCAGTTTCGATGCCGGGGGCGTCCGCGCGGTTGGAAATCACAACGCCGATGCGAGCGCCAGGAATGCGCCCGGAGTCGACGCTATCGGCAATGGCAACGAAGTTGGAGCCGCGTCCTGAAAGTAGAATGCCGAGGTTCTTCATGACAAGGATAGTGCAAGTTGGAAGCCAGGAGTCAAAAGTAAGAAGTCAGAAGTCGAGAACCAAAAACGCAACTCTTGCAGGGCTACGAGAGGTGTTACTTCTGCAATCTGCAATCTGACCTCTGCAATCAGCTGTAAATCACCTTCCGGTCGCCCTTCACAATCCGCCCGACGCTGTAGAACTTCTCGCCGGCCCGCTCCAGGATCGTCTGCGCTTTCTTGAATTTCTTCGCCGGAACGACCACCAGCATGCCCAATCCCATATTGAATGTGCGCAGCATTTCTTCCTTGGCGACGTTGCCCAGTTGCTGCAGGTGCTCGAAAATGGGCAATACCGGCCAGGTTCCGAGTTCAATTGCGGCCGCGGTTCCCTTCGGCAGCACGCGCGGCAGGTTTTCGGTGATGCCTCCGCCCGTGATGTGAGCCAGCGCAGCCACACACTCGCCGGCAATCAGCTTGCGCACGACCGGCCAATAGCTGCGGTGAGAACGCATCAGTTCGGCGCCGACCTTATTTTTGATCTCGCTGACAAAAGTTTCCGGCGAATAGCCGCCGATTTCAAACAGCAACTTGCGGGCGAGCGAATATCCGTTGGTGTGCAGGCCATTGGAAGGCAATCCAAGAACGCAATCGCCCACCTCCACAGTTTTTCCGTTGATGAGCTTCTCTCGCTCCACCACACCCACGATGAATCCCGCCAGATCGTACTCGCCCGGAGGGTAGAAGCCGGGCATCTCCGCAGTCTCGCCCCCGATGAGCGCGCAGCCGTTGTGCTTACAAGCTTCGGCAAGGCCGGCGACGACCTTCTCGGCGACTTCGGGCTCCAGTACTCCCGTAGCCAGGTAATCCATGAAAAAGAGCGGGGCGGCGCCCTGCACCGCGATGTCATTCACGCAGTGGTTGACCAAGTCACCGCCCACCGTGTGGTGCACCTTCATCTCAAAAGCGACTTTTAGCTTGGTGCCAACGCCATCGACGCTGGAGACAAGCACGGGATCGACATATTTCTTGTCGACCGAAAACAACCCGCCAAAACCACCAATTTCGCTCAGCACGCCTTTGGTGAAGGTCTTATGAGCAAGGTATTTGATGCGCTGCTTGGTGCGGTTCGCCTTGTCGATGTTGACGCCGGCGTCGGCGTAGGAGATGGAGCCGCCTGTGTTGGGTTCCTGGGGCACGGTTTCAGTCCATCGTCACGGAGTGGGGAGATCTTTCGCGCTATGAACCGGAGGGATCATTTGAAGCGCACCAAATTCTAGCATGATTCCTCCGGGATGCTTCGCCGGAGCCGGGCCCGCGCGAAAAAAGCACCGCCGGCCTTCTTTTCGCTGACGTGTTCCACGTCACATCCCGAAACTGCTTTTGCAGTTTAGACTAGCCGACTATGACTGCCACAAAACCCGGAAAAACCGGAAAGTACCGGCCTGCGCACGATAAAGCTCATGACGTGCTGCGCGCGGAAGGGCATCCGCTGGATGCTATCTTCGCTCCTCATAGCGTCGCTCTGATCGGCGCTACCGACCGGCCCGGCAGCGTTGGCCGGGCGGTTCTGTGGAGTCTGCTCAGTTCTCCCTTTGGCGGTACCGTCTACCCGGTCAGCGCCAAACTCGCCAGCGTTCTCGGTATCAAGGCCTATCGCGATGTCGACCAGATTCCGGAGACCGTCGATCTTGCCGTGATTGTCACGCCGGCAGCGACCGTGCCCGGAATCATCGGGCAATGCGCCAAAGCGGGAGTACGCGGCGCCATCGTGATCTCGGCCGGGTTTAAGGAGATGGGCGAGCAGGGCCGCGAGTTGGAGCGCCAGATCGTCGAGAATATCGGCGAGAGCCCCATGCGGCTCATCGGCCCGAACTGTCTTGGTGTCATGAACCCGGTCACCGGCCTCAACGCCACGTGGGCAAGTAACATGCCGAGACAGGGCAACGTCGCTTTTCTCAGCCAGAGTGGCGCTTTGTGTACGGCCATTCTCGACTGGGCGCAAAAGGAAGTTGTCGGCTTCAGCGCGTTCGTCTCGGTTGGGTCGATGCTCGACGTAGGCTGGGGCGACCTGATCGACTATCTGGGCAACGATCCGCGCACGCACTCAATCGTTATGTACATGGAGTCGGTCGGGGATGCGCGTTCCTTCCTTTCGGCGGCGCGGGAAGTTTCGCTGAGCAAGCCGATCATCGTCATCAAAGCCGGACGCACCGAGGCCGCGGCCCACGCCGCCGCCTCGCACACGGGCACGCTGGCCGGCAGCGACAAAGTGCTGGAAGCCGCGTTCCGCCGCTGCGGCGTGCTGCGCGTGAATACTATCTCCGATTTGTTCTATATGGCAGAAGTGCTGAGCAAACAACCGCGGCCGAGAGGTCCGCGGCTGGCCATAGTGACGAATGCAGGCGGCCCCGGAGTACTGGCCGCCGACGCCATTATCGGAATCGGCGGGGAATTGGCCGAGCTTTCAGCCGAGACCATCGACGTGCTCAACAAGTCGCTGTCGCCGCACTGGAGCCACAACAATCCCGTCGACGTGCTCGGCGATGCGTTGCCTGACGCCTATGCCAAGGTGGCGACGACTGTAGCTGCCGATACGAGCAACGATGGCCTGCTCACCATAATCTGTCCGCAAGGGATGTCGCATCCTACCATCACCGCCGAGAAACTGGTGCCGTTGGCCAAGGGCACGGGAAAGCCGGTCCTGGCCTGCTGGATGGGTGGCGCCGACATGAGCGCCGGAATCGAGATTCTCAATCGCGCCGGCATCCCGACGTTCTCCTTCCCCGACGCCGCGGCCCGCATTTTCTATTACATGTGGCGCTACAGCTATCTGCTGCGCGGCCTCTATGAAACGCCCATGCTCCCGTTTGGCGAAGAGGGCCCCGATCGCGCCCGGGTAGGAGCGATTATCGAGAACGTGCGCCAAAGCGGCCGCACGCTGCTGACCGAATCCGAATCCAAAGAGTTGCTCGCGTGCTACCAGATTCCGGCTGCACCCACGTTCGAAGCACGCAGCGCGGATGAGGCCGCGGCCAAAGCCAGCGAAATCGGCTATCCGGTCGTGGTCAAATTGCTCTCCCACACCATCACCCACAAAACCGAAGTTGGAGGCGTGAAGCTCAACCTCTCCACGCCGGAAGCGGTGCGCAAAGCCTGGAGTGATATCGAGGCTTCGGTCCGCGAGAAAGCCGGGGCCGAGCATTTCCTCGGCGTGACCGTTCAGCCCTTCTTCCGCGCCGAAGGCTACGAATTGATTCTCGGCAGCACGGTGGATGCGCAGTTTGGTCCGGTGATGCTTTTTGGCACCGGCGGCCAGCTCGTGGAAGTTTTTAGCGATCGTGCTCTCTCCTTGCCGCCCCTGACCACCACTCTGGCGCGGCGTTTGATGGAACAGACCAAAATCTTCAAGGCCCTCCAAGGCGTGCGCGGGCGCAAACCGGTCGACCTGAATGCACTCGAGGCTTTGCTCGTCCGTTTCAGCCAGTTGGTGGTAGAGCAGCGCTGGATCAAGGAAATCGACATCAATCCTCTGCTGGCCTCTCCTGACCGCCTGATCGCACTCGACGCGCGCATCGTTGTCTATCCGCAGGACACGAAGAAAGAGGACATTCCGCGCCTCGCCATTCGCCCCTATCCGCAGCGTTACGTGCGAGCGGCCACAATGAAGAACGGCGTGGAGGTTCTGGTGCGTCCGATCCGTCCCGAGGACGAGCCGCTTCTCATCAAGCTGCACCAGGCTCTATCGGAGCGGACAGTTTACCTGCGTTACTTCCAACCGCTTAAGCTCAGCCAGCGCACGGCGCACGAGCGCCTGCAGCGCATTTGCTTCATCGACTACGACCGCGAAATGGCGCTGGCCGTCGACCACAAGAATGAGAACGGCGAGACTGAAATCATTGCCATCGGCCGCTTGAGCCGCCTGCGCGGCAAGGACGACGGCGAAATGGCCGTGCTCGTCGACGACCGCTTCCAGCATCAAGGCCTGGGCACGCTACTCTATCAGCGCCTGATCGAAGTGGCGCGCGACGAGCATCTCAAAACCGTGGTTTCGACCATTCTTTCGGAAAACCGCGAGATGCAGGCGATCTGCAAGAAGCTCGGCTTCCACCTGGAAGCAGACATAGACGACGGCACCGTCGAAGCCGTGCTCACGTTGTAGAAAAAAATGCACGCAAGCCAGTGAACCTAAGGTCATAACAGTTTTCTGCACTGAGGCGATATAATTGAACAAGTTAGTCGAATGACTTCCCGTCTTACCGCACCCGAAGTGGCGGTTCTCGCCGTTGTCGCCATCCTTGGCATTTTCCTATTCCCCGCCGCACAAGGCCCATATTCGACGGTCCATGGTCCGGCGACAGCGTTTCGGGCAGCTTGTGCCGCCATTCGGGTCCGCCTCCTGATCGTGATTTCGGCCCGCACCCGCAATGGGAGGGCCTCTCTCTCGCCTCTCGTCAGCGCATCCGCGGCCAACGCATGGGAACAGGCATTCCGGCAGTTCCAACTCATCGCGTGCGGCAGCGTCCTGCGCTGCTGATTCAACTCAAATTCCCTGCATTCGCTCCGCTTCCGGAAGCTGCGTGCCACATGTCTGACGTGTGCACGCCGGCCTAGGGCGGACTAATTCATTGCTCGCTTGAGCACAATTTTCAGATGAGGAGGATTCCAAAATGAAGATTCGATCGCATGTTTTTGTTCCAACCGCAGTCTTTGCCGTCGTGCTTTTGTCCGCTGGTTGCGCCAAGAAAGTCGCCCAGGTAACACCGCCAGCGCCCCCGCAGCCCGCCGCGCCCACGGCAACTCTGGCGGCCACTCCGGACGTCGTTCAGCAGGGTCAGCCGAGCCAGTTGACGTGGTCAACCGCCAACGCCACCGAAATCCAAATCGCCGGTCTGGGCACGCTGCCTCCATCGGGCTCCCGATCCGTTACGCCGGGCTCGTCCACAACTTATGTTCTTGTTGCCAAGGGTCCCGGCGGCACCGCTGATGCATCCGCCCGTATCACGGTGAACACGACTACAGCCAGCGCAGCGCCTGCGCCCGGCCCAACAGAAGAAGACTTGTTCCGCCAGAACGTGAAGGACGTTCTCTTCGACTATGACAAGTTCACCATTCGGCCCAACCAGGAGCCGATTGCCCAGCAAGATGTTGCCTTCCTCGCTCAGCACAAGGACATCAAAGTGATGATCGAGGGTCATTGCGATGACCGCGGATCGGAAGAATATAATCTGGCGCTCGGAACCAACCGGGCAGAGTCGGTGAAAAAGGAACTCCAGATGAATGGTATCTCCCCCGATCGTATTCACACGATCAGTTATGGCAAGGAGAAACCGTTCTGCACCCAGGACAACGAACAGTGCTGGCAAGAGAACCGGGTTGATCATTTCACCCTCGAGCGTTGATCGCCATCCCGGCGGGCGGTTCCTTCTTAGGTGCCGCCCGTTTCGGCAACGAATTCTGTGAGACATTTAGGAAGGCGATTCGCCCTCGGAGAAGATGGAAAAGGACACGAGCAATACCTGGTGGCAGCGCCAACTCGCCTTCGCTCGTCTGCAGGAACGCGAAGACCAAGTCTTCCTTGTTCTGGCTCTGGTCATCGGCGCAGTCACCGGTCTGGCTGTTGTCGCCTTCATCGTGCTCACGGAGCGGCTGGGGATGCGCCTCTATCCGCCGGGTTCGGCTCACTGGCGCCGCCTGTTCTTTCCTGTCGCCGGTTCGCTCGGAATCGGCTATCTTCTTTACCGCTATTTTCCCAATGCCCGCGGCAGCGGAGTCCCGCAGACCAAAGCTGCCCTCTACGCCCGCGACGGCCGTATCCTGCTCAAGACGGTTGTGGGTAAATTCTTTTGCACCTCCGCCACGTTAGCCAGCGGCATTCCTCTGGGGCGCGAAGGGCCGTCGGTGCAAGTGGGTGCGGGCATCGCATCGGTGCTGGGCCGCACGCTCGGCCTCAGCCCGGAAAAGGTAAAGGCGCTCATCCCAGTCGGCGCTGCGGCCGCCATCGCCGCCGCTTTCAACACGCCGCTTGCCGCTGTGCTTTTTGCGCTGGAGGAAATCGTCGGCGATCTCAACGCTCCCGTCCTCGGTTCGGTTGTCCTGGCGTCAGGAACTTCCTGGATGGTCCTTCGGCTTTTGCTGGGCGATCACCCGCTGTTTCGCGTGCCGAGATACGAACTGGGTCATCCCTTTGAACTCGCGATCTATGCTGTGCTCGGGGTGGCCGGAGGACTGGTCTCCGCCGCCTTCTCCAAGCTCTTGCTATACATGCGGGCCCGCTTCCTTCGTTTTCCGCGCGCCACCGCCTGGTATCAACCTCTCGCCGGAGGCCTGCTCGTGGGCATCACCGGCTGGTTTGTCCCCCAGGTTCTTGGCGTGGGATACGGTTATGTCGGCGAGGCGCTCAACGGCCAGATGGCCTGGCGCTTGATGCTCCTTCTCCTCGTTCTCAAATTCATCACCGTGACCACCAGCTACGCCTCAGGCAACGCCGGCGGCATCTTCGGCCCTGCGCTTTTCCTTGGCGCCATGCTTGGAGGCTCGATCGGCACTCTCGCCCATCATTTCCTGCCTGCTTACGTAAGCACCCCTGGCGCCTATGCGCTCGTCGGTATGGGCACCGCTTTCGCGGGCATCGTACGCGCACCCATGACCTCGGTCCTCATGATCTTCGAGATGACGCAGGACTATGCCGTGATTGTGCCGCTCATGATTTCGAACCTGATCAGTCTGTTCATCTCCTCACGCCTCCAGCCCACTCCGATCTACGAGGGACTCGCCATTCAGGATGGAATCCACTTGCCCAGCCACGAAACCCGGCGCAGGCTGGCCAAGAGGCAAATTGCCGGCGTCATGCGCCCGCTGACTGTCTCTCTTTCCGCGAACCTCACCGTCAAAGAAGCACTCGACCGCATTCGTCCCTCCGGAGTCCGAACCTGGCTGGTTCTCGACAACCATGGCCTCGCTGGTTTGGTCAGCCTGTCGCAACTGGAACAAGAAGCTGCGGCGGATTCGACCCGGATACTTGCGGCGCTTACCGCAGGCGCGGTTTTTCCCCACGTTCATCCCGATCAGGGCCTCGATCTCGCGCTCGAACGCCTCGGGGAGAATCAACTTGACGCCCTGCCTGTGGTCAGCCGCGCCGATGTCCGCACGCTTCTCGGCGTCGTCACACTGCCCGATGTTCTCGCCTCTTTCGGAGTCGCGTCCGGGACGACGCCCGGAGTGACACCCGAAGCTGCGCCGCGCGACCCGGCGTAGAAAGCCACTTTCTTTTACTCCTCATCATCAAGCGGAGACCCGAAAAAGCGGCTGCTTCGGCCCCTCCCCGCGATCAGCGGAGTCCGCCAGCGGCCGGCTCCCTACGGGTTATAATCATTCCCCATTGACGGCCCTCAGTTGCTCTCGCGCAACCTAAACTGGAATAGACCCCGGCAACAGTCATTCGAGGCTGCATATGAAAATACATCTTCGCCGCGATTTCGCCGCCGGGCTGTTTTTCGTCGCAGTTGCCCTGTCCTGCTCGACTCCGGCGTTCGCTCAAACCAAAGAAAGCAACGCCGAGGTGAAGTTTAGCGCTCGCACCGAACTGGTACTCATCCCCGTGCTCGTCACCGACAAGTCCGGAGCTCATATTGGGGGACTCAAGCACGAGGATTTTACGGTTCTTGAAAACGGCTCGGAAAAGAAAGTCGCGACGTTCGACGAAATCACCAGCGACCCCAAGCGCTTGTCGCGCCCCCGCAATCCGAATGAGTTCAGCAACTCGGTCCCCGGCGACAGTTCCACGCGGCGCGTCACCTTGATCGTCCTTGACATGATCAACACGCCTTTCATCGACCAGACATACGCCCGCAAAGAATTGCTCAAATACCTGGTCGAATCGCTGAATCGCCGCGAGCCCACTGGACTCTACGCGCTCGATCGCAGCGGCATTCACGTGATTCACGACTTTACAGTCGATCCCGATGTGCTGATCGCAGCGGTGCACAAGGTGCGCGGCGATGCCTATCAAATGGTCGACACTCCTGAGGACATGGAAATGCTTACCGGATCTGCCAGCCCGGAAGGCAGCGCCGGTGATATTGGCACGAGCGGCGCATCGGGAGGAGTCAATACGAGAGGCGGCCAGGCCGGCTCGGCGGCGGCTGTTGCCTCCCAGGTGCAGCAGGAAGCCAACCGCATGCAGTCGATGATCGAGGATCAGGCGCTGAATTTTCAGTCGTTTCAGCAGCGCCTAGCCATCACCTACACCTTGCAGGGCCTTCAGCAGGTAGCCCAGGCGCTGGCCGGATTTCCCGGCCGCAAGTCTCTCATCTGGGCCAGCGGCGGATTTCCCTTCAGCGTCAGCGATACCACCATGCAACTGGCACCCGCCGGCCGCGACTCTCTTACCGATGTGCTGCCGCTCTACGAGCGCACATGGCAACTGCTCAACGACGCGCAGATCGCCCTCTATCCCGTCGACGTAAAAGGACTACAGGGTAACACCCCCGGCGCCTCCATTCGCATGCCGAGTATGCCCAACCGCAAGCCGGGAGGCTACACGCGCAGGGCGAACTGGCAGCAAGGGGAGACGCAATCGTCTTTCGAAACGTTCGCTGCGGCAACCGGCGGCCGTGCGTATTACAACTCCAACGATCTGGTGAAGGGCTTCCGCGATGCCGTCCGGGATTCGGCGCAGTATTACATGCTCGGCTACTACCTTGATAAATCCGATACCAAGCCGGGCTGGCGCAAGCTCTCCGTAAGGGTAAAGCGCGACCATGCGAACGTGCGAGCCCGCAGCGGCTTCTTTGTGACCAAAATAAGCGCCGACTCGGAAGCCAGCCACGACAGCGATATTGCCTCCGCTTTAAAGTCGCCCTTGGATTACACCGCCATCGCGCTGAATGGGCACTGGGAGCCTACCGAAGCCAGTCAGGAACCGGGCAAGAAGCGTGTCGTCTACAGGGTGGATCTCCCGCCCGACCCAGCGTTCATCGACGCCAACGATAAGAATCACGTTGCCTTTGATTTGGTGGCCACGGCAACAACACCCGATGGCCTTCAGGCGAACCACTCTACGCTCAAGAAAATCGACTTTTATCCCACTCCCGAGCTCCTGGCAAAGATCCGGGAGAAAGGAATGGGCGCCCGTGGAGCGCTCGATCTGGCTCCCGGCGAGTACACCGTGCGCATCGTTGTGCGCGACAACCTGACCGGTCGCGTCGGCTCTGTCGCAGCTCCTCTGAAGGTGGAATAAGGGACGCGCGCGCGAAAGCTGCTATCATGCTTCTCCGAATCCCCTTTTTGTGGAGTTAAGATGAAAGGTCTCGCCAAAGCACTTGCCGGAACCGTTCTCGCCTCGTTGTTGATGATGCCGCTGGCTCCGGCCCAGCAGGATCAATCGAACCAAACTCCCGATAGCGCGAAGCAGACAGCGTCCAAAGACAAAAAGCGGAGTGCGTCTGCAGAAAAAACGGACGAAAACGCCAAGCCCGAGACCGCCAAGCCCGCAGAGTCGGCAAAGTCCGAAGAAGCCACCGACAAGGAAGAACACTACGACGTCAGCGAGGTTCCTCCTGTAATTACGCACCACACGATCAACGTTGGCGGCAAATCGCTTACTTACACGGCCACCGCGGGCCGGCTCCCGCTCAAACGCGGTGACGGCAAGATCGAAGCCGAGATGTTCTTCGTCGCCTACACGCTCGACGGCCAGGACGCCGGCAAACGCCCGCTGACATTTTCCTTCAACGGCGGCCCCGGTTCGGCTTCCATCTGGCTGCACATGGGCGCACTCGGCCCCAAGCGAGTGGTGCTGCAACAAAACGGTTTCATGCCCGCCGCGCCCTACCGCGTGGAAGACAATCCCGACACGCTGCTCGACCGCAGCGACATCGTCATGGTCGACGCCATGTCCACCGGCTATTCGCGCGCCGCAAATGCCGAGCTCACGAAAAAATTCCTCAGCGTCAAAGGCGACGTGCAGGCCTTCGGCGAATTCATCCGTCTCTATCTGTCGCGTTATGAGCGCTGGAGCTCGCCTCTGTTTCTACTCGGCGAAAGCTATGGCACCACTCGCGCGGCCGGCATTTCGGGATATCTCGCCGAGCACGGCATTTCCTTTAACGGCATCACCCTGCTGTCGATGGCCCTGGACTTCCAGACTCTCGACTGGAATAACACCAACGATCTGCCGTATTACTTTCTGGTGCCGACCTTCACCATGATCGCCGGCTACCACCACAAACTGCCCGCCGACCTATCCGCCGACATGGCCAAGACGCGCGAAGAAGTCGTGCGCTGGTCGCTCAACGACTACGCGCTGGCGCTCGGCAAGGGTGATGCCATGAGCGCCGACGAGCATCGCAAGATCGTCGAGCAGCTTGCGCGCTACACCGGTCTGCGTCCTGAAGTGATTGAGGCGCATAACCTGCGCATTGACGTTCCTACCTTCACTCGTGAACTCCTGCTCGACCAGAAACTCATAGTTGGGCGCCTTGACGGCCGCTTTACCAGCCTCAACCCCGGCGAAGGCCACTATGATCCAACCAGCGGTGCCATCGTGCCGCCCTATACTTCGGCCTTCAACAATTACCTGCGCACCGAATTGAACTACAAAACCGACATGCCCTACCGCGTGTTTGCCTACGATCAGCCCGAGTTTGAGAAGTGGGATTGGGGCAGCGCTAATCAAGGGTTCCCCAGCACGTCTGAAGGCTTGCGCTCGGCCATCATCAAGGATCCGTACATGAAAGTGCTGGTAATGGAGGGTTACTATGACCTAGCCACACCCTTCACCGCCGCTAACTGGACCATGGACCATCTCGATCTAGACGCCAAGAGCCGCCAGAACATTTCCTATGCCACTTATAGCGCAGGGCATATGGTGTACGTGGATCGCGCCGAACACGACAAGATGAAGAAGGACCTGGTCGAATTCATGGATAAGTGCCTGAAGTAGGAAGCATTCAGGTGTCAGGTCTCAGGTGTCAGGTCTCACGTCCATGTCAGGTGTCATGTCAGACTCCTGCAGTTTTAGGGAGCACTTATTCAGACCTTAATAACCTGCGCGAACCGTGTTTCTGGCCTGACCTCGCATCTGATACCTGAGACCTGACACCTGATACCTTGTCTTCCATGCGAGCCGCCGCCATCCTCGGATTGGGAACTTTTCCAGCGAGCCTGGAACCCTTTCAGGGCGGCTCGCCGACAACCTGGATCGAAGGTCTCCCTGCGACCTCGCAAGACGCCGATGCGGTGGTCATTTTTGGCGGCGACGGCACCATTCACCGCCATCTCGGTGCGCTCGTGCGCCTCAAGCTCCCGGTGCTCGTCGTCCCGTCCGGCAGCGGCAACGACTTTGCTCGCGCCTTGCGCCTGCGCTCTCCGAACGATTCGCTGAAAGCCTGGCGGCAATTCGAATCAGGAGAAACTCAGCCCCAGTCTTTGGATCTTGGCCTCATCCGCCCCACGCACTCGCCCGAAGTCGAGCGTTATTTCTGCTCGGTTGCCGGATGCGGCCTGGACTCGCTCACCTCCCGCCGTGCCAACCAAATGCCGCGCTGGCTGCGCGCTCACGGTGGATACGCCCTCGCCCTGTTGCCTGCGCTCTTGAACTTGCCCGCGTATCGGATGCGAATTTCGAGGGAAGAAGCCGCCGGCGCTTCCGTCGATGCGACAACCGGCGTGCAAACCGACGCCCAATCCCGCCCGACGCTCCTTGCCGCCTTCGCCAATACCCAGTTCTATGGCGACGGCATGCGCATCGCGCCCCAGGCCGATCCCGCCGATGGCCAACTGGACATCTGCCGCATCTGGACCATGAATCCTATTAAGCTGGCCTATATGTTTCCGACCGTTTACTTCGGACGACACTTACTTTCTCCTGAGGTCGAATATTCCCGCGCGCAAAGCGTCTTTTTGGAAACGGAAACGCCGCTCGATATCTACGCCGACGGCGAATTCGTATGCCAGACTCCAGCCGAGATTTCGGCGGCAGTGGGCGCACTCCAGGTAATCGCAGTAACCCGCTGACGCCCACCTCGACCTACGGAAAACGCCGCCCGGCTGAATTTCGGCCAAGGCAAGTCCTCGTCCCGCAGCTCTTTACAAAACGTGCCGCCGACCACTCCCGCTAGGTGCACCTCCGAGTTTTATTTGTGCGAACTGGGACTCGCTACCCCAGTTAGAATCGATGAACGCGCGTTCGTCTAATTCAATCCGGCTGCAAGGACTTATTCCAGGCTCCGGTTCCGAGGTCTCCTATGAAGCGGTTGCGCAGCGTTGTTCTCCTTCTTGGCGCCATTCTTGTCATCGGGTGCGCTCTGTTCGCCACGCGTCACCACTCCGCGGCGCCCGCGACGGCCGCATTCAAAGGAGTTCTTACCTGGCACAATAACAATCAGAGGACGGGCCAGAACCCGAGCGAAGCAACTCTGACCGTCGCCAACGTCAATTCCTCCACCTTTGGGTTGCTCTTCCAGTTGCCAAGCGACGGGCTCGTCGACGCGGAACCGCTCTACGTCCCCAACCTTACCATCGCCGGCAACGTTCACAACGTGGTTTACGTCGAAAGCGAGAACGACACGATTTATGCCTACGACGCCGACACCGGCAACCTGCTCTGGCACGTGAGCGCCCTCGGCGCCAAAGAAACACCTTCCGACGACCGCGGCTGCTCCCAGGTGACGCCCAAGATCGGCATTACCTCCACGCCGGTCATCGATCTCACCTCGGGTCCGCACGGCACCATCTATCTGGTCGCCATGAGCAAGGATTCCGGCGGAAACTATCACCAACGCATGCACGCTCTCGACCTCACTACGGGAGCCGAACAGTTCAACGGGCCGATGGAGATCACGGCCAAGTATCCCGGCACCGGCGATAACAGCCAGGGCGGATACGTAATCTTCGACCCCGCGCAATACAAAGAACGCTCCGGCCTGTTGCTCATCAATCACACCGTGTATACGGCCTGGGCCTCGCACTGCGACGACCGCCCCTACACCGGCTGGATCATCAGTTATAACGAGCGCACGCTCGCGCAGCAATCGGTGCTGAACGTGACTCCGAACGGGAGTGAGGGCGCGATCTGGGCCGCTGGCGCGGGATTGTCGGCCGACTCGGACGGCAATATCTACTTCGACGATGCCAACGGGGTCTTCGACACTACGCTGGATGCAAACGGCTTCCCGGTCAACGGCGACTACGGCAATGCCATCGTCAAGCTCTCCACCACAGGCAACAAGCTGGCCATCGCCGATTACTTCAACATGTACAACACCGTCTCCGAGTCCGACGCCGACGAAGATCTCGGCTCCGGCGGAGCCATGGTCATTCCGCCCTTCAAGGACTCGACCGGCGCCACGCACGATCTTGTCGTCGGGGCGGGTAAGGATGCGAACATCTATGTCGCCGACCGGACCAACATGGGCAAGTTCAACCCCAGTAACAACAATCAGCTTTATCAGGAACTGTCGGGGGCGCTCGCAGGTCAGGTGTTCTCCGCGCCTGCCTACAATGCCGATCACATCTATTACGGAGCCGTCGGCGACGCTATCAAATCCTTCGCCTTCAATTCCAGCGGAAAACTGAATTCCACTCCGCAGTCCCAGTCCCCGACCTCGTTCGGCTATCCCGGCGCCACACCCAGCATCTCTGGCAGCGAAAAAAGCAATCTGATTCTCTGGGCCGCCGAGAACAATTCCCCGGCCGTGCTCCACGCTTATAGCGCCAGCAATCTAGCCCTCGAGCTTTACAACTCGAATCAGGCCAGCGGCGGCCGCGATCACTTCGGCAACGGCAACAAGTTCATCACCCCCATGATCGCCAATGGCAAGGTCTACGTCGGCACACAGACAGGAGTAGGAGTTTTTGGATTGGCGCCGTAGTTCAGATCGAATTGCTAATCAGGCTTCACTATCGCCCAGCGAGAGTACGGGAGGTTCGGGCCGGCAACAGAGCCCATATCGCTGCCACAACTTGAACCACGGGCTGTGCGCGAGCATTTCATCATGCCGTCGATTCGCAGCCGCGAGGTCGCTTGCACTTAGCGGTCGGCTATCCGGAGCCGCGAAGATCCGCTCCAGCAATTCAATCTCGGCTATTGTCCGCTCGGGGTCCATCCACCAACGCTCGTTTGGTGGGCCCACCTGGATTCGAACCAGGAACCAACAGATTATGAGTCTGCTGCTCTAACCGTTGAGCTATGGGCCCGGCTGCTTCATTATCCCACGAGCGAGTAGCCAGAACGGGCCCCAGGTTTTTGCCCTGCATGTACTAACGCCAAGTACTTTGGTCATGCGACGCTTTGAACGTATTCGCGCTACCATGCCCTTAGTGTGGGGCCCCTCGTATGGCCAAGCTGCATTTCCTGCTTTCTGTCACCAACGAAGATAACGATTTCCAAATCGAACAGGCGCAGGCAGCCCGGATTGCGGCCAAACGGCTTGGAATCGAGCTCGAAATCATCTCTGCCCAAAACGACGGCGTTATTCAAAGCCAGCAGCTTCTCGATCGAATTCAATCGACTACCCGGCCCCGGCCTAATGGCATGCTGCTGGAACCAGCCGGATCGACCGCCCTTCCTCAGGTCGCACGCGCCGCAGCCGCGGCCGGCATCGGGTGGGCGATCCTGAGCCGCGATGCTGATTACCTTGAAGAACTGCGCCGCACCCATCGTGTCCCTGCATTTCATGTCGCACCCGATCATGAAGAGATTGGCCGCATTCAAGGACGCCAACTGGCCGCGCTTTTCCCCGCGGGAGGAACCGTACTTTACATCCAAGGTCCCAGCCAAAGCCTGGCTGCCAGGCAACGCAGCAGCGGGTTGATGGCGACCAAGCCGACGAACATCCATCTCCGAGCGCTGAAGGCGCATTGGTCCGAAGCCAGCGCGCGCACGGCGGTCGCTTCCTGGTTGCGCCTTTGCACCGCCCAGGACACCAAAATCGTAGGCGTCTGTGCCCAGGATGATTCCATGGCCATCGGTGCGAGAAAGGCCCTCGAGGCAAGTAGTCTTGCGCAGCGGGACGCATGGCTCCGCGTTCCGTTCCTGGGATGCGACGGTATGCCCAAGACTGGGCAGGAATGGGTGCGCAGCGGTCTGCTTGCAGCCACGGTTTACAGTCCGGTTACAGCACCGATTGCAATCGAGTTGATGGCAAGGTTTTTTCAGACCGGCGTGATGCCGCCAGTGCGCACCTTTACGGAGACTAAATCTATCCCGCCTCTTGAAGTGCTTGCCCACCCCGCCTCGCAAGGCGCGCGCGCCGGGTCGAACTGACCACAGCTGGAAGTCATCTTCCTAAAACCTCAACTTCTCCGCTTCGGAAAGAAACTTCAGCAGGGGAACCATCTTCCTTGCAGCCCGCAGAAAATCCGCCATGAAGCGCGCGCCGCATAGTTGCGCCTCCGACAAATCCACGCTCGCAATAAAATCCTTACGCTTCAGATCCTCGATCAGCGGATGATCCGCGCAATACCCGCGCGGCGGCCGCGACAGCGTCTCGCCGCCAAGCTCTAAGCCGCTCTTCGCCTTCCGCCATTCGTCCTGCTTCCACGCAATGGCATCGCGAATGCGCGCCAGCGAGCGCGGGTCCGGATGCCACACGCCGCCCGCCACAAAACATTCCTTCGGTTCGAGATGCAGATACAAACCGGGCCCATGCACGGATTCGCTGCTGCTGGCGTGGCGGAACTGCATGCCGATGTGCCACTTGTAGGGCTTTTTGTCTTTGGAGAAGCGAACGTCGCGGTAGATGCGGAATAGCGACCCACCCACCGGCTTCGGATTGGCTACCACCCAGGGGCTGATTTCTCGCATCCGAAGCTGCAGGTCCGCGATAAACCGCAGGCTCGGCTGGCGGGCGAATTCCTCGTATTCCGCTTTGTGTTTCAAGAACCAGGGCCGCCGGTTGTTTCGCCGCAACTCGGCAAGAAACTGAAACAACCGGGGATGGAAGTACGCCTGCGCCATCTACGGCTGTGTCGGCTGCGGCGGCGCTGGGGTCGTGACAGCGGCTGTGCTGTTAATGAGGTCTTTCAATTCCTTGCTCGGCTTGAAGAAGGGGATCTTCTTGGCCGGCACTTCCACGCGGTCGCCGGTCTTCGGGTTGCGGCCCACGCGCGGCTTCCGTTGCCGCGTGCGAAAACTGCCAAAGCCGCGAATCTCGATCTTGTCGCCCACCCGCAGCGAGCGCACCACGCTGTCAAAGATTGTCTCCACAATCACTTCGCTGTCTTTGCGGGTCAATTCCGCCAGCCGGGAAACTTCCTCGATCAGGTCCGCTTTTGTCATATGCCTTCGCTCCAAGTTGCTGATTGTAGAAGTCAGAATTCAGATTGTAGAAGTGAAAGCCTTCGCCTTTGACCGCAGGTGCCGATCCCTTGGCTTTTACTTCTGCAATCTGACTTCTGCAATCTTCAATCTCTATAACCTTCTCAAATTTCAGGGGTTTAACGCAAGTAGAGAAAAGTGCACCTATTTCCACAGGTAATAAAACCCTACCTGCTGCTCCAGAATCTTCTCCCGCGAGGGCAGGTAT
>Ga0326728_10014137_pt1 | contig 17080 bp, 16 predicted proteins | sample MB3enrmetagenome_FD_207602 | JGI IMG/M metagenome (GOLD analysis project Ga0326728, IMG submission 207602) | Lab enriched peat soil microbial communities from McLean, Ithaca, NY, United States - MB31MN | ecosystem: Environmental > Terrestrial > Soil > Wetlands > Peat | place: USA: New York...
GCGAGATCGCGTCGGCCATGATGCTGGCGCTGGCGATTCACTGCACGGTGGACGGCCTGGCCATGGCGGCGGGGGGCGAGAAATCGGCGGCCCCGGCGGCGACCAGCCACGCCACGGGCTTCACCATCATCCTGGCGGTGTGCGTGCATAAGATACCGGAGGGACTGGCGCTGGGGGCGCTGTTGCTGGGGGCGGGACTGAGCCGGAAAGGCATCATTTACCGCGTGATGGCGGTGGAGGCCACGACATTGCTGGGCGGGGCGGTGGGGTTGATCTTTTTTCCGACGGTCTCCCCGTTCTGGATTTCCATTGCGCTGGCCCATGCGGGGGGCGGGTTTTTCTTTCTGGCGACGCACGCCGTGCTGGGCGAGATTCTCAAGCACCACAAGGCTTTGGTGCTGGGGAGTTTCGGGGCGGGATTCGCGCTGATCGGGGCCTTTGCGTTTTGGCTGCGCTGAATTCCCGCTTCGCGCGGATGGGAGAGATGGGACGAATGTGACGAATGGCATTCGCCTCTTGGCTGCGCTGATTTGCCGACTTACGGCTGCTTGGGCGGGACTATCATCAGCGTCCAGTTGAAAAGCACCTTGATATCGTCGCCGCATTTCATGATGCCCAAACCCGCGATGTTGGGCGCGGGCGGGGGGACTTTGTAGTCGCTCATTTTGAGCTGGGCGGCGCCGCGGACAATTATTTTGTCCTTGTCCAACGGCTCGATGGTGACGGGAAAAGCCACTTTATTGGTGACCCCGGCAATAGCGAGATCCCCCGTGGCGTCAAAGGCGAAGGGCTGGCCGGCGACATGCGGCGCTTTGAGTTTCAATGCGGTGACCTGATAGACAATTCTGGGAAAGTTCGTTGCCTTCATGGCGCCCTGCATCACGCCATCCATGACCCCGGGCATCACTGCCACCTGGCTGTGTATCATGTCAACGGGAATGAGAGCCTTGCCACTGGCAGGAAGGTTGCCGTCCTTGAGGCCGGGGAGGGTGGTTTGACTCAGGTCGAAGACCGTGCCGGCGGGAAAATCCAGGATGCCGCCGATGGTCGTGCCTTTCATCTCCCAATCGTGGAAAGTGGAGGTGCCTTGAATTTCCACCGTCGTGTTGGCCGACTGGCCGCGATATTCAACGGTGGCGTCGGCGGCGCGGAGCGGGCTGGGGCCAGCCAGAAGAAGGGAGGCCAGAAGCAAGAATGGAACCGGGTTATCCGTGGTTTTTTTCATAGTTCAAAAAATTCATTTTTCAGTTCGAGCCGTTGTTTGAGAAAGGCGGCCTCGTTGGCTTTGATGGCCAGGACGGTGGCTTCCAAGCCCTCCTCCCAGCCGGCGGCCGGGAATTGAGCCAGGGTGAACTTGCGCGTCTCGGCCAGCTTGGCCCGGTAGTCCGGGGTGTCGGCATCGCCAAATAATTCCTCATAATCCTTGGCCGCGGCGGCGACTGCGCCGGCGTTGGCGGTGAAAGATTGCAAGGCATATTGAAGGGGTTCGACGGCCGGCGGGGCCGCGGCGGCGGCGACGCCCTGGCTCGTCTGGGCCGATTGTTTGCTGGCATTGGCGACGAGGGAGACGCCGGTCTCCGCGCCGAAATTGTCTTTGCGCGCATAGACTTCCCAGCCCAGGAGCGGAGCATCCTCCTCCTTGAACATCCAGGCCTTGCTCTCGCGGGTCTCGTTGCCCGGCTGCATTAAGATGGCGGAGTCGGTGCCATAATACATCTCGTATTCGGAGTCGAAGGAACTGCATAAAGTGGCGTCGCAGAGGAAGCGGACGCCGGCGTTGGCGCCCTCTGGAAATTCAAAAACGCATTGCACGGTGTCCGGCACATCGGGACCGGCATTTTCCAGAATGAGCGAACTGTAACCGGTAACCACGCTGGGACGCCCGCCCAAATGAGGCCCGCCCAAAAACCAGGTGACGGCGTCCAATCGCTGAATGCAGGCCTCGCCCATCAAGCCGGTGCTCGTGGCCTTTTGCAACCGCCAATTGAGTTCGGCGGCGCGCTCGGGCGTAGAGGCGGTCCTCGCCCAAAGTCCTTTCTTGTGCCATTGCGCGCGCACCAGCACGTTGCGGCCCATCGCGCCGGAGCGGATAAACGGCCAGAGAAAATAGCGGTGCGGATGGGAGCGCTCCTGCAACCCGGCCTGAAAAACCTGCTTGAAGGCCTTTTGCGCCGCGCGCGCGATGTCCTTGGCGTCCGCGAGGGTGTGGGCCAGCGGCGCTTCGCAATAGACATGTTTGCCGGCCTTGAGCGCATCCAGCACGATGTCGCGGTGCTGATGAGTCGGGGTGGCGACCACCACGGCCTGGACCTCCGGTTTGGCCAGGAGCTTTTGGTAATCGTCGAAGCGTTCGGCTTTGAGCGCCAGACCGCCGGCGCGGTTCAACCAGCCGGGGTAATGGTCGCAGACGGCGACCACCTCGGTGTTCCTGAATTGGCTGTCGTTCTTGAGCAGGGTGAGGATGGTGATGATTTTGCGGCCCCACACGCCCGCGCCGATGACGCCGAAGTTGACGGCAGGGAGGGGAGGGATTTCGGTCAGCGGCGCTTCCGCGCCGGCCGGCTGGGGAGCGCCGGCGGCGCCAAAGGCGGCCGGTTCCGCGCCGCCCAGCCCGGCCGCGACCCGGCGCGTTTGCGAGGGGCGGCCGCCGGGGGCGGTCAGCTCCACGCCGCCCATCATCGCCATGAAGGCGGCCACGGACGTGTTTTTCAGAAAAGCGCGGCGGTTGACTTCCGATGAGTTTTTCTTTCTCTTCATGATCGAATTTCCCGCATCATGCCACCAAGCGCGGCCCAATCAACCTTGAATATTGAGAAAATGCCCAGATAATGGTTGAAGTTCCGGCAGGTTTGTGAGAATCTCAGGCCATTCTATGAATTCGCCGCCCGCCAAATCATCAGGCAAGCTGGATGAAAAGCAGCGGAAAGCGCTGGTCAGCCTTCTGGCGGACGAGGATCCAAAGGTCTATCGGACCGTGCGGCAAAAAATCCTCTCTTGTGGTCCGATCGCGGCGCAATGGGTGCGGGAACATTGCCTGAGCAACGATCCGGTGCTGCGCCGGCACGCCCAGGAAATCAACCAGTACTTTTCGCGGCAGGACGCGGACACGCAACTGCTGGCGTTTTGTTTGAATCAAGGGGAGGACTTCGATCTGGAGCAGGGGGCCTTGCTGCTGGCGCGCACACAGTATCCCGAGATCAATATCGAGGCTTACAGCGCGTGGCTCGACCGCATGGCGGAAGAACTGCGCGAGCGCGTCAATATGAGCGGCGATCCGGTTCAGGTTCTCGGCGCCATGGCCTCCTATTTGTTCACGGAACAGAGATTTGCCGGGGACGAAACCAATTTTCACGACCCGGACAACAATTATCTCAACCGGGTGCTGGACCGGCGGAAGGGCAACCACATCAGCCTGAGCGTGGTGTATCTGTTGGTGGCGCGCCGGCTGGGGTTGCCGGTGGCGGGCATCGGGCTGCCCGGTTATTTCGTCTGCCGCTACCAGTCCAGCCGGCAGGAGGTTTATATTGACCCGTTCCGCAAAGGCCGTCTGCTGGCCAAGGCGGATTGCGTGAAATACGTCGTGCAACTGCAGCATCGCTTTGACGATAGCTGCCTGGTGCCGGTGAGCGCGCGGCGGATTTTGCTGCGGATTTGCGCCAATCTCCACCAGATTTACACCCACCTCAAATCCCCCGCCCAAAGCGAGCGGTTGCAGCGCTATCTCGTCGCCCTGGCCAAGTAGCGCCAGACAAACCAGGTCAGGCAGGTTGGTCGCCGGTCTTAATCGGTAGGGCGCGCACTCCGTGCGCGCCGCGGCGGGCAGTGGACTGCCCGCCCTGCCTTGCCCATCCAAGACGGCGCATTGCTCAGGAGGATTGTCTGGCAATGTAGGGGTCCAGATGCGCCAAGACCCACCGCGCCACCCGCCCCTGGATGCGATCCATGAAGTTGCGCGAACGCCGCCAGTGCTCCAACTCGACCCGCCGGCTGTGGGCCTGGATGCTGGAAAAAATCTCGCGGCCTTCGGCCGCAAGCCGCGGCTCGGGCACGCGCAGCATCAGCTCGTAATTGATGTTGAGGCTGCGGGAATCCAGGTTGGACGATCCCACGTAAACAATGTCATCTATCAGAAACATTTTGGCATGGAGAATCTGCGGCTGATACTCGTAAATCTCGACCCCCGCCCGCAGGAGGCGGCGATAAAAACTCTGCGCGGCCAGGCGCGAGAGGAACACATCGGACTTGCCCGGCAGGATCAATTGGACTTTGGCGCCGCGCCGCGCCAGGCGCGCCAATTGGCGCAGGATGCGGCTGGGCGGCAAAAAGTAGGCGCAAATAATGGCCGCCTGCCGCGCTCTTTTGAGGTCATGGCTCAACGCCAGTTTGATCGGATTGTTGCGCCCCGGGCCGGTGAGGAGGATTCTCCCTCCGGCAAAGGGGACGGTCTTGTGCCGGGCCGATTTGCGCAAGCGGGAAAAGGGTTTGTGCCGGACATCGGCCCTGGCAAACATTTCGTCGGAGGCGGCGGCCAGTTCGGCGGCCAGCGGGCCGCGGATTTTCAGGCCCAAATCGCGCCAGCCCGACACCACCCCGTCGCCGTGATATTGGGCGGCAATGTTGGCCCCTCCGATGATGGCCAGGTCCTCGTCGCACACCAGAATTTTGCGATGGTCACGAATGCCAAAGCGCTTGAGGCCGTTGGGATTGAATCGGCCAACCTGCGCGCCGGCGGCGCGAAGCGTTTCCCAATAGCCGTCGGGCAAGGACATCGAGCCGAAGGCGTCAACGAGGACTTGCACACTGGCCCCGCGGCGGCAGGCAGCGCCGAGGGCTTCGCGAAAATGGTCCGCCACCGGACTGGGATCGAACATGTACATCTCCAGCCGAACCGAGCGCCGGGCGGCGGCGATGGCGGCGAGCATTTCGGCCAGCGCCTCGGCGCCGGTATGCAGCCACTGGAAATCCATCCCGCGGGCTGGGTCAATGGCGATGGGATCAGGCATGGGCGGTGGAGTGGTGGAGTGATGGAGTAATGGCGTCATGGGCAGACCGTCTCCCAACACTCCACCGCTCCCACACTCCGTTTCCTGCGTTCATGATTTGCGATCTTGTTCCCGCCTTGCGGGATCAGCCTTTCCTCGGTTATTGTGTGCGCGGATGAAGCGTTTGTCTCTCTCGATTTTGGCGGTTTTCCTGGCGCTTCCCGTCTTGGCCCGCGGCGATGGGGCGGTTTTTGGCGGGCCAGCCACGCAAACACGTTTGCTCCTTTCGGCCGAGTCGGCCCAACCGGGGGAAACCGTTTGGGCCGGAGTGGAACTGAAAATGGCCCCCGGCTGGCATACCTATTGGCGCAACCCCGGCGATGCGGGCCTCCCCACCACGATGACTTGGACGCTTCCTCCCGGCGTCAGCGCGGGCGAAATCAACTGGCCAATCCCCGAAAAAACGGTGACGCCCGCCGGCGACACGCCCCTCTACACTTACGGCTACGAGGACCAGGTGGTCTTGCTGGTTCCCATCAAGCTGGCCGCGGATTTGCGCCCCGGCCCGGCGCAGTTGAGCGCGGAGGTGGCGTGGATGGAATGCAAGGATACCTGCAATCGTTACACGGCAAAGGCCAGCGCCAGCTTGACTGTGGGAAGCGAGGACAAACCCTCGGCCAACTTTGACCTCATCAAACAGTGGCGCCTGCGGCTGCCCCAGCCCATCCCAGTCGCTTTAGCCGCGCCGGTGACGGCGCGATGGGAAAGCGCCGCGCCGGGCAGCCCCCGCGCCGTTATCATTGACTGGGCAGCCGGGACCATGCCCTTCGATTTCTACCCATACGAAAACCAGGGGGCCGACGTCCAGGGGGCAACAGTTATTTTGCCAGGCGAACCGAACCATATTCGCATCCGCAAGATGGTCAAGAAAAGCGAAGGCCCCTGGCCGGAACGGCTGGCCGGAATCGTGGTGTACAGGAATGAAATGCAACAGCCGGCCGCCGTGGAGGAAAACCTGCCGTTGCAGAAGCCGGCGGCGGGCGCAACTGCGCCGGGGCCGCTTGTGGTGGAATTGCTGATTGCGTTCCTGGCCGGGCTGATTTTGAACGTCATGCCGTGCGTGCTGCCGGTGATTGCGCTCAAGGCGCTCGGTTTTGTCAGTCAATCCAGGGAAGAGCCGGGGCGGGTGCGCCGTCTGGGATGGGTCTATGGGGCCGGAGTGTTGGTTTCATTTCTGGCGCTGGCCGGGCTGGCCATTGGCACGCAACAGGCGGGCGGGGCGGCCGGTTGGGGTGATGCGCTGCGCCACCCGCAATTCCGGGTGGGCTTGACGGTCTTGATGACCTTGATCGTCCTCAACCTTTTCGGCCTGTTTGAAGTCACTCTGGGCGCGGGCGTGATGGGATCAGCCGCCGGCCTGGCGTCACGGCGGGGCTATGGCGGGGCGTTTTGCAACGGCATTCTGGCCACGATTTTGGCCACGCCCTGCACGGCCCCGTTTCTGGCCGGGGCGCTGGCGTTCGCCCTGACGCAACCGCCGCCGGTCACGCTGCTGGTGTTCCTGGCCATCGGGACGGGGTTGGCGTTTCCCTTTGTGTTGGTTTGCTCGCAACCGCGCCTGCTCCAGGCGCTGCCCAAGCCCGGCGCCTGGATGGAACAATTCAAAATCGCCATGGGCTTTCCCATGCTGGCGACCGCGATGTGGCTGGCGTATGGGTCAACCCGAAACCAGGCGGACATGCTTTTGCTGGAATTCTTTCTGGCGGTGCTGGCGCTGGCGGCTTGGATCTGGGGGCGGTTCGTGCAACGCGGAACACGCCGGAAAGGTCTGGCCGCAGCCGCGTGCCTTTTGCTGGTGGCGGCGGATGCCTTCGCTCTCCTGCCGGACGCCGCCATGAAAACCGCCGCCATAGATTGGAAAACATGGAGCCTGCCGGCGGTTGAACAAGCGCGCAAGGAGGGTCATCCGGTGCTGGTGGATTTCACCGCCAAGACCTGCCTCAATTGCATCGTCAACAAAGCTTCCAGTTTGGAGATTGCGCAGACGCGGGCCAGGCTCCGGGAAATCGGCGCCGAGTGTTTTGAGGCCGATTTCACGGATGAAGACCCGGGGATGGCGCGGGAATTGGCGCGATGGAAAGGCTCGGCCGGCGTGCCGTTGGTCCTGGTTTATTCCAAGGACCTCAGCCGCCAACCGCAGGTGCTCCCGGCCATCCTGACGCCCGCCATTGTCCTCAACGCGCTCGATCAGGCGGCGAAGTAGATTTTTCCCTTTAAATCTCGTGCCGGAAACCTTAGCCTTGAGGCAGATGTCAAACGAAAACAACCCGCCCCTGGTGGGCATCATCATGGGAAGCCAGTCGGATTGGGAAACGATGCAGCACGCCGCCCTGCAATTGGACGAACTGCGCGTGCCCTACGAAACCCAGGTCATCTCGGCCCATCGCACCCCCGATCTCCTGGCCGAATACGCCTCCGGCGCCGCCGCTCGCGGCCTGGAAGTCATCATCGCCGCGGCGGGCGGCGCGGCCCATCTGGCCGGGGTGACGGCCGCCAAGACCTGCCTGCCGGTGCTGGGCGTGCCCATGGAGTCAAAGTCGCTGCACGGGATGGATTCCCTGCTGTCCATGGTGCAGATGCCTGGCGGAGTTCCCGTTGGGACCCTGGCCATTGGCAAGCCCGGCGCGGTCAACGCCGCCCTGCTGGCGGCCGCCATTCTGGGCAACAAATATCCCCGGCATCGCGCCGCCTACGAAGAGTTCCGCCGCAAACAAACCGAGCGCGGCCTGGCCAGCCGCACCCCCAAGCCGGCCGCTTGAGGGGGTGCAGGCGGCGCTCTATGATGGCCGCTGTCAGACGATTCAGTGTCACTTGCGGCGGTCACCGACCGCCGCTGCATTGGGTGAACATACTCCTGACCTCGTCGAGTGTGTAAGGCGGATTGCGCAAATGAACGACGCGGTGGCAGTTGGCGCAAAGAATGGCAAGGTCTTCCATTCGCGTTCGGACGGTGTGCGCAACTTCGGACAATGGCAGTAAATGGTGAACCTCGCAGTATTGGCTGGCGGCACTGCCGTAAGCGCGATCGAAAGAAAACCCGCAAACTTCACAGTCAAGAGAGGACGCGCGCTTTTTCTTCTTGCTCACGACTGTCTGATTCCGCTCGCGTTGAAGGTCGCATATCAAAAAATCACGTCGCGGATAGCGTCAAGCAGCGAGAGCGGCGCGCTTCTTCGTGGCGCGACCGGATGATTTACGACGACCTTGGCCTGGCGTGAGCGTAACCAAACGGTTGGCGTAATGTTCCTGCTGTTTTATGTGGTCGGCGAGCATCCTGTCAATATCGTGGCCGTAGCGCTCAGAGACTTCCATGCGTGCGGCGCGCACCTCGTCAATTCCACGGTCGGCGTGTTTTTTCATATTCTTGTTCCAAGTAATTCCACCGGCGTCAACAGCATCGGCGTCGGCAGGCCGAGCCGCTGGTTGATGTGTCTAATATGGTCGAATTTGTTGGGATTGGCAAGGTGGACGCAGTTCCAAGTGAGCAGAAAATCGCAGCCGTGGACGGAGGCCAGGGCAAGATGAAGCGCGTCGCCGGTGGGGCTTTGCGGCATCACCTTATATCGTTGGTAGGCGCGAATGATTTCACCGATGCGGGCGTTTTCACGGAGCACCGGCAGGTCCTGAAGAAGGTGCAGACATTTCTCCCGCTTGGAGGAAGGATAGGCGGGACTGCTCAGTTCCTGCAAGACGGCGTAACTGGTGAAAAGTTCGTAGTTCAGGCGATCCTCGTCCCACCACTTTCGCGTCCAGTGATGGCGGGAAAGGCTCTCAATATCTTTTCGCGTTTCGTGGTAGAAACTTGGAATCGTCGTCTCGATATAAATGTGAGTGCTCACAGGAAACTTTTCGCCGACGTCAGATCGTCCTCAAAACCCGCAATCAGTCTGGTCAGGCCTGAATGCCCCTTGTGGGCAATCAACCTTCCTCAGGTCTGGGAAGGAATTCCGCTTTATTTTAAAAGCCCCAGCTCGGTGGCGGCGGCTTTCTCCGCTTGCAATTCGTCCACGCTGGCGGTGATCTTGGCGCGGCTGTAATCATTGAGCGAAAGCCCCGGCACAATTTGCACCGTCCCGCCATCCGCGCGAACGGGGAAGGAACAGATCAGGCCCTTTTCGATCCCGTAGCTGCCGTCCGAACAAACACTGGCGCTGTGCCAGTCCCCGGCGGGAGTGGGGGTGATAATAGACTTGACAGCATCAATGGCGGCGTGGGCCGCGCTGGCCGCGCTGCTCAGTTTGCGCGCGTTCAACACGGCGGCCCCGCGCTGCGCCACCGTGCCGACAAATTCCGTTTTCAGCCAGTTTTCATCCCGGATGACTTCGGTGGCCGGCCGGCCGCGGATTTTGGCGTGATAGAAATCAGGGAACATGGTGGGGCTGTGGTTGCCCCAGACGGCCAGATTGGAAACGGAGGCGGCGCCCGCGCCGGACTTGATGGCCAGTTGCGCCTTGGCGCGGTTTTCGTCCAGCCGCGTCATGGCGAACCAGCGGTCCCGCGGGATTCCCGGCGCGCTGTTCATGCCGATGAGGCAGTTGGTGTTGCAAGGATTGCCGACCACCAGGATGCGGACATCCGGGGCCGCGCTTTTCTGCAAAGCCCGGCCCTGTGCGGTGAAGATCGTTCCGTTGATGGCCAGCAGATCGCGCCGTTCCATGCCCGGCTTGCGCGGCACGCTGCCGATCAGCAGCGCCCAGTTGGCGCCGCGGAATCCTTCCAGCGGATCGGCCGTCGCCGTCACCTTCTGCAGCACGGGCGAGTCGCAATCCTCCAGTTCGAGGATGACCCCGCCCATCACCGGCATCGCCGGCTCAATGTCAACCAAGTGCAGCGCCAGGGGTTGGTCCTGGCCGAAGACTTCGCCGGAAGCGAGCCGGAACAGGATGGAATAGCCGATGGCCCCGGCCGCGCCGGTGACCGCAACATGAATTGGACTTTTCATCATAAGCGTTTAAGATGTTTAATGAGCCATATCTTTAGCGCTTAAGCTTCCAGGTTCCAAGCCCAAACTTGCGCCCGGCGGCTTATTTTTCGCCGAGCAAAAGTCTGAGTTCGCGCTTTTCCGAGTCTGAAATTTCCCGGTCTTCGAGGAAATGGGCGAGCATCGGGACGAGCGCGCCCCCAAAGATCCGGTCCAAAAACAACTGGCCTTCGGCCCGGACGCAATCGGCCTTCTTGACCAGGGGCCGGTAGAGGTAGGCGCGGCCTTGCTTTTGAAAACCGATGGCGCGCTTTTTGACCAGCCGCGCCAGGAGCGTGCGGATGGTTTTGGAATGCCATTTTTGGCCGGCGCAGAGTCTGGCGATGACCTCGGAGGCCAGGACCGGGGACCCGGCCCAAATGACCTTCATCACCTGCCATTCGGCGGGAGAGATTCGTGGATGCCTTTTCATAACTTCTTTCTCAACTGTGCTGTGCTGCGTTGCGAGGCTTCAACTGCTCTCATGTTCCAATATACGCCACCCCACCGTCCCGCGCAAATGGAAAACGATTAAGGACACTAATTTTAATGTTAAGTTAATATTGATTCTCCGCGGCAGCCTCAATCCCCGCCCGGGGCGGGCGCGGACGCTGCGGAGAAGCTTCCGGCGAACAGGCTTCCCGAACCAACGGCGGCAGGGCCGCGCTGTCTTCCACGCGCTCGGGGAGAGCCTCGCTGGCAGGCGGGGGCGGCATTGCAGGATCGGCGATTTCTGTTGGCCATCTGTTTCTGCGAGTCGTTATACGCCGTAATACGCCGGAGTCAAGTTTTTATTCTTTTTTGTGTTGTTTTTTTGCGGCGGTGTGGAAAATTACGCTTGTGGGCAAGCAGAGATCTGACACTCAAGCGGTCGAAGCGTTCAGCGCGCCGAAGGACTTATTGCGGCATGCACGGCGGCGGGCGGTGGCTTTGGGCATGACGATGTCGGGATATTTGAGGCATGCCGTGGCGCTGGAGCTCGGCTATTCCGAGGCCGAGGCCAGAGACCTGGCTTTGCACCCGTCAGTCCATCAACTCCGGCGCCCCAGCCAGGCCTCCCTTCGGGCACGATCCGCAGACGGTTTCTCGTTGCCCGGGCGCCGGGAGGCGAAATGATGGCGAACGCGGCGGCTGCCTTTCGCCGCCCGGCTTGAAGATTCCCGCCAATGGCGTATAATGGAAGTCAATGCAGATGTTCAACATGAGAACCGTTGTCGCGGCGGCTCTCCTGGCGGCGGCCCAGTCGGGCTGCACCCGGGGCGAAGCCGCCGGGGATGCCGCCACTTCAACCCCCCGCCAACCCGCCATGATTCAAGCGCGCTTTTTGGATGAAAAAGGAATGCCCGGCCCGCTGACCTCCACGCCCAAGGTGGTGAAAACGGACGCCGAATGGAAGAAACAACTGACCACCAACGAGTATGCCATCGCGCGCGGCAAGGGCACCGAACCCGCCTTCTGCGGCGCATTTTTCGACCAGCACAAACCGGGCGTTTACGAGTGTGTCTGCTGCGGGCTGCCCTTGTTCACCTCGGAAGCGAAATATGATTCCGGCACGGGCTGGCCGAGTTTTTTCCAGCCGGTCGCCCGGGAAAACGTCGTGACCCAGGCAGACCACAGCTACGGGATGGAGCGCACCGAAATCCTCTGCGCGCGCTGTGACGCGCACTTGGGGCATGTGTTCCAGGATGGCCCGCCTCCGACCGGCCTTCGTTTCTGCCTGAACTCCGCCTCGCTGGTGTTCAAGGAAAACAAAAATCTCAAGGACGGGACGACCCGGTAGGGCGGCGAGCCACACGGGCTGCCGGTGATTTTTGGGGGAGGCGGTTGCCGGTTCGTAATCTTAATAGATGGGAAAGGCGCCCCTCCACACGGCTGGAGGGCGGTCCCCTCACTTGCTGATGCCCCGTTCGCTGGCGCGGATGAATTCCACCAGGTGGCGCACTTCCGGCAGGGCCGGCAGTTCCGCCTCGATGCGGGCCAGCGCGTTGGGAATGGTCAGGCCCTCGCGAAACAGAATTCTATAGCTCTGTTTGAGCGCCGCCTGCGCCTCTTCCCCAACGCCATGCCGTTCCAGGCCCACTTTGTTGACCGTGCGGGTTTGGGCCGGATTGCCGTCGGCCAGCATGTAAGGGGGCACGTCCTGCACCACTTTGGAACAACCGCCGATGATGGACATGGTTCCAATCCGGCAAAACTGATGCACCGCCGCCAGGCCCCCAATCACCGCATAATCTTCCACGCGGATATGGCCCGCCAGGGTGGCGACGTTGGACATGATGATATGATCGCCCAGCGTGACGTTGTGGGCGATGTGGCTATAGGCCAGAATATGGTTGTGCGAGCCGACGGTGGTGGCTTCCCCATCGCCCGTGGCGCTGTGGATGGTGACGTATTCCCGGAAGGTGTTGTGGCCGCCGATCCGGGTGCGGGTAATTCCGCCCTTCCATTTCAAGTCCTGCGTTTTGAGTCCGATGCAGGCGAAGGGAAAAATCTCGTTCCCCTCGCCCAACTCGGTGTGGCCGTCAATCACAACGTGGGAATGCAGCCGGCAATTATTCCCCAGCACCACATGCTCGCCGATGACGCAAAAAGGCCCGATGACGCAGCCGGAACCGATTTTGGCGTTGGGGTGGATCATGGCGTTGCGGATTGCGGTCTGTCAAACAACATAAACGTGACCTCCGCCTCGCTCACCGTCTCGCCGTCCACCGAGCAGACGCCCCTGGCCCTGCCGATCTTGCCGCGGGACTTGGTCAACTCCACCGTAATCACCAGCGTGTCCCCGGGCCGCACGGGCTTGCGCCAGCGCACGCTTTCGGCGGACATGAAGTAGGCGAGTTTGCCGAAATTCTCCGCCTTCCGCAGCATCATCAGCCCGGCGACCTGGGCGATGGCTTCCAGTTGCAGCACTCCCGGCATGATGGGGTGGCCGGGGAAATGACCCTGGAAATAAGGCTCGTTGGCGGTCACATTCTTGACACCGATAATGGCGGCCCCCTCGATCTTGGTGATTTTGTCCACCATCAAAAAGGGATAGCGATGGGGCAGAATCTTCAGCAGGCGCGCCGTGTCCAGGGCCTCGCCGTCTTTCAATTCCACGGGCCCTTCGCCCGGGGCGGCGGGCGGGGGCGGCGGCGGCGCGAAACTCCGGGCCGCCTCCAGCGGTTTGCGCATCTCCAGGTTGAGCAGGCGCGCCAGTTCGCAATTCGCCGCGTGCCCCGGCTTGACGGCGATGACGTGGCCGGCCAGCGGCGCGCCCGCCAAAGAAAGGTCGCCGACCAGATCCAGGATTTTGTGCCGCACAAATTCCTCCGGGTAACGGAGCGGCTCGGTGGTCAGGACGGCGTCCTCGCGGATGACGACGGCGTTTTCCAGGCTCCCGCCCTTGATCAAGCCGTTTTTGATCAGCGCCTCGATCTCCTCAAAGAAGCAGAAGGTGCGCGCATGGCCGAGGTCCCGCTCCCAGGTTTCCGGCGTCACTTCCACCGAGTAGAACTGGGTGTAGCGCCCGCGCGCATCGGCGCTGGTGCAGGTGATTTTGAAGCCGTCGTGCGGAACCACCGAAAGGGTGGTCTCGCCGCGCTCCAGGCAAAGGGGGCTTTGCAGCCGGAAAACCTCGCGCGGCTCGTCCTGCGGAGCCACGCCCGCGGCCTGGATCATTTTCATATAGGGCCGCGCGCTGCCGTCGCCGATGGGCGGTTCGTTGGCGTCCAATTCCACCAGCGCGTTGTCAATGCCCCGCCCGGCAAAGGCGGCCAGGACATGCTCGACGGTCTGAATTTTCACGTTGCCGCGCGAGAGGGACGTGGAGCGGGTGGTGGCGCTGACGTTCTCGATGCTGGCTTCCACCTCCGGCGCCCCCTCCAAATCCACCCGCCGAAAACGGACGCCACGGTTGGGCGGGGCCGGCAGAAAAGTCATGTTGACACGATTTCCGCCATGCAGGCCGATGCCGGAAAAACTGGCTGACTGGCGCAGAGTTTGTTGATGCAGCACGGCAAGAGTAAATCAAATCCCCCCGCCCGTTGGCAAGCGCCTATCTCAGGCGGCTTTCCACCAGGCCGGCATCAAATCCCGGCCATGTTGCGGGAGGTGTCCGCCACGGAAGGCAGGGCGCGCGCTCCGTGCGCGCCCCCTGATCATTGCTCGAATCATTCCATACTCTATCCACTTCGTATGCTGTATGATTCCATCGCCGCAAGCATGCCATTTTCCCCCGGTTTGGGCATTTTTGAGGAAATGGATCACACAGTGCGGGGCGCGGGACGACACATCCGGCGTTTAAAGCTTGAATGGAGGGCGCGGGAGGCGTATCCACCGGACCGTGCGTTTTATCACGACCATTATCGAAAAATTGCAGCGGCACCCCAAACGGCTGGTGTTCCCGGAAGGAACCGAGCCTCGCGTGTTGCAGGCCGCCCGGCAATACCATTCCCTGCGGCTGGGCGCGCCGATCTTGCTGGGAGACCGCGCCAAGATCAAGGAGGCGGCGGCCCAGTTGAATGTGTCGCTGGAAGGGGTGCGGATGATCAACCCGGAGCAAAGCGAAGACCTGGAGCCGTTCATCCGGCGCTATGAGTTGCTCCGGCGGCTCAAGGGCGTGCAGGGCAAGGAAGCGCGGGAGGCGATGCTCAATCCCAATTATTTCGGCGCCATGATGGTCGCCTTGCACCAGGCCGACGGATTTGTCTCCGGCGCCAATCAAAGTTCGGGCAGCGTGCTGCGCCCGCTTTTCCAAATCGTCAAGGTGGCCCCGGAAGCCACCACGGCTTCCAGTTGCATGGTCATGGAGGTGGAGGACACGCGCTTTGGACAAGACGGGGTGCTGTTCATGGCCGATTGCGGCGTCATCCCCGAACCGAATGTCGAACAACTGTGCGACATCGCCCTCTCCACGGCGCAATTGGCCCGCCTGCTCCTGGGGACCCGGCCGCGCGTGGCGCTGCTGTCTTACTCGACCAAAGGGAGCGCGACGCATCCTTCCATTGGCAAAGTGCAGGCGGCCACCGCCCTGGCGCAACAAAAAGCGCGGGCCATGGACCTGGACGCGGATTTCGACGGGGAATTGCAGGTGGATGCGGCGCTGGTGCCGGAAATTGCGGCGCGCAAACTGCCGGCCAGCCCGGTCGCCGGCCGGGCTAATGTCTTGATTTTTCCAGACCTCAACGCGGGGAATATCGGAAGCAAGCTCTTGCAACATGTGGCCAAAGCCCATGCCTATGGGCAAATCCTGCTCGGATTGGATCGCCCGGCCGCCGATGTGTCGCGCGGCTCCAACGCGCATGATGTTCTGGGCGTCGCCGCCATCGTCGGCGTGCAATCCATCCGCTACGACGTGCTGCATCCGGAAATGGGCCAGGCCGCCTACAAGAACAAGAGCATCGAATGACTCCATGAACACCGTCACCCCGCGAGTTTATATTGCGGCGACGCGCCAGAATGACGGCAAAACCACCGTCTCCCTGGGTCTGCTGGCGGCGTTGCAGAGCGTCTATCCGCGCATCGGCTACATCAAACCGGTGGGGCAGCGTTTTGTGGAAATTGAGGAGCAGAAGATTGATGAAGACACGGTGTTGATGAACCAGGTCTATCAGTTCAACTGTCCGCTGGTGGACATGAGTCCCATCGCGGTGGAGCCGGATTTCACGCGCAAGTATCTGCTCTCCTCCAACAACGAGGCGCTGGTGAAAAAAATCGTCAAGGCTTTTGACCGGGTGGCGTGGGAGAAGGACTTTGTGGTATGCGAAGGCTCGGGCCACGCGGGAGTCGGCTCGGTCTTCGATTTGTCCAACGCCCAGATCGCCAAAATCCTGGGGGCCAAAGTCATCATCATCAGCCAGGGCGGCATCGGCAAGCCCATTGACGAAGTCTATCTCAATCAGGCGGTGTTTGAGCGCGAGGGGGTGGAAATCATCGGGGTCATCTTGAACAAAGTCCTGCCCGAAAAGCTGGATTTTGTCTCCGATTTCGCCCGGCGCGGCTTCAAACGCAAGGGCCTGGACCTGCTCGGCGTGGTGCCCTACCGCAGCATCCTCTCCCGCCCCACCCTGGATTTAATCCGCGAGGAATTGAAGGCCGATTGTTTGAACGCCGGGCCGCGGATGCAAGAGGTGGTGGACAGCGTCATGGTGGGAGCGATGGACGTGCAGAACGCCATCCGCTACTTCAAGCACGGCGTGCTTGTCATCACCCCCGGCGACCGGGTGGATATCCTGCTGGCGGCGGCCACCTCGGCGGCGGACCCGGACCAACAACTGGCCGGCGTGATCCTGACGGGCGAGTTCAAGCCCCAGCCGGCGGTGACCCGGATCATTGAAAAGCTCCCTTTCCCGCTGCTCCGCGCCCCGGAGGACATTTACGAAGTGGCCTCCGCCGTGCATAATCTCATCGTCAAGACGCGGGCGGCCGACACGGAAAAAATCTCCGTCATCCGCGACCTCATTGCGGCCCATGTGGATGTGGACAAAATTTTGCGCGCTTTGTAAAGTGTAATAATATGAACCTTCCCTTTTCCTTGAACCCGGATCTGGAGAATCTGCCCGTCTATCAACCCGGCCGCCCCATTGAGGAGGTGGCGCGCGAACTGGGCCTGCCGGCGCCAAGCATCATCAAGATGGCGTCCAATGAAAACCCGCTCGGCCCTTCCCCGGCCGCTCTGGCCGCGCTCAAAGGGGCGGCCCGGCAGTTGCACCTCTACCCGGACGGCAACGCCTACTATTTCAAACAAAAACTGGCCGCCAAACTGGCCGTGGACACGCGCCACCTCATCCTGGGCAACGGCTCCAACGAAATCCTGGAATTTCTCGCGCACGCCTTGATGGGGCCGGGCGCGGAGGTGGTGATGTCGCAGTATTGCTTTTTGGTGTATCCGCTGGTCACCCGCCTGCTCGGGGCCAACCCGGTCATCGTGCCGGCCCGCGGCCACGGGCACGACCTGCCCGCCATGCTCCAGGCCGTTACGCCGCGCACCACGGCGATTTTCGTGGCCAATCCCAACAATCCCACCGGCACGCTGGCCGCGCCGGAGGAGGTCCGCCAACTGCTTGACTCAACCCCGCCGCGGGTGGTGATCGTGATG
>Ga0326728_10014140_pt1 | contig 17075 bp, 16 predicted proteins | sample MB3enrmetagenome_FD_207602 | JGI IMG/M metagenome (GOLD analysis project Ga0326728, IMG submission 207602) | Lab enriched peat soil microbial communities from McLean, Ithaca, NY, United States - MB31MN | ecosystem: Environmental > Terrestrial > Soil > Wetlands > Peat | place: USA: New York...
CCTTACTGTTAATTCGTCCGGCAATGTCGGCATCGGCACCGGATCGGCGAATGAACCCTTGGAAATAGTCGGAGCCAGCGGCAGTTATCCGTTATTTATAACGTCTGCCGACGGATGGTCGGCAGGCCAAAGCGTGGGCATAGCCTTTGGCGATACGACCGGCGGATCAAGCTTGATGGTTCCTTATTCCTCCAATGGCCTATGGTCCACTTACTACGGCATAGCCTTTAAAACTTTAGGCGCAGATACCGTCTTGACGGTCGGAACAGGAGGAACCGAAGACGTAGGAATAGGAGGAAATATTAATACGTCGACATTATCGGGAGCGTCGATGGTCGTAAAAGGCACCGGGGACGTCGGGATTGGGACGACGGGGCCGTCGACGTTGCTTCATGTGAACGGGGCGTCGACTTTTGGTCTAGCGGGGACGACGGCAGGGACGCTGGCGATCGCGAACACGAATGCCAGCGGCACGGTGACGGTACAGAATCCGTCGGCAAGCTCGGCGTATAACTTCAATCTGCCGGCGACGGCGGGGACGGCAGCCTATCTGTTGACCTCGCAGGCGGGCGGCTCGTCGGCGATGACCTGGACGAGCCCGACTGTCACGGTGAACGGCACAGGTTGCACTTTGGGCAGCACGTGCACCATCACGGCGGTGGCCTCGTCGCTCACGGTAGGCACCAGTACGATCAGCAGCGGTACCAGCAACGGACTTTTGTACGACAACGGCGGCACTCTCGGCAATCTGGCTACGGCCAACGGTGGCGTTCTCGTAACGAGCAACGCCGGGGTTCCTTCGATTTCCGCGACCCCGACGCTTGGCGTCCCGGGCGCTTCGACCGGCCAAGTCAAACTGGCCGGAGCCACCAGCGGGACGGTGACGGTGCAGCCGCAGGCGGCGGCGGGGACGTATAATTTTAATTTGCCCACCGCTGCGGGATCGTCGGGGCAGCCATTGTTGTCGGGAGGCGGCGGCGCGGCGGCGATGACGTTCGGGACGTTGGGCGTGGGCGGCGGCGGCACCGGGGCGACGACGTTTAGTGCGAACGCGCCGCTGATCGGCAACGGCGCCAGCGCCATCGCAACGGGCACGGTATCGGGCAACACGACGAAGTTCGTTTCCACGGCCGGCACATTGACCAGCGGCGATTGCGTCAAGATCGACGCCAGCGGCAACATGATCGACGCGGGCGCGGCCTGCGGCATTTCGGGCGGCACGGCGAATTACGTGCCCTTGTGGACGAGCGCGTCGGCGCAGAGCATCAGCACGATCTATCAGAGCGGCAGCAGCATCGGCATCGGAACGACGAATCCTCAAAGCAAGCTGCAGGTAAATGGCGAGATTCAGCCCGGTTCGTCCGGCGCCTCGTGCACAAGCGCGAATGCGGGGGCCATAAGGGTTTCGAGCAGCTCTAACTTCGCAGATATGTGCACCGGCACAAACTGGTATCCCATCATGCTGAATACCGCCTACGCGTCCGGAACGGTCGTCCAGATCGCGATCCCTTCCGGCTCCGGGACATGGACCGTTCCCACGAACTGGAATAGTTTAAACAATACAATTGAGGCCATCGGCGGCGGGGGCGGCGGCTACCGGTCCGGCGGCGGCGGCGGCGCTTACGCAAAGAGCGCCAATGTAGTGCTGGTGCCGGGAGGTACCGCCTACTATTCGATTGGCAGCAACGGTACCGATACCTGGCTCAACACGGTGAATTCAGAGCCTGCCGCTTCCTCCTCCTTTTCAAACGGGGTTATGGCGGCCGGCGGCACCAGCTCCGCAGGTGGCGCCACCACCCAGCTCGGAGGCCAATCCAGCAACTGTGCCTATAATTCAGTGGCCTATTCAGGTGGTAGTGGATCTGCATATGGTGGTAGTAGCAACGGCGGCGGTGGCGGCGCCGCGGGTCCAAATGGCGCGGGCGGCAATGGTACCAACGCCTCGTTAGGCGGCAACGGCGATAATGGATCTGGCGGGACTGGCGGCAACAGCAATGTGGGCAACCCCGGCTCTGAATGGTATATAGGCGGCATATACTATGGCGCCGGCGGCGGCGGCGGCGGTAACGGCTGGACCGGTTGCTCCGGCTGTTATGGCTTTCAAGGCGGGAATTATGGAGCCGGCACGGGTGGCGCGTGGAACCATTCACAGGTCGGTGTGGGTGGTTTGCTCATCATTACCTACACCGTTCCCTAAGGCGCGGGACCGCGCTGGGTTAGGGGGTGAGTGGGGGTGTAATGTGATGGCGTTGCGAATGAGACGCATTCTCCTGGCGGGGGCAATGGGTGGGCAACGCCGATTCTTGCGAATCTAGAACTTGGGCTTCCAAATGCGTGACTTAGGGGGCGCTTTCGCAAGCTTGCAAATGCGTGATCGGCAACGCGGAAGGAAGGCCGAAAGGGGAGCGGGTGATGAGTCCTCCCTGCGGCGCGGGACGAGGGTTAATTGGTCTTGCCGGGCTGTAACGATTGGGGCTGGGTTTCGGCTTGGGCTTGCAGTATCTCAGCGAGGCGTTTTGCTTCCTGCGGCGGCATCAGATAATGCAGCCAGCCGAAACCGGGATGGCGAAGATGCAGTAGGCTATGCCCTCGCAGCAAGTCGGGCTCGGAGCGCCAGTGGGGATCAGGGACAGCGCTCACCTTTTGGCCGAAGGGGAAGTCTTTGGGAACTTCCGGCTGCATTGATGAGCGCATCATCCCCAGCATCTCGATCATCTTGTCAACTTCGGTGACGTCGAGCTTCAGGACCGCAACCGGGTCGGTGGGGAAGGTAACGGTAATTGTCTTGTAATCGTCTTCCAGTTTCCAATGGGGGCCGGTCATCCGAATCTCCTCTCTGATGGGATCAAGATAGGTAAGCGGGTTGGATAACGGAAGACGGGGTTTCGGGGGGCGCAGGGGCTCGCAGGCGCGGTGCGAATGAGACGCATTCTTAAAGCGGGAGGTAGTGAAGATTTCCGGGCGTGTGAACGCGCATTTGTGGAAGAGGGCGGCGTGAGAACGCACGACAGCCGCGTGTGCGGCATCAGCCTTTCGGCCGATGCCGCACGAATTCTAGTACCCCGCTTCACTGAAACACATGGCCCGCAGAAAGGCCTCGCCTGAGACCCTTTCATGCCGCCAACTCACATCTTTTTATAACATGCACCGCTCGAAGAGCGCTACCGTTGCTTACTCGAAGTCCGGGTTATCCTCCACGAATCCACAGCCGGCTGGAAAAGCTGGTGAAAGGGCTGATACCGCGTTCTCAGCAGTTGAGAGCCCGGTGAAATCCATTCTTTCCGGCATCCTCATCCTGTGCGAAGCTCTGGCCCCATGAACGTCATCGTCTGGGACCTGGAAACCGTACCTGATCTGCGCGGCTTCGCGGCGGCGCATGGCTTGAGCGGCAAGACAGAGGCCGAGGTGATGGAAGCGCTCGGCGATAAGTTTCCGAAACACATTTATCATTCCATCGTCTGCATCGGCGCTCTGGTGGCGCACCGCGAGCAGGGGGCCTGGGTCGTGGACGCCCTCGGCGCGCCGCATAATCCAGCTGCAATTCCCCGCGTTAATGACTATGACGCCTGATAGGTAGAAAAGCTTGAATATCATACTCTTATGATCTATATGAATCCTATATTTAATTATCAATACAATTTTACGAGATTGGAATGACCAAGGCAAATTCGGCAGATCCGCTTTTTAGTTTCGCAGATGCTCTTTTTAGCCGGCTCGAGCACTGGGAAATCTCGGCCCTCGAGCAGTTTCTAGCCACACCCAGCGAAGTACCCGCAGACAAAGCGCTTGAGGCCATGATCGGGCAAACTCACGAATGGGCTCATGCAAACGGCTGGTATATCACGCCTGAAGAAGCCGCTTGCACCGTTCATCGTGTCATTCTCGTTTCGGAGATTAGAGGCGCTTGGCATGATCATCACGCGGCCGTGTTTAGCCGGTTAGAAGCCAGAACAGCCAAGCAAGCAGAGAACCGGCGGAATGCGCCGGAAGGTTCCCCCGCATCCTTCGGTTATGAACCCTATGCGGTGATAGAGAACGGACAACCTCAGCGCGGGAAAAGGAATGCTGACCTGTCTGTAAGACTTGGATAATGGACGTTCGATCGCGCTTTTGGCGGGACGGAAAGTTTCTGGCCGTGCCTTCCACTCCGGCTTGTTTTGCTGGGTTGTGGTGCCGTCGCCCAACTGGTAGTTGCCGTTGTAGCCCCAGCTATAAAGCTTGACCGGCGTTGTCAGACCACAGGTCCAGGTATCATTCGGCTAAGAGCTTCACGAAACAGCTTAATTGGTTCCGGCTGTGGCCGATTGGGGTCAGGTTTCAGGCTAAGATAATGGGTCACTTCTGGGCTTGAAAGATCGGGAGCAGCTTTGCTTGCCTCAAACAGAACTCCGGCCCACGGTTCGTCAACCAAGCAAAACAATCGTTTGAGAGAGGGCTTTTGGCTTGTTAAAACCTCGCGAACGGCAGTCGACGAGAAACGGGCATTTTCAAAATCGAAGCTGGTTGCTGCAAAAAACATAAGGTGTGGTGGTTGAACGTTCGCTTCTTTAGCCGCCGCGTAGGCCAAAGTGAACCATTTAGTTCTTTCGTACTCTGCATCTGCGAGGTTTCTGATGCCTCTTGTGAGAATGTCTACCCGCTTCTGTGGATCAAGAGCGCTTCTACGTAACATGTCTCTGGTAGAAGCGACCTGAACCTCAACAAGCGCCTTCAAATCTGGCGGTAGTCCGAATTCAATAAATCTACCGGCAAGGGTTGTATCAATAAAGCGTGTTTTGTTATGGCCGTAGGCTATTCCTATCGTCAGCCGATTGTTTGAAGTTAATTGGAATGTAGATATCGCGTGGCGAATGTTGTCTACGTGTCCGCGATGTATGGGATCAAAACTTGCAGGAAATGCAACACGAAAGTCCATAATACTAACTCTATCTAGGGTGAAATAAATACTTAATTATCTATGGAAGAATAGGTAATTGGCGGTCGTTGTGTCAATACTTGCATATTTGTAATCGGGTCAGACCAAAGAAACACGCTAAAAGCCGGTGAAATGCGCAGTTCGCGCGGCGGAGCCAAAGCGATAAGATCGGGCGGAAACGGGGCGCGCTTACGCGCCGCCTTCCCGGCGATCGAGAACCGGGATACGCAGCTTCTTGGCCTTGTCGGCCAGATTGCCGGTGATGCCGGAGCCGGGAAAGACGACGACGCCGGTCGGCAAAATCTCCAGCATGCGGTCGTTGCGCTTGAAGGGTGCCGCTTTGCCGTCGCGGGTCCAATCAGGCTTGAAGGCGATCTGCGGCACTTTGCGATTGTCCGCCCAGCAGGCGGCGGCTTTCTCGGCGCCCTTGGGGCTACCGCCATGGATGAGCACCATGTCCGGATGCTTAGCCAGCACCTTGTCGAGCACGCCCCAGATGCGCTTGTGATCGGCATAGTCCACGCCGCCGGAAAAGGCGATCTTCGGGCCTTTGGGCAGCATGAGCTCGGTGTCAGCCCTGCGGCGCGCGGCGATGAAATCCCGGCTGTCGAGCAGGGTGGCGGTCATGGCCTTGTGGTTGACGAGGCTGCCCGCGCGCGGCCGCCAGGCGGAACCGGTCTCGGCCTCGAAGCGCTCGGCGGCGAGATCGCGGATATGCTCGAACATCTCTCGCCGCTCGATGAGCGTTTGGCCCTGAAGGATCAGGCGTTCGAGTTCGACCGAGCGCACCTCGGAGCCGTCCTGTTCTTCCTGGCTGCGCTTCTGCCGGTCTTCGTTGTCTTCGAGCTGGCGCTGCACGCGGGCGGCTTTTTTGTGGAAGAGATCGGTGAGGCACCAGAGGAGATCGTCAAGATCGGGCTCGAGCCGCGTGTCCTGGAGCGCGCCGGTGAGAATATCGAAGATGTCCGAGATGGCGCCGGCCATAAAATCCGGCTCGGGCAGGGGGCGGGGATCGGGCTCGTCCGTGGATGGGTGGAAGCCGAAAAGCTCAAGTTCCTCGATGATTCGGGCTGTGGGCGAGCTTTGATGGCGGGGCTCGAAAGCATCGCCGGTAAAGTCGAGATCGGTTGTCATGATGTGTCCTCCTTGAAGTGATGGGCCGCCCCTCGCGGCCTTGATGGCGATGCTCTTGGCCGGGGACGCGGGCGGGGGCTGCACCGCGCCGGCAAAGCCAGCGCGGCCGGAGCGCAGCGGAGGACGGCGAGGGGCCGTTTATTTTGTTTCGCGATGCAAAGCGGCCCCCTCTTTATTCTCGGGGGCCGCGGCGGAAAATAAACGGGCATCCGCCGTTGCCCGCCGCCCGCGGCTCTGGCCCAATCGCCACCCTAAAAGGCGCGAGGGCGGGCTCCTTACGGCAGGAGCCACAATGGCGGCAGAGCGGAAGGCCGGGGTCTGCGGGGCCGGAAGAAAAATGCCAAGGGCTAAGCCGAGAAGCGGGCGCGGTCCTGCGGCTCCAGCTGGGCGAGCATCCTCTCCTTCACGGCAGGGACCGCCTCCGCGCGCAGATCGACGTTGAGGTCTTTGCCGCGCGGTTTCAGGATGCGGAATTCGACGCCCGCCGCGCGGCATCGTTCGCTAAGGCGGTCCTCCGCAAAATCCCCAGCCGCGTCATTGTCGCGAAGATGATAGAGCCGGCGCAGGCTAGGCGGGAACAGGGTGGCGGCGAGATGCGCCGACGACAGTCCGGCAACCATCGGCAGGGCCGGAAAGAGGGAGAGAAGCGAGAGCACGCTCTCGATGCCCTCGCCTGCCGCGAGGACGTCCCGGGGCTCGCCGAAACGCACGGCATTGCCGAGGAGATGGCCCATGGCCCGGCGGGGATCGTCGAGCGGGGCCTTGCCGCTGCCGTCACGGGCCAGCCAGGTGCGCTGAATTCCGGTGAGCTTGCCGTCGAGGTCTGTGACCACGCCAAGAAGCGCTGGCCAGCTTTGACGGGGCGAACCCTCGTCAGGGCGGTAATAGCAGGCGGGGTGAAAACGAAGGCATGGCCAGTCGAGCCGGGCGGTGATGGCGCGCCCGCGCAAATAGGTCTCGGCGAGCGTTCCCGGCACGGGGCGCGACAGGCTATAGAGCTTGTCCGCGGCGGCGGTCGTATCGCGATCCTGTTCTCTGGGCCCGCTTTTCGGGCCCGGCGGTATGGGGAGCGGCTCGTTCAGGAAAGCGCGCGCTTCCTCCAGCGTCTCGCGGAGCTGGTGGTGGCCCTTATTCAGGCCGATCAGATCGAGCAGATCGCCATGCTCTCCCGTTGATGCGTCGGTCCATTTTCCGCAGCCGTCGCCTGATAGTTTCACGAACAGGCTGCCGCCTGGACTTCCTTGAACATCGCCGCAGGTCCAGTAGCGGCCCTGGCGGCGGCCATGGGGGAGATAGAAGCGGCACACCGCCTCGGCGTTCGAGGCCAGCCGCCGCGAAAGTTCGGAAGCGCGACTCATGGTTTCTTTCTAGTCTAGTAGTTTTGGCGGGAAAGCCGCAATCACGCTTGCGGCGCCGAGCCAAGCGGCGGATAGAGCGCGAACAGGCGCTGCATAACCGCGCTTCCCGCCTCTGCATCGGCGGGCATGAACAGGCGCAACTTCCAGGAAATGATCTCGCCGAAAAAGCCGAAGGATTTCAGCTGCTCAAGCTCGGTGTCGCCGAAGCCGGTCAGCTCGATGCGCTTGGCGCCCATGACCGTCGACAGACGGAGAGAAAGGCCGCCGCGAAGGGAGACGGGCTTTGCTTCCTGAAGAAGCACGCCTAACGCGGCTTCCGGCCTCAGCGCAGGACCGCCGTCGAGATTGAAGGCGAGGCGCAGAGCGGGCACGTCCCCCGCCGAAATCAACCTTCCCACAATGCGTTCGCCCTCATCGGTCTGAAGCCGGTAGACCTTGCCGGCGCCGGCTGGCAGATGCTTCCAGAGGGGAAGGAGCAGCCCAGTGACGAGGTGCATCTCGCTGGACCGTGTTGGCGGGATTTCGTGGAGCTCCTTGAGCCAGGCGGCCGTGAACTCCGCTTCGCTTGCCGCCTGCCAGTGGCTCTTGAGTAGTTTCTCTTTGGCGAATGCATCGCGGGAGAGGGGGCGGATCAGCCGCACGCGCTCCTCGACGCTGCCGTCATCGAGCGTGAGGCTTGAGGCAGGCGCGGCAATCGCCGCGCGGCCGGACTGGCGATTAACCAGGAAAGGGGATTTCGAGCTTCTGGCAAGGCCGAGCACGCTTTCCAAGGTCAGTGGCTCGTTCCTGTCCTCGCGCTTGATGGTGAGCAGCGATGTGGCGGCCCCAGTTCTGGCATGCATCTGCAGCACATGGCGGCCGGTGACCGTCAGGCTTTCCGCCGTCACCGTCTCAAGGCCCACATCGTAGGTGCCGGACGCGATGGCCGCCTCGACTCTGGCAGCCAGCAGCTCCTCGAACAGCTCGAAAAACCGGTTCTGCAGCGCAATCGGCAGCGCGAGCACGCGGTTCAAGAATGTGGTGATCGGCGGCAGCTCCTCGAGCATGCTGCCGTCGCTTGACCTGATACGAAGGCCGGTCGCGGTCTCGAAAGCTTCGAGGCTCGAAAAGTCCACTCGGCCTTGGTAGACGCGGGTGTAGAGCTCGATCAGCGCAGCGCGCGCATAGGGGCTTTCGAGATTATCCTCGGGCCGGAACATGCCCTGGCCGCCGGTCTGGCGCTGGCCGCGCGTAATGGCGCCGAGGCTGTCGAGGCGTTTGGCGATGGTCGAGAGGAAGCGCTTCTCGCCCTTCACATTGGTGGCGACGGGCCGGAAGAGAGGCGGCTGCGCCTGATTGGTGCGGTTCGAGCGCCCGAGCCCCTGAATGGCGGTGTCGGCCTTCCAGCCGGGCTCCAACAGGTAATGGACGCGCTTCCTCTGGTTCCTGGCCGACAGATCGGCATGATAGGAACGCCCGGTGCCGCCGGCGTCCGAGAAGACCAGGATACGTTTCTTGTCATCCATGAAGCTTTGCGTCTCGGCGAGATTGGCGGAGCCGGGCCTCGTCTCGGCGCAAAGGCGCGCACTGCCATCCGCTGCGACCTTCTTCACGATGCGGCGGGAGCGGCCGGTGACTTCGGCCACCTGGTCCGCCCCGAAATGGTGCAGGATCTGGTCGAGCGCCGTCTGGACCGGGGGAAGCGAGGCGAGCTTCTCGATCAACCGGTCGCGGATTTCCATCGCTTCGCGCGACTGGACGGGCTGGCCGTCAAGCACCACGGGCCGCGAGCAAAGATTGCCCTCCTCGTCGGTGTAGCGCTCGTAAAGCTGGGTCGGGAAGCCCTTGGCGAGATAGTCGAGCACATATTCGCGCGGCGTGACGTCGATGGAAAGGTCGCCCCATTCTTCAGTGGGGATCTCGGCGAGGCGGCGCTCCATCAGGCTTTCGCCGGTCGAGACCAACTGCACCACGGCGGCGGAGCACTCCTCGATGTCCTGGGTGATGGATTTGAGCAGCGTCGGCGTCTTCATCGCCGTGATGAGATGATTGAAGAAGCGCTGCTTGTTGCTCTCGAAGGCGCTTTTGGCAGCGGCCTTGGCCTGGCCGTTCAGGGTGCCGCTGTCGCCGGTGATGTTCGCGGCTTTCAGCGCGGCTTCCAGATTCTGATGAATGATCTGGAAGGCTTCGGCGTAAGCGTCGTAGATGCGGATTTGCTCTTGCGTCAGCGCATGCTCGACGATCTCGACCTCGACGCCCTCGTAGGACAGCGAGCGCGCGATATAGAGTCCGAGCGCCTTGAGGTCGCGGGCGAGCACCTCCATGGTGGCGATCCCGCCCGCTTCCACAGCACTAACAAAATCGGCCCGGTTCGCGAACGGAAAATCCGTGCCGCCCCAAAGCCCGAGCCGTTGTGCATAAGCGAGATTGTGGACCGATGTGGCGCCCGTTGCCGACACATAGACCACGCGCGCCTGCGGCAGCGCGTGCTGGAGCCTCAAGCCCGCCCGTCCCTGCTGCGAGGGGCCTTTATCGCCCCGTTCGCCCTTCTCGCCCGCCGCATTGGCCAAGGCGTGCGCCTCGTCGAAAAGAATAACCCCATCAAAGCCTTGGCCGAGCCAGTTGAGAATCTGCTTGAGCCGCGAATCCTTGCCCTCGCGCTCCGACGAGCGGAGCGTGGCATAGGTCGTAAACAGGATGCCTTCGGTAAGCCGGATCGGCGTGCCCTGCCGGTAGCGCGATTGCGGCACGATCAGGAGCTTCTCCTGGCCGAGGGCGGACCAGTCCCGCTGGGCGTCCTCGATCAGCTTGTCGGATTTGGAGATCCAGACGGCTTTGCGTCGTCCCTTCAGCCAATTGTCGAGAATGATGCCCGCCGCCTGGCGGCCCTTGCCGCTGCCGGTGCCATCGCCCAGGAAAAAGCCCTTGCGGAATTGGACGGCATTCTCGTCTTCGTCCCTGGCAAGGCTCAGATTGTCGAAGCTCTCGTCGACCAGATAGCGGCCGGAGAGCAATTCGGAATGGGCCTCGCCTGCATAGATCACCGTCTCAAGCTGCGCGTCCGAGAGAATGCCTTCCTCGATGAGACGCTTCGGCAGCAGGGGCCGGTAGGAGGGAAGCGGTGGCCTGACCGAGGCCATGGCCGCCGACTGCACAAGCTTGGTTGGGTGCGGCTTCGCGCCCGTAATCTGAATGGACTGCACCTGGTAGGACTCGTAGATCCGGTCACCGAAGCAGGCTTCCGCCGCCGCGGCTTCCTTGGGCTCATAGGCGAGTTCTTCCGCATCGCCGGCCGGATGCGGCGCGGCCGGACGGAAGACAGGAGCCTGGCCCGGACTTGATCCGGGGGCCTGCCCCCGTCTTGGCAGCTTTGGCGCGGCGATGCCCGGTAAGGCCGGGCGCGGCTGAGAGGCCGCCGGAACGGGACGGGGCGGTACGCCGCCTTCGATCAGGGACAGAAGCTCGCTGAGGCTTTCCGCATGACCGGCCGGAAGGAGAGCCGCGCCGCTTTCTTGCGGAATCCGGTCGATGATGGTGAGCCTCGTCTCGACGCTGGTGCCATGGCGGGCATAGAGACGGCCGCCGATGGTGGCGGTAAAGCGAAGCGCCGCATCGCCCTGAAGCTCATGGGTCAGCATCTCCGCATCGGTGTGCGCCGCGGTCACGGCAACGAGCCTTCCCGAAGGGGCCAAGCGGCGGAAGGCGGAGCGGATATGGCGCAATGTCGCGTCCGCCATGGCGCGGTCGATATGCGGCGACGCCGAGAAGGGCGGATTCATCAGCACCACTGCGGGCGCCACGCCAGCGTCGAGAAAATCGTCGATCTGCTCGGCATTGAAGCGGGATACCGGCACGGCAGGAAACAGCGCCGCCAGCATGCCGTGGCGCGTTTCGGCGAGCTCGTTAAGCACCAGCGACGCGCCGGTGATTTCCGCATGGATGGCGAGGAGTCCCGTTCCGGCGGAAGGCTCAAGCACGGTGCCGGAGGGGCGGATTTGCGCTGCTAACGCGACGAGGAAACCAAGTCCGAGCGGCGTCGAGAATTGCTGGAACTGATCGCTTTCCTCGGACCGCCGCGTGTGGGACGGCAGAAGCCCCGAAAGCCGCTCCAGCATGGCAAGATACCGGGCCGGGGAACCCGCCTTTCTCAGCATGCCGCGTGTATATTTGCGCAGGAACAGCAGGGCCGACGCTTCCGAGGCCTCGTAAGCGTCCTTCCAGAGCCAGGCGCCGTCCTGATCGGAGGCATTGAACGCGGCCGTCATCGCCTCGCGCAAGAGCCGCGCGTCGAGCGGGGCGCCGCGCTCTAGTGAAGGCAAAAGATGAGAAGCCGCCGATAAGATATTGGCGGATTTGGAATCTCTCGTTGCGGGCGCGCGCAAGGGCGCTGCCGCCTGGGGGACAGGAGGTGTCATGGCAGTTCTTTCTGAATGAGGTTATGGGAAGGGGTTCAGCGGCGGGGACCGTAAGCGATGCCGGCGTGGTGATGGCAATAGGGGCCGCCCGCCGGTTTGGTCCGGCCGCAGAAATGAAAGCCGTCCGCCTTCGGATCGCCGATGGGCCAGCGGCAACTTCTGTCGGTCAGCGTCTGCACCGTCACAGGCAAGTCCGGGGGCGGGCCGAGCTCCGGTAGAACGGCAAGCCGCTTGGGCGCCGCGCGAGCGCGTTGTTGAGAGGGGCGGCGCGGCCGGGGCAGAGCGCGCGTCTTTCGCGCATAGGAGGGTGCTTGAAAGAAGGATGCCGCACAGGCAGGGTAGCGCTTGCGCGAGCCGGTCGCGCGCCCGGCAAGCCCAAGCCGGTGCGCTTTGCCGATCACGGCATTGCGGGTGACGGCACCGATTTTTGTCGCGATGAGCGACGCGCTAAGCCCGTCATTCCAAAGTTTCTCGAGCGTTGCGATGCGATCGTCTGTCCAGGGCATGAGAATCTCCTGAAAAAAGCCCACGGAATTCGCGGGCCTGGGTTGAGGGGAGGAGGTATTTGGTGAGCTTGAACTGCGTCAGGTGAATTCGTCGGCGAGCCACTTTTCGAGAATGTCGGTCGTTGATGCGCCAAGAATTGCCTCCGGTGTGATGAGGGTGACCATGCCGCCGAACCCGTCGGGCCGCTTTTTCGAGCAGGTGAAGGAGGCCATGACGCTGATATGGCTCAGTGTCTTCGAGCGCTTGACGATGTCCTGAAAGATGGGCTCCCAGCTGGCGACGCTGAGATCGAGTTCGATTTCTTCGGCGCCGGGCGTTGCGCTGTCGAGCTGGGCTTTGACAAGAGGGTAGAGCGAGGAAGGAATCTCCTGGGATCGCTCCAGGGCTCCGCGCAGTTCAATAGGATTGAGGTAGAGGGTGTCGTTCGTTCCCTCTGAGCTATAGAAATTGATCCCCTCTCCGTTTGTGGTGTTTTCAAAGATGTTCTCGAGAAGAAACATTTCGAGAGGCGTAATATCGTCGAGCGGGATGGTCTGCTGCACGACGGTTTGGGTGTAATAATCGGCCATGTTGGTCTCCATAAATGCGAAAAGCCCGCGTTGAGCGGGCCTGGGTTGAGGCGAATGGTGTTTCCTTTCAGTGTCGGGTTGAGGTGTCGTGCGCAGGGTAGTGGGGGTAGCCGGTTCCGGGCTCGGCGCTCGAAAGCACGTTTTCGATGCGGGTGGCGATGGCGTAGCTGTGCGTTTCGCCGACGCGAAAGCGGGGCGCCGTGTTGAGGGCCAGCAGCGCGAGCTTCAGCGTGCCGGTCAGATTGTCGTAAGCGTTGCAGGCGCGGAGGATGAAATGCGCATTGGCGATCGATTGCTCTCGCAAGCCGTCGCCCTTGTCCTCGTTGTTCCAGATAGGGACGCTTGCAACGCAGGTTTCGTCGCTTAGGATGAGGATCTCGTTGTCGAAGTCGCTCAGTTTGAGGCTGTAGGGCGTCGGCGTATTGACTTGGGGCACGGCGTCGCGTTTTGGCGGCGAGGCGGGTTTAGAAGCTGTGGGTTCGGAGACGTTGCAAAGGGCCCGCGCCTCTTCGATGAGCTTTTGCAGGCTTTCGGTCGCATCGTCATAGGCGCCTTCTTCCCCAAGAGCTGCGACGTTCAGCACAAATTGGCGGGAGGGCTGGCCATAGGGCCTTTGCCCTGGAAGTTCGATTTCGTCGTCGACCGTTTCGTAACTGCCGTCGTCTTTTCGCCGGTCGAGGGCCAGGACCTCGTCGGGGACGTCGCAGTCGACGAGATCGGCATCGCCGCTCCAGTCAAGATTGTGGCTGAGGAGAAGCGTTTCCCGAGCCGCCTCATCGTTTTCAGCGGTGAAGTCATAGGTGTCCGCTTCGCGGGTGTTGATGAATCGTGTGGCGCGATACTCAGGCATGGGGGTCTGCTCCTTCGGAAATGGGATTGGCGTGGTCTTCGTTTTCTTCCGCGCGTTCGCTTAGCGTGACGCCGTCCTGGGCGGCGGCTTCCAGAGCGGTGTCGAGCGCCCAGTCGCGGAGATGCCAGTAATCGTCGCCCGGCGGGTCCCATTTGTGCGCGACATAGGCGCAGGCGTCGGCAAGGTAGGGTTGGAGCCTGTGCGCTTGCGCGTCGAAGCGCTCGATGGCCATGTCGAGGACGCTGCCGGGCGTCAGGATCATCAGCGGATAGGAGCGGGCGGGCCGCTCGCAATCGAGCATGATGTCGTTGGCGTCCTCGAAAGAGAGGCGGTCTGCGGCATAGTAGAAGGCCCGCTTCACGCGTTGGCAGCGATCTTGGAACTGCCAGCGCAAAGCAGAGAGGCGGCGGGCGAGCGGGATGGGTGGCTCGCGGCGGGTCATTGCGCGAGCTCCTCGACGATGCAGCCGGCCGCATCGGCGGCGGCGATATAGGCGGAAATCGGCCCCTTCGCTTCGAAGAACTTGTCTCTTTCGATACCGAGTCCGCCGATGCCCTTGAATTCGGAAAGTTCGCTGAGGCGCACCGTACCGAATTCCGGGAATCCCATGCCGAGGTCGCATAATCCGGTTGCGATATCCTCGTCCTCCGGGTCGATCTCGGTGAGGAGCCAGGTCGCCGCGCCTGCTGGATAGAACAGCTTGACCACAGGCCAGAAATCTTTCTCGGCCTTGGTGCCTTTGACTTTCTGCTGTTCGCGGCCGTTGTTAAGCAGCAGCTCGCGCTGCTCCCTGGTTAAGACCTTCATGGTGACAATCCTTGTGGCTTGGGGTCGCGGGGCCTGTCGCGCCTCGCTCTAGCGGCCCTTCCCGGGCACCTTTTTTTTCGGCCCTCTTACTCTCGGAGCCTGCGCCAGCGGCTAGGACGGAAACCGGTATTCGGAGGGCTCGTAGGAATCGGACGGCGACGTTTGCGCTTCGTTATCCTCGTCATGCACGATGACAATCGCGGCGCCGTCGCAGGTCACGTCCTGAACGATGCCGCCGGAGACAAGAATTTTGATCGTGGGTCTTGGTCTCAAGCCGTCTTGGCTGAAGGCGTAGGGGACATCAGATTTCATGTCCGTCAGGATATCGACAGCGGTTTTGAGTCTGCCTTCGCAGTAGCCGTCGACGAAGGTCTGCTCGATCTGATTGCACGTTTCCCAATGGGAGCTGTCATTGGCCGCGGCGATGGCTTTTTCGCACGCCTCTTCGAGAGTTGCCGCCTCGACTTCGACCGTATTGACGGTCGGAAGATGGGCAATGCAGCGAATGGTCCAGGTTTTGGGTTCGCCGGAAGGCGCCGTGGGACTGCCGTCTGTCTCCGAATGAGAGGAGCGCTGGTCTGCGGGCGTGTCAGCTCTGAATACAGTGCTGACATTTTGCTGCGCTGCCGCCGCGGCCATGATGGCGTTGACCTTATCGGCCAAGGCGGCGAGGTCGTCGAGTATCGAAAGCGGCGCGTAGCGATTCGGGCCGCCCGTGTAATCCTTGCGGCCTTGGCAGCTGCGGATCAGGATGCCGCTGTCGGCACCCGTGGCGGGTTGGGAAATCTGCACATAGATACTTTCATGGTGCAGGGTTACTTCGCCGGCGGCGGCGACGCCGCCTTTGTTCGAGCGGATGCTGTACGAGCGCCGCGGCAGGCAAAGTGCTTCGGCAAGCGCTTGCAGCCGTTTGCGCGCTTCGCGGTGAAAAAGATGCTTTTGCGGTTCGTTGTAAGCGCACGATTTGTACCAGTCGATGTTGGTCATGGGTGTCTCCAGACGTAAAAAAGCCCGCGGTGTTGGCGCGGGCGGTTGCGAAAACGGGTTGTGGCCGGGATTAGCTGGGGGGCGGCGGCTGGTTTCCGGTCAGCCTGCGCGCCTCGCGGATAAGGCTTTCGAGCGCATCATCCTGCGCGGTCAGCCAGTCGAGATCGGTCTGGACGGCTTCGGGATCGGTGCCTTCGGGGTGGCCGGTGACGTAATCGCTTTCGGTGAAAAGCGTGAGGCGCGCGATGCTCTGGGCGAAGGCCAAAAGATCGGTGCTGAAAGGGTGTGATTGGCTGTGCCGAAAGAAGTAGATTTCGTCTTCCATGACGCCATGGGTATTGAGGCGATCGACGGTAATAATGGGGTCCGGGAAGTCAGAGGAATCGGTGCCGTTGTCATGGGCTGCCTCGAGCATGGTTTCGCTGGCCCATTGATCGAGCTCGTCCTTCATGGCGCGCGCGGCGTCATCATCGGCTGCGGTGAAAGTCTTGTTGCGGAGAAGCCAGGCATTAAAGCCAACGGTGACGCGGTATTCATCAGGCATGAGTTTCTCCTTCGGTTTGAGTGGCGGCGGAGGCGGGGTTAAACGCGATCACCGGCTCGCCGGAGAGACCGATCACAATCATTTCGCCGTTCTCGAAACGGCATTGGCTGGCTTTGGGAAACCAGAACCAGGAGCCATGCCGGTGCGGGTTTTCAGCAATGCGGGCGAGAATTTCCGCTGTCGCTTCGTGGCCGTTGGGCGGAAAGACAATGGCGTTGCTTTGCGCGTAAGCAACGGTGACGAGCCTGGGCTTGATGTTTTGGCCCGGAAAGCGGCGGAGGAATTGCGCGCCGGGTTTGGCGCAGCGTTTGAAATCGGCAAGGCTTTGCATCGGCTTCGGCATGATGTGTGCTCCAATGTGAAAATGGCCCACGGGCGCGCCGCAGGCCTGGAAGTGAAACTGGTTGGAAGCTGGCTATGCTGCCCGCCGCGGCGCGAGATGCGCGTTGACGTTGCACTCAAGCTCGCGGGCGCTGCTGGCCTTGTCGAAACCCGCAGGCTTCCGGCCGGAGCGCTTGTCGAAGGAGATGCTCAGGTGCCAGGGCTTGACGGAGGGCTCGAGTTCGGCGGCGAAGGCCGCAAGAGCCGCCTTGCAATCGGCAACGGTCTCGACGGCAACGCGCTTCGAGGGGGTCTTCTCGCCAAAGGCGAAGCTGATGGCGAAAGAGTTTGGGCCGCATTCGGTGAGGGGATAGGCGTTGATGGTGATTTGGCGTTGTGCCATGGCGTCGTCTCCTGAGTTGCGAGTGGTGCGGTGGGAAGGACCGGTTAGGCGGGCCGGGATTTCTTGCGCTTGCTGGGCCCTTTGACCGGCTCCGGCGGTTCCGGCAGGCCTTCGGTGCCGATGGTGATTTCGACGGCGGGACCATCGGCGAGGCTCAAAGGGTCGATGCGCTCGACAGCCCACGTATTGATTGCTTTCTGCACGCGCTCGACGAAATCGATGCCCTCGGCGTCGCAGAGATGAGCGACGTCGACAAGGATGTCCTTGATGGAATCCTTGAGGTCTG
>Ga0326728_10014141_pt1 | contig 17074 bp, 14 predicted proteins | sample MB3enrmetagenome_FD_207602 | JGI IMG/M metagenome (GOLD analysis project Ga0326728, IMG submission 207602) | Lab enriched peat soil microbial communities from McLean, Ithaca, NY, United States - MB31MN | ecosystem: Environmental > Terrestrial > Soil > Wetlands > Peat | place: USA: New York...
CCAAGATTCAGTGGGTGAAGTACACGGCACGAGGATTCCGGAACATCCAGAACTTCGTCCACGCGATTTACTTCCACTGCGGTGGGCTGAACCTCGCACCATCACCCACTAAATAGCCGGAAGAGCGGACTTACTAGGTTTGTTCTAGGTTTGTTTTAGAGGTCATGTCTATGATTCTAATAGACTTGTCAGGTTTGTTTGACCTATTTTTTTCATTTTTTCATTTTTGGCCCCAACGCCGATGGTTGAACACCGTTTTCCCCTCCTTCCGGCCACTCGTCGGGGCATTCGTTGCCATGGCTTGCGCGCTCGGGCTTGGAGATGCGCCCGGACGGTTGGCCAGACGATTTGCAAGCTGCCGCTCTCACGTTTTGGTCCCTTCTCAGCATGACCTCTTCTTCCCTGTCGCCAATCCTCAATCTCCAACCCTCAGTCTCCGGTCTTTATCCCCTGTCTCAAAATCTCCAATCCTTGATCCTCAGGCTTGGTCCGGCCCTGTCATCCCACTTTTGATACTCTTTCGCATACTAACTTATCTGTCAAGAACAATCGTAACCGCTACCTTGCTCTTCGAAACTCGCGGCCCGCTAACTTATCGAGTGGTCTCTCCATGTTGCGTTCCCGTCTACCGTCTACTGTCTGCCGTCTACCTTCCAGCGCCCGGGTCCCGAGCCCCGAGTTCCGCCTTTCTTCGCGAACCCCGAACCCCAAGCCGGCTTCTTCTCTGCGCGTCCCGACTCCCGACTCCCGAATCCCGCCCCGGCCCATTGGTCCTGGAACGAGCCTAGAGAATTATAGGATACCAAAGGATGGATGTCAAGAAAAATATTTCGCGCAACGATACTCCCGCCCACGCTAGAACTCCGGTCTGTGCGGTTTTGAGGTTAGGGATTCCGGGTTTCGCGGAAGAAGGACATCAAGAACCGCGGGCCTTGAGGAGCAGGCCCGCGTTACGCTTGCCCCTCAAGAACCCCAAGAATCCCTCGCGTAGTCTGCGGCGTGTTATATACTTGGCAAAGGCATGGGAAATTTACAGCGGCAATCACGGCGTGATGCTGTGTTCCAAATGTCTCACCCAAGAATGGAAGGTAATACGAGTGGCGAATGACACCTACCCCGGTATCGAATCGAAGCTCTGGGCCGCTGCCGACGCGCTGCGGAACAACATGGACGCGGCGGAGTACAAGCACGTCGTTCTCGGCCTGATCTTCCTCAAGTACATCTCCGACGCTTTCGAGGCCAAGCACGCCGAACTCGAAACGCAGAAGGCGCAGGGTGCCGACCCGGAAGACCCGGACGAATATCGCGCCGCCAGCATCTTCTGGGTTCCCAAAGAGGCGCGCTGGTCACATCTGAGGGCCAATGCTCCGCAGCCAACCATCGGCAAGCTCGTGGACGATGCGATGAGCGCCATCGAGCGCGATAACCCATCGCTCAAGGGTGTTCTGCCCAAGGACTTCGGCCGCCCCGGACTCGACAAGCAGCGGCTCGGCCAACTAATCAATCTCGTCAGCGACATCGGCCTCGGCAGCCCTGCTGATCGCGCTAAGGACGTTCTCGGCCACGTCTACGAGTATTTCCTTGCCCAGTTTGCGAGTGCCGAGGGCAAGAAGGGGGGTCAGTTTTATACGCCCTCCTGGGTTGTCCGTGTGCTGGTCGAGATGCTCGCTCCTTACAAGGGGCGCGTCTACGACCCCTGCTGCGGCTCCGGCGGAATGTTCGTGAGCAGCGAGAAGTTCATCGAGGCCCACAGCGGCAAGATCGGCGATATCTCCATTTACGGCCAGGAGTCCAACTACACCACGTGGCGCCTCGCCAAGATGAACCTCGCCATCCGTGGAATCGACGCCCAGATTGCCCACGGCGACACCTTCCACAACGACCGGCATCCGGACCTCAAAGCGGACTACGTGTTGGCAAACCCGCCGTTCAATGACAGCGACTGGCGGGGCGAACTGCTGAGGGAAGACAAGCGCTGGGTCTATGGAGTGCCGCCCCCCGGGAACGCGAACTTTGCGTGGGTTCAGCACTTCATCCATCACCTTGCGCCCACGGGGCTCGCGGGCTTTGTACTTGCCAACGGTTCCATGTCCTCGAACCAGTCGGGTGAGGGCGAGATACGCAAGAACATCATCGAGGCGGACCTGGTGGACTGTATGGTGGCGCTGCCCGGCCAGCTTTTTTACTCCACCCAGATTCCGGTTTGCCTGTGGTTTCTCGCCCGCAACAAGAGGAACAGCCGATTCCGCGACCGACGGGGTGAAACGTTATTCATTGATGCGCGCAAGATGGGGTCGATGATGGACCGCGTCCACCGCGAGCTTACTGACCCCGACGTGGCGAAAATCGCGGGAACCTACCACGCTTGGCGCGGGGACAAATCGGCGGGCGAATACGCTGACGTGCCTGGCTTCTGCAAGGCAGCCAAGCTCGACGACATCCGCAAGCACGGGCACGTCCTGACGCCCGGGCGCTACGTCGGGGCCGAAGCCGCCGAGGAGGACGCCGAACCATTCGAGGAGAAGATGAGGCGCCTCGCTGCGACGCTCCACCAGCAGCAAGCTGAAGCCGCCAAGCTTGATGCCGCAATCGAGGCCAATTTGAAGGAGCTTGGGTATGGCGGGTGACAGAAAACGGCCCGAGCCTGCCGAGCCATCGCCGGGCCAAATCCTGATCTATAAGGATGCGGGGCTCAGTCTTCAGGTTCGGCTGGACGGACGGACCGTCTGGCTGACACAACTCCAGATGGCCGAGCTCTTCCAAACTACTCCTCAGAACATGACCCTGCATATACAAAGCATTTACGAAGAAGGAGAACAGGCTCCGGAGGCAACTTGTAAGGAATACTTACAAGTTCGACAGGAGGGTGAGCGGCGGGTCCGGCGCGCTCTGAAGCACTATAATCTCGACATCATCCTGGCGGTTGGCTATCGCGTGCGTTCGCCGCGAGGCACGCAGTTCCGGCAATGGGCGACTGCACGGCTCCATGAATTGTTGGTTAAGGGATTCACGCTGGATGACGAGCGCATCAAGGCGGGACGGTCGGTCGGTCAAGATTATTTCGACGAGCTGCTGGCGCGGATTCGTGACATTCGCTCCAGCGAACGGCTCTTCTATCAAAAGATCACCGACATCTATGCCACCAGCATCGACTATGACCGCGACGCCGAACTGACGCAGGAGTTCTTTAAGACGGTGCAAAACAAGATGCACTGGGCCGCTCACGGACACACTGCTGCGGAAATCGTCCGCCAGCGTGCCGATTCGAGCCAGCCGAACATGGGGCTCACCAATTGGAAGAACGCGCCCGGAGGACCGCTTCGCAAGGCGGACGTGACGATTGCCAAGAACTATCTCAGTAAGGAAGAGCTGGAAGCGTTGAACCTGATCGTCTCGGCCTATCTGGACTTTGCCGAGTTGCAGGCCCGCGGTCACCGCCCCATGCACATGCGGGAGTGGATCGCCAAGCTGGACGATTTCCTGCGGCTGAGTGAACGCAGAGTTCTGACCAGTGCGGGCAAAATCTCTCACGCTCTTGCTGAGGAGCACGCCCACACCCAGTTTGCCCAATATGAGGAGCACCGTCGCCAGATCGAGTCCACCAAGCCCGTCAGCGATTTCGACCAGACCGTAGAGCAGATCAAAAAGCTGGGCGCAGCAAAGCCGAAGCGGGTTCGCAAGGGAGACAAGAAGAGTTGAGCGAAGGCAACCAGAAAGCAGGACACCAGCCAGTTTCAACGAACTTGGGTATGGTCAAGATTGACCGTTTGCGGCGGGGAGGGCGCCATGCCGCTGGAGCTTAGCAGCCTGAAGAAGGCGGTTTCTGCCTTGGCCGAGGTATTGGCAAAAAGCGATGACGCGGGATTCATGGGCAGCTTGGATGATGTCGCGCGGAATGCCATCAAGGCGGGAGTGATTCAGCATTTTGAGTTCACCTATGAGCTCTCGTGGAAATTCATTAAACGCTGGCTGGAGATGAACGTCAGCCCCACCGCCGCCGACGGCGTGGCGCGCCGCGAACTCTTTCGCCTCGCGGCAGAGAACCGTCTGATTGACGACGTCGAGCAATGGATGCGGTATCACGAGGCGCAAAACCTGACATCGCACACCTACGAGCCCGAGATTGCCGAAAGGGTCTACAACACGGCCCATGACTTCGCCCGCGACGCGGCGAGCCTGCTGGCCGCCATTGAAGAGCGAAATTGAGCGGAATGATTAACCTGGCCCCTCACCATCTGGAAACGATCCGGCGAATCCTCGGTGAACATGTCCCGGAATGCGAGGTCCGGGCCTTCGGCTCGCGCGCGAATTGGACCGCGAAGAACTACTCCGATCTCGATTTGGCGGTGGTCGGAGCCGGCAAGCTCAGCGACGACACGCTCCGGCGCCTCAAGGAGGCCTTCGAGGAATCTGATCTACGCTTCCGCGTGGACGTGCTCGACTGGCACGCGACTTCCCCCAGCTTCCAAAAGGTCATCGAAAAACAATACGAAGTCGTTCAGAAGGGGGAAAAGTTTGGAAAGAAGACGGCGGGAGCGAGGGCATCAAGCAAAGGAATTCATTCAGACCAAAAAAGCGATGCGAGGGCGGGTGAGTGGGGAACATTTCGCCTCGGGAACGTCTGCTCAAAGGTCGGGAGCGGTGCCACGCCGCGCGGTGGCAGTGGCGTCTACCTGGAAAAGGGCGAAGTCGCCCTGATTCGGAGCCAGAATGTGTACAACGACGGCTTCCATCATGACGGCTTGGCGTTCTTGACCCAGCAACATGCCGCCGAGCTCGCCAATGTCGAAGTCGCAGAAAATGACGTGCTGCTTAACATTACGGGCGACTCCGTTGCCCGTTCCTGTCAGGTGGACCCCAACATCTTGCCGGCGCGAGTGAATCAGCACGTTGCGATAATCCGGCCCGACGCAAAGATTCTCTGCCCCCGCTTCCTCCGCTACCTCCTCGTTTCCCCCATGATGCAGGCGGAGATGCTTTCCCTCGCAGGGGCGGGCGCGACGCGTAACGCGCTCACGAAGGGGATGATCGAGTCGTTCGAAGTGCCAGCACCCTTCGACGTAGATGAGCAACGTGGGATTGCCTACATCCTCGGGACGCTGGACGACAAGATCGAGCTGAACCGGCGGATGAGCGAGACGCTAGAGGCGATGGCGCGGGCGATCTTCAAATCGTGGTTCGTGAACTTCGATCCCGTCCGCGCCAAAGCCGAGGGCCGCGACCCCGGCCTGCCCGAGCCCCTTGCCGACCTGTTCCCGGATTCATTCGAGAACTCCGATCTAGGCGAGATTCCGAGAGGGTGCTGCGCGTCACCAGTCTATGACCTTGCTATGTATATCAATGGCGCCGCGTATCGCGCCTTTGAGCCAAACGAAGAGCGTCGTGGTCTCCCCATCATAAAGATCGCCGAGCTGAAGGCCGGGGTGACAGCTCAAACGCGATTCTCTGACGTCGAAATGCCGGACAAGTACAGAATCGACAACGGAGACATGCTTTTCTCTTGGTCGGGGAATCCCGACACGTCAATCGACATCTTCGTCTGGAATCAAGGCCCGGCATGGCTCAACCAGCACATCTTTCGAGTTGTCCCGAATAGTGAACATGAAAGGGCCTTTGTGCTGATGACTCTCCGGAACTTTCTCCCTGTGCTTGCGGAAGTCGCTCGGAACAAGCAGACGACGGGCCTTGGGCATGTGACAGTTGAGGATCTGAAACGGCTTCTTGCGGTGCGGCCTCCCAAGTCCGTTTTGTTGGGTTGGAACACTCTTGTTGAGCCTCTCCTTGCCCGGTCTTTTGGTCTGGAGGGAGAAAACAATACCCTCGCCGCCCTGCGCGACACGCTTCTGCCCAAGCTGATTTCCGGCGAGATTCGCATCAAGGATGCCGAGCGCATCGCGGGAATGGTGTAGCGCCGCCCTTGAGGGCGGCATTGGCTTGCACGGGGGAGTGCCGGGCTGAAGTCTGGACGGACATGGGAAGGAAGTCTGATGGCCGACATAAACTTGACACAACCGGAAGCTGACGCCCTCATTGCGATGCAGAAACACCGCACCGACGACACGCGTTACAGCTATCCCAATCTAGGAGGCTTGATCTCGGTACCGCTCCGGTCGCCGGATAAAAGGGAGCAGTTCATTCTGGATGTGCACCGAGGTCGTATTGACCTTTTGAAGGTGACTCATCAAAACCGGGCGAGAGTAGTGGTTGTCTTGGTTCGCCTGGACCTCGGAGGGCCGACGCACCGAAATCCGGATGGGCAGGATATCCCCTGCCCGCATTTGCACATCTATCGGGAAGGATTCGGGGACAAGTGGGCGGTACCGGTTCCGGGGGATAGGTTTTCAAATACTTTGGACCTTTGGCGGGCGCTTGAGGATTTTATGAGGTATTGTAATATTACGAGGCCGCCAAACATCGAGAAGGTGTTGTTTGTATGATTGACGAAATACAAGCTCTGCTCGACCGACATCGCGCGTGGCTGAGGGAGAAGACGGTCCTGAGAGAAGTCAATGACTGGGTGGAAATCACCACCCCTTACCTTGACCGCCACAACGACTACCTGCAAATCTACGCCCAGCGCGCCAACGGCGACTATGTCTTGACCGACGATGGCTATGTGCTTCAAGACTTGCTGTCCTCCGGCTGCACTCTGGACAGTGGCAAGCGGCAGGCCCTGCTCAAGATGACCTTGAACGGATTTGGCGTGAATCTTGAGGACGGTAGGCTGGAGGTAAAAGCCTCCTCGAATAACTTCGCGATCCGCAAGCACAACCTGGTTCAAGCCATGCTCGCCATCAATGACATGTTTTATCTGGCCTCTCCCGTTGTCGCGAGCCTCTTTTATGAAGAGGTTGTCGCGTGGCTGGAATTACACGAGATCCGTTATACACCACGCGTGAAGTTCACGGGAAAGAGCGGATACGACCATCTGTTTGATTTTGTTATTCCCAAATCAAGGAGCAAGCCGGAACGAATAATCCAGACGATCAACCGGCCTAATCGCGACACGGCGGAGGTTCTGGTGTTTCACTGGATCGATACCAAGGAGGTGCGCCCGCCCCAGTCGCAGGCGTACGCCTTCCTAAACGACACGGACCACCCCCCGCCACCCATGGTGGTGGACGCGCTCAGGAGCTACGATCTACACCCCGTTCTGTGGACAAAACGGGAAGATGTGCGGCAGGAACTTTCAGTGTGAAATCTGGCCAGAAATGGCTGAAGCCGTCCAATACTCTGGACGGCTCCGGAACTCCTTCCACGCGTGGTGGATGAGCTCGTTACACAATACTGGTGTCCGGATAAGACGTCAAGAACACCGCATTTAAGCTAGCCGGCCATTTACCCGGCCACAGTGGCCGGATAGAGTACTCGAAAACCCCATTTCGATCCTATCCGGCCATCTATCCGGCCACATTGGCCAGATAGCGCCCTGGAAAGTGGCAACTTGATGCGATCCGGCCAACTTGGTGGCTAACGTGATAAGGATGAAATTGAAAGGCCAGCGAGAACCGCTGGCCCAACTCCTTCCACACATGGTGGACGAGCTATCTTGATTGTATCATCGGCGGGGCGAATCGAGTTTAATTATGCTCCGAGCGTTTACAGAATCTGTGGTTGAAGAAGCGGCCCTCGAATGGCTGGAGGGATTGCGCTACGAAGTTCTTGGTGGCCCGGAAATCGCAGCAGGCGAGCTTGGAGCCGAGCGCAGCGACCCAGACTATCGCGACGTAATCCTGGAGCGCCGGCTGCGCCAAGCCCTCGTGCAGCTCAATCGCGACCTGCCGCCCGAAGCTCTCGACGACGCATTTCGGAAGCTAACGCGGATCGATGCTCCATCGCTCATCACGCGCAACCGAACTTTGCATCGGATGCTCGTCGATGGTGTCAACGTGGAGTACGCGCGCCCGGACGGGTCAATCGCGGGGGCGCAAGCGCAAGTGCTGGATTTCGAGAGCCCCGAGAACAATGATTGGGTGGCCGTAAACCAGTTCACGGTGTCGGAAGGGCAGCACACGCGGCGCCCAGACGTGGTGCTCTTCATAAACGGGCTGCCAATCGCGGTATTGGAACTGAAGAATCCCGCCGATGAAAGCGCTACGATCTGGACGGCGTTCAATCAGTTGCAGACCTACAAGCACGAGATCCCCAGCCTGTTTGTGTACAACGCGCTGCTGGTTGTTTCCGATGGCATGGAAGCGCGGGTCGGGTCCTTATCGGCCGATGCCGAGCGCTTCATGCCATGGCGGACCGTCGAAGGCGAGGAACTCGCTCCGGCTTCGACACCACAGCTTCAAGTCGTAATTCGAGGGTTGTTTGAGAAGCGCCGTCTTCTCGACTTCATTCGGTTCTTCATTGTGTTTGAGGACGACGGCAGCGGCGCGCCGGTTAAGAAGATCGCGGGCTACCACCAGTTCCACGCCGTGAACAAGGCTTTGCAGACCACCATTGAGGCCATCCATGAAACCGGCGATCGACGCGCTGGCGTTGTCTGGCATACGCAGGGCTCGGGAAAGAGCCTGACGATGGTTTTCTACGCCGGCCGCCTGGTGCTCCAGCCGGAACTGGAGAATCCGACCATCGTCGTCATCACGGACCGGAACGACCTCGATGATCAGCTCTTCGGAACGTTCTCGCGATGCGACGAACTTCTTCGCCAACCACCCGTGCAGGCCGAGGACCGCGAGCATTTGAAAACGCTACTGCAAGTTTCGTCAGCAGGGATTGTCTTCACCACCATCCAGAAGTTCATGCCCGCCGAAGGCGATCGCTACCCGGAACTCTCCAATCGGCGAAACGTCATTGTAATTGCGGATGAGGCGCACCGGAGCCAGTACGACTTCATCGATGGCTTTGCGCGGCACATGAGGGATGCGCTGCCCAACGCAACCTTCATCGGCTTCACCGGCACTCCGATTGAGAAGGCCGACGCCAACACTCGCGCCGTCTTTGGCGATTACATCAGCATTTACGACATTCAGCGTGCCGTCGAAGACAAGGCCACGGTGCCGATCTACTACGAGAGCCGCCTGGCGAAGCTGGATTTAAAGGAAGAAGAAAAGCCCAAAGTCGACCGGGAGTTTGAGGAAGTAACGGAAGGCGAAGAGGTCGAGCGGCGCGAACGGCTGAGAACCAAGTGGGCGGCCCTGGAAGCCGTGGTGGGAACGGAGAAGCGGCTGCGGCTGGTGGCGGAAGACTTGGTGAAACACTTCGAGCAACGCCTCGACGCGATGGACGGAAAGGCCATGATCGTGTGCATGAGCCGCCGCATCTGCGTGGACCTTTACAACCAACCGATCAAACTCCGGCCACGGTGGCACGGCGGCGACGACGATGCCGGGTCGCTGAAAGTGGTGATGACGGGCTCGGCGGCCGACGGGCCGGAATGGCAGCAGCACATCCGCGAGAAACGCCGGCGTGAAGAGCTGGCCAAGCGCTTCAAGGACCCGAAGGACCGGTTCAGAATTGTGATTGTGCGCGATATGTGGCTGACCGGCTTTGATGTGCCCTGCCTCCACACCATGTACCTCGACAAGTACATGCGAAGCCACGGACTAATGCAGGCCATCGCCCGCGTGAACCGCGTGTCTAAGGACAAGCCCGGCGGGTTGGTGGTGGATTACCTCGGCATCGCGCACGAGCTGAAGCTGGCCCTCGCCACTTACACCGAGAGTGGAGGGAAAGGCCGCACGGCGGTGCCGCAGGAAGAAGCCGTCGCGGCCATGCTGGGCAAATATGAGGTGTGTTGCGGCCTGTTCCACGGCTTCGACCGGTCAAGGTGGATCTCGGGGACACCGGCTGAAAGGCTTGCTCTGCTTCCCAACGCACAGGAACACATCCTCAGGGAGGAAGACGGCAAGGAACGCTTGATGAGAGCCGTCACGGATCTTTCCCGAGCATTTGCTCTTGCCGTGCCGCATGAAGAGGCAATGCGCATTCGGGATGACGTGGGGTTCTTCCAGGCCGTGCGCGCCGTGCTTGCCAAGTCAACGACCCAGCAGCAACGGCCCGAGGAGTACCTTGACCACGCGATTCGACAGATTGTGTCAAGAGCCGTCGTCTCTGAGGGGGTTGTAGACATCTTCGCGGCTGCTGGATTGAAGAAGCCGGACATTTCGATCCTGTCGGACGAGTTCCTGACGGAGATTAGCCATCTGCCTCAGAGGAATCTGGCGGTCGAGTTGCTCCGCAAACTGCTGAATGACGAGATCAAAACCCGGTCGCGGCGGAATGTCGTGCAATCGAGGCTGTTCTCCGAGCTGCTGTTGGCCTCAATCCGCAAGTACCAGAACCGGGCCATCGAGGCAGCGCAAGTGATCGAGGAGCTGATTGCTCTCGCGAAGCAGATGCGCGAAGCCGCCGGGCGCGGCGAGCGGCTTCATCTTACCGAAGACGAAGTTGCTTTCTATGATGCCCTGGAAGTGAATGACAGCGCGGTGCGGGTGCTCGGCGACGAGACCCTGCGAACGATTGCCCGCGAATTGGTCGCGACTGTCCGACGGAACACCACCATTGACTGGACCGTGCGGGAGAACGTGCGCGCTCACCTAAGGGTTTTGGTTAAACGCATCCTCCGCAAGTACGGCTATCCGCCAGACAAGCAGGAAAAGGCGACGCTCACGGTTTTGGAACAGGCCGAGGTGTTATCGGAGAATTGGGCCGGAACATGAGAACGAGTGCGCCACCACTGTCAACTCAGCTTGGCGGGTCCGGGCGGATAGCGCGGAGTTTCGCAGCAAGGCGCAGCGCAGACCTGCTTCTCAAGGCCTGCGGCCCCTAATCCCCAGGGGTCGTCGATTCACGGTGGACGGTTGGCCAAGGGCGCGAGCCGGCGGACCGTGGGCCATTGGACGCGCGTGGTAGGTTGGCCTTGCGTTGGCCCGAGAGAGCGCGTACCTTCATCCCATGTCGCGGCTGCGGCGTCCCTTCCTCTCGGACCGATACTTCTTCTTGACGGTGAACCTGTGCTCCGGGGCAGGAACCATCCGGGGGAAGGGGATTCGCCGGGTGGCCCGCGTAGAACAGCGCGCCCCTTAACACAGGACCCCGCCGGATTGTCCATAGCCGCGAAGCGGCGAGATAAATCAATTTACGTAGCGCGCCCTCGGAGGCGTCGGAGCACGGCCTTCAGCTTGAGCAGCTTGCGCTCGGCGGCGCGGAGTTGAAACGCCACCTGGGCGGGCGCGGTGCCGCCAATCAGGTTGCGGCGGCGCACCGATTGCTCGGGCGAGGAGGCGATGTCGGCGAGCGCGGCATCCCAGGAGGGAACGAAGCGGCGGGCTTCGGCGGCGGAAATCTGGCCCAGGTTCTTGCCGCGATCGGCGGCGTGACGAACCAGCTTGCCCACCTGCTCATGGGTCTCGGCAAACGGCGCACCGCGCCGCACCAACTCGTCGGCGAGGTCGGTGGCGGTGAGGAAGCCCTCGGCGGTGGCGGCCTTCATCCGCTCGGGGTGGATGCGCAGGGTGGCGACAACGTGTCCGGCGACTTCGAGCGAGTCGCGCGTGGTATCCACCGTGTCGAAGAGGGCAGGCTTGTCTTCCTGCAGGTCGCGATCGTAGGCGAAGGGCAGGCCCTTCAGCAGGGCGAGCATTTCGGTGAGTCTTCCCAGCACGCGCGCCGTCTTGCCGCGAATGAGTTCGAGCGAGTCGGGGTTCTTCTTCTGCGGCATAAGGCTGCTGCCAGTGGAGTAGGCGTCGTCGAGCTCAACGTAACCGAAGCCCGGGGTGGAGAAGATGATCAGGTCTTCGGCGAGGCGGCTCAGGTGGGTCATGGTCAGGGAACAGGCGAAGAGGAGCTCGCTCGCAAAGTCGCGGTCGCACGTGGCATCGATGCTGTTCTGCGCCACGCGGGCAAACCCCAGCCGTCGCGCCAAGCGCCGGCGGTCGAGGGCGAAGGCGGTTCCGGCCAGGGCTCCCGCGCCCATGGGGAGTTCGTCGGCGGCGTCGCGCGCCGCCACGAAGCGCGCGAAATCGCGCTGAAGCATTTCGAAGAACGCCATCAGATAGTGTGCGAACAGGATCGGCTGCGCGGGTTGCAGGTGCGTGTAGCCGGGCATCACCGCGTCGTGGTGGGCGCGGGCCTGGGCGAGAAGCGCCTTCAGCACGCCGAGCACCGCGGCCATGAGCTCGAGCGTCTCCGCCTTCACGTAAAGCCGGGTTTCCGTGGCGACCAGATCGTTGCGGCTCCGTCCCGTGCGGAGTTTGTGCGCCACCGCGCCCGCTTGTTGTTCGAGACGCGCCTCGACCCAGGTGTGGACGTCTTCCGCCGATTCTTAGCGCGCCCAGTCGGGATGCGATTCGATGTAGCGGCCGATGGCCACCAGGCCCCGTGTGAGGCGACGCACTTCCTCGACTTTCAGCACCCCGGCCTCGCCCAGCGCCTCGAGGTAGGCCGTGTTGACGCGCAGGTCATAAAGGATGAGGCGCTGGTCAAATGAGAACGACTCGGAGAACTTCTCGAACTGTGCGTCGAGCTGCGGGTCCGGCTTACGATCCGCGAAGCGCCCGCCCCAGAGTTTCATCGTTTTCTCCGCGACGGTTTCGCGTTGCCACGCGAGCTCGGAGACGGGTGGGGCCAGGGTTTCACGTCGCCGGCAGCGGGCTCGGCCGGCACCGGTCGCGCCCCGGCGCGCTCGCCCTCCGAGTCCCGGACGCCGAATCCAGGCTCCCGGCCCTTGACGGCCGCGATCATCGCCGGCAGGCCGAGGATGTTGATGAAGCCCGCGGCGTCCTTTTGGTCGTACGTCGAGCCCATGGTGAAGCTGCCAATGGAGGTATCGTAGAGAGAGTACGGCGAGCGGCGGTCGAGCACACGCAGGGAGCCCTTGTAGAGCCCGAGTGTCACCTCGCCGGTGACGTGCCGTTCGGTGGTGCCGATGAAGGCGTCGAGCGCCTCGCGCAGGGGCGTGAACCACTGGCCATAGTAGACCAGCTCGCCATATCGCAGGGCGATATGTTGCTTGTAATGGAACGTCTCGCGGTCCAGGCAGCGGGCCTCGAGCTCGTGATGCGCGGCATAGAGCAGGGTGCCGGCCGGGGTTTCATAGGCGCCGTGGGATTTCATGCCAACCAGGCGGTTTTCCACCAGGTCGGTGCGGCCCACGCCGTTCTCGCCCGCCACCCGGTTAAGCGCTTCCAGCAGGCCGAGGGTGCCGAGCTTCTCCGCGTTGACGGCGACGGGAATGCCGGCTTCGAAGCTGATCGTCACCGCGGTCTCGCAGTCCGGGGCCTCGAAGGGCGAGCGGGTCAGTTTCCAGGCGCCGGCCGGCGGCTCGCCCAGCTTGGTCTCCAGCGGCCCGCCCTCGTGGCTCAGGTGCCAGATGTTCTGGTCGCGGCTGTACGGCTCCTCTTTGGTCACCGGCACGGCGACGTTGTGGTGGTGCGCGTAGTCGATGGCGTCCTCGCGCGACTTGATCGACCATTCGCGCCAGGGCGCAATCACCCGCAGGTGGGGAGCGAGCGCCTTGTAGGCCAACTCGAAACGCACCTGGTCGTTGCCCTTGCCCGTGCAGCCGTGGGCCAGAGCGTCGGCCCCGCATTGCCGCGCGACCTCCACCTGGGCCTTGGCCAGCACCGGCCGCGCCAGCGCGGTGCCCAGCAGGTACTTGCCCTCGTAGATCGCGCCTGCGTCGACGGCCTTCCAGAGGTATCCGGTAATGAACTCTTCCCGAAGGTCCTCGACGAAGACCTTCGAGGCGCCGGTCGCCAGCGCTTTTTTGCGGACGGCTTCGAAGTTGTCGCCTTGGCCGACATCGCCGACCATGGCGATGACTTCGCAGCCGTAGTTCTCCCTCAACCAGGGGATGATGATCGAGGTGTCCAGGCCGCCCGAATAGGCCAGGACCACGCGTCTTACTTTCGGCGCGTTGGCGCCGGATGATGACATCGAGATTCCTTTCCGATTGGCGACCGCTGAATTTCGGATCACTGGCCGAGCCGCGCCAGGATCTTCTTGCGCACCTGCGCGGCGTCATGAGACCGGCCGGCGGCCAGAAAGATGGTGTCATCGCCGGCCACGGTACCGATCACCTCCGGCCAGTGGCAGGCATCGAGCGCGTAAGCCACGGTCTGAGCGTTGCCGGGATGCGTGCGGATGACCACGAGATTCGCGGCCTGCCGCACCTCGCAAACGAACTCTTTCAGGACGACGTCCAGGCCCGGTTGCGGCGGCTGTGGCGCCGTCGGCGCGCTCGGGAGGCGATATCCCTGCCGCGTCTTGGCGAGGCCCAGTTCCTCGAGGTCGCGCGACAACGTTGCCTGGGTGACGCGAACGCCGCGCCGGGCAAGCTTGGTGCGCAAGGCGGCTTGAGTCGCGACATTCTCCGCCCCGATGATTTCCAGGATCTGGGTGCGCCGGTAGAGCTTGTCCATGCAAAATTATGCAGACAGTTTATAAATATACTCCATCATTCATCGTTTTCCATGGCTAGTGCGGTGGCATTCCCGGCATACCCGGGGCCCCCGGCGGGAATCCTGGCATCTGACGTGGCTGGCCGTGGATATGAGAAGTTTCACCGGAAAGGACCTTGGCCAGGACCATGGTCGAATCGGGCCCCTTCATTTTCACGATGGGATAAGGCGAGACTTCCATGGAGATCCAATAGTCGTAAGTGCCGCGCTCGGTTTGCTTACGATAGTGGTCGCAATCGAACGTTCCTGCCGGCACGGTGACGCTTTCGGTTCCGATCTTCTTGCCCGGATCGGTATCTTCGCCCGGCGGGGCTTGCTGCGGGCCACGATGCATCATCCCGACGGGCATTTCCATGGGTTGCTGGCCCGGCGGCTGCATAATCATGCGCTTAATGTCGGGTTTACCGTTCTGCATGACGAGCAGTTGCTTCTGGACCATCTCGCCCGGCATACGGCCACCCTCGAAACGCTGCTCCATCCAGTAGCCGTCTGCTCCGTTTACGGTTTCCTTACCGACCACCACCAGCGTGAAATTCATGGTGCCCTCTTTGGTGGTCATCTGGAACTCGGAGCCCGCGCCGACCGTGGGGTTGAAAGCACCCACCATCGGAGGAGATTGCCGCATCATCCCGGGGTGCCCCATCTGGGCCCAGGTGACTCCAGTGATGCCCAACAACACTGCAACAACAAACCGCAATCTCTTACTGTGATTCATGAGAATTCTCCTGTGACTTCCGGTCCTCTGGTTTACCGCGTTTTTGGATTCGTCTCTGGTTGACGGCACAAGGGTTGGCAAACTGGTGGCGCCACTCGCGGCGCCACCCCACAGCAGCTCCTTGCCTCCGGCTGTCTCTTGAGAACGAGCCTCGCGGTGGACACGGCACAATTGGGAGTTTAGGCGATGGACGGGCTAAACACAACAGGAAAGGCGGGCCCGTTTATCCCCCGTGCGCGCCGTACGTCATCAGATTAGCGTGCTTGAACTCCTCCCAGCGGCTGGGTTGGTACTCCTCCTTGGGGACGAATTCCTTCTTGTGAAAAGCGACACCAGCCTTTGCCTCGTCGACCTCGCCGCCCTTTTGCGGCAGGTAATCGAAGACACTGCGATTCGAGCCATAGTAGACGCACAGCCAGATACCTTCCGGCGCCTCGACGGCATAGAGAGCGCAAGCCAGGGGCAATGGCCGCCCGGCGTCAACAGAGATCTTCACCTCGGCTTCCACGATCTTGCCGCGAACCAGTTGGGCGGCGGCGGGGCCGATGAAGGGTGTACCCATTTCTGCCTCGGCTCAGGATTTTCGTGTGCGGCTGCAAACGCGGCTTCCGTCCCAGCCCGTCTGCAACCGTCGGGCGAAACATACATCGAACGGTGGGGTTTAGTCAACGGGAGTTCCGCGAAATTGCCGGTTTGACAAGTCATCCGCCGCGGTCAAAATGGCGTATGATATAGCGCTTGCGTCATCCGCTTTCTGAGGGAGCACGGCATGAGACCCCTCGACGTCGCTCTTGCGTTCAGGACGCTTTGCGTGATGGCTGCTGTTCTTCAGGGAAGGTGCCAATGGCGCGGCGGCGCGGCGAATCCATTGAGTATCGACGCGGGTGGAAAAGGATTCCATCCTCTGGCGTGTGCTGTCCTCCCCACGCGGTGGCGGGGTTGGCGTCCAGCTTGGCGTGTGGTATAATGAATGAGGAAGTTGGTTGAGTGTACGTTTGTTTGGTCGGCCTCTTTATTTCACCTCAGCACGATAGGAAACGGGGAAAAAAGGCGTTCGGGATAGCTCCCATTTCTTGGCGAGGCGTGTCACTCAGGGCGAGCTTTCGACAGGGTATGGCCTTCCGTGCGCCCCGGTCGGCTCCTCGCGGGGGAGACCGATTCCCTTGTCTGCGAGAGCATCACCATGAACGCCTGGCAGAAAGTCCTGAGCGATCTCAAGACCAGGGTCAACCCGCAGAGTTACCAGACCTGGCTGCGTCCCACACGTCTGAGCCATGCAAATGGTGATACTCTTTACGTCCGTGTTCCCAGCAAGGAATTCGATGAGTGGATTCAGGAGAACTTTGGACGGCTGATCCGCGAAGCTCTGGAAGCTTCCGGCTCCCCGTTCCATACGGTCGTCTTTGAAGCGCCGGCGGAGAGGAAAGCAGTTGAAGGCGAGGGTAAGCGAGCTGTGCAAGCCAAGTTCGATTTCGATTCCGCTGACCACCAATTGATCCCCAAGTATACGTTCGACTCCTTTGTCGTGGGTTCGTGCAACCAGTTTGCCCGCGCCGCGGCGATGGCGGTTGCCGACGCGCCCTCCAAGGCTTACAACCCCCTCTTCCTTTACGGTGGAGTCGGCCTGGGCAAGACGCACCTCATGCACGCCATCGGCCATAAAATGAAAAGCCAGTGGAAAGGGATGCGGCTCGCCTACGTGTCGTCCGAGGGCTTCACCAACGAGGTGATCAATTCCCTGCGCTACGACCGGATGGTGTCGTTCCGCGACAAGTATCGCAGCGTCGACGCCCTGCTGATGGACGATATCGAGTTCATTGTCGGCAAAGAACGCACGCAGGAAGAGTTCTTCCACACCTTTAATGCTCTCTATGAGGCGCAGAAGCAAGTGGTGATCTCGAGCGACTGTCCCCCCAGGGACATTCCTCAACTGGAGGAACGGCTGCGGTCG
>Ga0326728_10014142_pt1 | contig 17073 bp, 11 predicted proteins | sample MB3enrmetagenome_FD_207602 | JGI IMG/M metagenome (GOLD analysis project Ga0326728, IMG submission 207602) | Lab enriched peat soil microbial communities from McLean, Ithaca, NY, United States - MB31MN | ecosystem: Environmental > Terrestrial > Soil > Wetlands > Peat | place: USA: New York...
AAGGTTACGCTGCTGTTGGAGCAAAAGCAGCTGTTATTCCGACAAACTAAAACAAAACACCCGATCGTAACCAGCGCCGCACAATTTCTGCTCGCTTGCAGACAGGGCAACAATTCTTCTAGTCTTGAGTATTGGCGCCCATGTTCTGCCACCATTCTCAGTCTTCATGAGCTGGCTCTCTTCGCGCTTCTCCTTTGGTTGATCGGAAGGCAGAACACCGAATCCAATGCGCTCGTTTACAAAAGTAAGATTCGTTAGCGGTGATGGGATATGTGAAACTGTCAATAAAGAAGCTGAAACTACCGATCCTTTGAGAAGTCGCCCGCTTTTCGTGCTAACGTATGTATTGTTTCCTACGATTGTAGCTGATACAGGGTACGCATCCTCCTCTCCGTCAGGGATATCTGTATTAACTTTATGCCAACTGAGTCCCCGGTCCGAGGATACAAAAATCTCGTAAGGTCCCCATGCGATTGCGTTAGCACCGAAGATTCTAATCCCGTCCAAATATCCCATTGCGTTTTTAAATCTGGAAGAGTGCCAAGTTCGCGCCTTATCTTTACTGATGGAAATTATCGGAACCGTCATGCTTGGGGAATTTGCATCTGAACCTTGGGCGTAATGAGGCAGGCCCACAAAGCGATCTTTGGTGACCGGGACGCTCTCACCTCCGACCGCGATAATTGTCCCTGCCTTGGTATCGCCATCGATATCCATGCTGGATTGGCTACCCTTCTGGGTCGGAATTAGGGTGACCTGAAATCCGATGCCTTGTGTATCAAGGGATTTCGAATCAGAGAGAAGATATAGTTCATTGGAAGAGGAAAGCCAAGCACCGACGATACCATTTAGCGCCTCTGGCGCATGCACGTGCGCGACTTTGTCCCAATTTAGTCCGCCGTCTCTCGATGCGAGAATAGCGTTTCTCGTGATCAAGAGCCCTTTATCCTCTCTAATATCGAGAAATCTCGCAGAGTAGAATTCGTCCGGCGGCAACGCTCCGAGCCACCGAATGCTGGATTTTGCTGCTTCGAGCGGCGTTAAAGTCTGCTGCGGCAGGCATTGTACAATCCCAACGCCCAAGATGATGGTGAGCACGATAGTCTTCATCATTTTAGTGGTCCCCAAAAGAAGTTGAGTTGCCCTAAACGCGAGCCGCCATTCAGCGGGTGAACCCAATTGCCTTGCTTTGCTGTTCTCCACTGGTTGAAGTAGGTATCAGTAGGGTGCTGCACTGCATAAACATCTCTTTGGAGTTGCGTACACCACAGACTGCCATTAGATGAGTTCATTGCAGTCTTGGTGTTATTTATCCCTTGTGGAAGCCCTGTATAGGTCCCCTTGTTGCCGATATTACCTCGATTAAGCATTATGCCAGCCATTAAGGTGGCCTCCATGTTAAGAGTTTCATCTGTGATTATAGGACCATTTGGTTTGCCTGGATTTGTTCCTGACTGATCGTTCCCATAACGTTGTGTTCCAACAGCAGACTCAGGTGTCTGCTCGCCCATGAGGGTATATACCATGGTTAACTGTTGGCCGCTCAGAATCGAAAGACTGCAATTACAAGGCATCGTATGAGCCGGCGCACCCACGGTGATCGACGGAACACCGAACATCCCCCCAAACCAGGTAGCTATTGTTTCAGACAGCCTAATTGTAAGCCCTCCACCATCCGGCGACATCCCCGTCGAATCCGCCTGGTTGACCGGATCGTTTTCCGCGTAGGCGTAAAGGTTCAATCCGCCGGCGAAGCCAGAGGGATCGGCCTGCAAGAACCGGCCCAGCGCCGGCGAGTAGTAGCGGGCGGGCATATAATAGAGTCCGGTCTGTCTGGTTTCCCTGACGCACTCCAGCGCCAAGCCTGCTCGCAACCCTATTGCCGCCGTGGAGTTGTAGACGCTCGGCCCCGGATTCCATGCTGTTTTCTTGGTCTCGAACCCCTGACGCGGTTTTTCGCTTAGCTGCGGCATTGCGGCTAGAGGCGGTTCGTACAACGCATGGATTTGGGTTGATTCCATTGCCTCCGATTGTACGGCGTTGGGGCCGGGAACGGGAGCGGATTCTGCGCGGGATTGTGAACGGATTGCACGACGGAAGAGCGACGGATTGCGCGCGTCATTGCACACAGATTGCGCAGCGCAAGAGCGGCGGATTATGGCGCTGATCGGAGAGCGATTGCAGTGTGGATCGGCATGGGATTCGGTGACGCATCGGGGCCGGTTCCGGGACGGAATCGGCCCCCTTCTTTAGCAGCTAAAAGCAGCTACTAAAAGAAGAACATTACTCTTGTTCTTCCTCGTCTGATTCAGCGTCCAGAGCGGCGAACAGTTCCTCGGCAGTGGATGCCGGAACTCCGGGCCACATCTGGCCCGGAACGGCCTGGGCAAGCATGGTATTCTCGACGGCTTCCTCCGGTGCTTCCGAACCGCGTTTGAGTTGCGCCGCCGGATGGGTTGCCGAGTGGATTTGCTTGAGCATCCGTATCGAGACGTGGGTGTAAATCTGCGTTGAGTCGAGCCGCGAGTGACCGAGCATTTGCTGGATAAAGCGGATATCCGCGCCACCCTCCAGCATCAGCGTGGCCATCGTATGCCGGAAGAGATGGCAAGCCCCGCTCTTGCCGGTCCCGGCCGCTTCCACGTAACCGCCTATCAAGCCGCTGAGACGGTTGGGAGTGAACGGCTCGCCTTGCACGGTAAGGAAGATGGTGCCGTCGTCCGGCTCGGCCACAAGCCGGTGCCGCGCCTGGTCGAGATACTTCTCCAGCCATGCGACGGCCCGCGCGCCGATGGGGATGACGCGGTCCTTCCTGCCCTTGCCCTCGCGGATGGTCACGATGCCCGATACGCGGTCCACATCGTAGAGCCTGAGCCGTATCAGTTCCATGCGCCGCATTCCGGTTGAGTAAAACATCTCCAGCATGGCGCGGTCGCGGATGCCAAGCGGGTCGGCGGCATTGGGTTGTTGCAGGATCAACTCGGCCTCCGCTGCGGTCAGCACCCGTGGCAGCGACTTGGACAGCCTGGGCAACTCGATCTCCGAGGCCGGATTGTGCAGCAGATAGTTTTGCCGCGTCATCCACCGGAACCACATGCGCAAGGATGACAGCCGCGAGTGCTGGCTGGAGAAGCTCAACGGGCCGCCTTCCTTCTTGCGGTAGTGGAAGAGGTAACGCTGAAAGCGCTCCAACACGGGCCGCGTAACCTCGACCGGCTCGCTTAGCCCGCGTTCCATCGCCCAACGCTCGAACAGGTACAGATGCCCCCGGCGCACGTTGTACGTGTTGTAGGCAAAACCCCGCGCGGCAAGGGATTCGATGTACTCTTCGATCATGGCCTGTAACGGTGTGCTCGGCGGCTTGCGCGGCTTGCATGGTCTGCCTACGCGGGCCATCTCTCTACCTCCTTATGATGGTTACGACGAAGCGCCGATTTTGCTGCACCCCGTATATGCGTTTTTCGCGTCTGTTCACGGATTCCTCTTGTAACCCGCATGGACATTGGAGGCAAGCGGGTTTCAAGCACCCCGACACCCCGCCGACTTGGGGCCGACTTGGCCCCGACTTGACCCCGACAACTGGCCTTTCCGCCCCGACTTCTTTCCGTCGTACTCACTCCTTCAGCTTGTCGATCTCGATCAGGCCGGGCAGCGTGGGCTTGCCGCTGTCGGCCTGGCGCGCGAAGACAAGCTCGTAAACGAAGCTCTGGCCGCGCCCGCCGCGATGCGCCAACAGGTACTCCATCTCCTCCAACCGGTGCAGATGGATTTTCAACTGCGTATCGCCCCAGCCCGTCGCCTCGCGCACGTCGCGGCGCGAGAAGCGATAGTCCGAGCGCACCATCTTCTGCCGCTCACACTCTGCCGTGACCATCGTGTCGATGGCCAACAGCAACCGCCTGGTCTGCGGCGGCAGCTCGTCCAGCGAGCGGCCCAGCACTTCATGCGCAAGACGGTTGGCGACTGCGATGTCGTTCACCGTAACCTCGATGTACTCGACCATGCGGCCCCGGTGCTCTACCCTCTTCCGTGGCCGCTGATACTGATGAAGGAGAGCGATGCTGCGGATCAGCGTCAGATACTTCATGTGGTCGCGCCGGGTCCGCGTCTGCGAGTCGAGGAACGTCAACTCCCGCGCGTAGGGATTGGCGACGAAGACGGGCTTCAAGAGCCGCTGCGCGTTGCGATGCACGGCAAGGATGGTGCTTCGGTCCCGCCGCTGGAGCAAGCCTTCAAGTGTCTGCGCCTCGCGCTGCACACGATGGATGGCCTGCGTCTGTGCCCGGTCTTCATTGACGGAGAGAACAAGACAGCGGTTCAACATCTCCTCGTCGAGATCGATGGCCGTCGTCGTCAGGAAGATCATCACCGGCCCTTCGACGCGGTATTGATGCGTGAGCAAGCGCCCCGTCGCCGGGTCTTTGCCGGTCGAGGCTATCGTCAACACGCCTTCGGACTGCAACAGCTTCAACGCATAGGCCGCAGAGTGCACGCCCTCTTCTTCCACGATGGCCAGCACCTTGTGCTTCAAGTCCTGCTCGCCCATGTAGAAGAGAGACTGGCCGGTCATCGCGGAGTATTGAACGCGCTGCTCTTCGGGCAGGAACGCGAGCACAGCTTCCATCAGCGAACTTTTGCCCGCCGCTGAACTCGACTGCACGATGATCGCGAGCGGCGATTCAAGATGCCGCGACACCACGCCCAGATAGCCGACTAACTTGTTGGTCTCCTCACCCACGACTCCGCACAGGGCGAAGTCCTCGATGATCCGCTCCAACAGGCGCGGATCGCGCAACAGGGCCAGCGCCTCGGCGCGCTCCTCCGGGCCGATCTCGATTTCTTTCTTCTCCGGCTCCAGAGCCTTTTTGATTTGCTCGTCCTGTAGCTCCTCCAGCTTCATCAGCACGCGGCCCAGGTCGCGGCGGATGACTTCTTCCTTGAGGCCAAGTTCCTCGGCGGCTTGTTTGGTGAAGACGCTGCGCTGCCGCGCCACATACAGGTCGAGCGTGTCCACATGGAAGGCGGATTCGCCGTGCGGCGTCGTGCCGGAGACAAGCACATTGACCTTCAACAGTTCGTAACTCAGATTTTTATGAAGACCACGGATGCGATAACGGCGTTCGCCTTGCTGGATGAAGATGTCTTCGCCGCGTATCTCGACGGGAACGTCTATCGTCGGCGCGGGCGCTGCCGTGGCTGATTCCGGCACAGCCTGTGCAACCGGCTCCGGGACCGGATTCGGTTCGGCGGCTAAGGAAAAAACCTGCTCTTCGATTTCGGCGGGGGCTGGCTCTGGAGTTACTTCGATGATTTCTTCTTTAGCCGCTGTTTCTGCTTCTGCTTCCGCTGGCAGTGGCTCGATCTCTGGCTCCGGCGCTGCTGCACGTTGCCCTTTGCCCAGCCACGATGCGCGGTTGATCAGCACGCCCAGGCTCTTCGCCGCTGGCGTCACCTTCCGCGCGTACTCGTTCGCGTCGATGCCCTTGGGGAACTCCACGCGGAAGCACTCGATTCCCATTTGCATCAGTTCCTCGGCCAGCTTCGCGGTGGCTTTGTTGCCCGCTTCATCATTGTCATAGGCGATGTACACACGCTCCGTGCCGTGCTGGGCGAAGGCCGCCCGATGATCGGATGTGAAGCCGTTCACTCCATAACTCGCCGTTACGTTGCGGTGTCCCGCAACCCAGAACGTCAGCGCGTCGATCAACGCCTCGCACAAGATGATTTCTTTCGATGCGATAAGCGCCTCTTCATTCCACACGCCCCGATGCTCGCCGGGAAGATACAAGTGCAACGGCGTTCCCTCGCGCAACTTCGCCGTGATCTTCCGCCCGTACATCTCGACCACTTCGCCCGAAGCATTGAACACCGGAACGACTACTGAGCCGTTGAAGTGCTCGTGGCCGCTCTCCCGCAGGATGCCAAGCTTTTGCAAGCGTCCGCGCAACTCCGCGCCGGCGACGCGGTTCTTTCCCTCAAGTCCGTAACACAGCGTCCGGTTGGCGAAGCCCAGCTTGAAGCGGTCGATGATCTCCGAAGACTGGAGGCCGCGCGAGGCGAGATACTTCAACGCCTCCGGCGATTGCTTCAACGTCCGGCTGTAATAGTCCACGATCTGCACGAGCAGCGCCCGGTCGTCCGCATTCCGCGCAACCGGCGGCGGCAACTTCGGCACTGTGCTCTGTTTCACCGGATGCACTGGAGCGGCGGCTAAAGGAAGATAGTCTGCTCTGAGCAGTTCAACCGCATGTCGGAAGCTGATGCCGTTGGCCTTCATCACCCAGTCGATGGCCGTCCCGCCCATGTTGCACGCTCCCAGACAGTGCCAGAGATTTTTCGACGGAGTGATGACAAGCGACGGGCTGTGGTCGGCATGGAACGGGCAGAGGCCCAGCAGGTCGGCTCCGTGCCGGTGCAACTTGATGTCCCGCGCCTCGGCGAGCCGCTCGACCGATACCTCCCGTTTCAGCCGTTCGACCTCGTGCTCCGGGATTCGTGCCATTTCCAGCCCTCCGTGGAAAAACCTGTCAAGCCCTTTTTGCTGTTTTTTTGATACCCTGATGACTGTAAGAAGGTATACATCATATTGCTATATTTTGAAAAGGGGATGGAGGGCCGATATGCACCTTTTTGTCGAGGACTGCCTTTACATTGGGGACATGCCGAAGAAGTCCAAGCTCGCTCCGACAGCTTCAGAGAAGGAGACGATAGGCCAGCGCCTCGCACGGGTCCGCAAGGAGCGCGGCCTGACACAAGTCAACCTGGCCGAGCGCACCGGCCTGATTCAGGTTGTCGTTTCCGACTATGAGCGCGGCAGACTGCGCCTTCCCGCAGACATTGCCATCCGCTTCGCTGAAGTCATGAACGTAACCCTCGATGACCTGCTGCAACCTCGGAAGAAGAACGGCGCGGAGAAGACGACGAAGCAGCCCAGCCTCAAGCTCGTCCGGCGCATGGAGCAGATCGAGACCCTGCCCCTCTATCAGCAGCGAGCCTTGTTGACGACTATCGACACCTTCATCGCTGCCGCAGAGAGCAAGTAGATGCTAAGCACGGTTGTTGCCTTGATCGCTGCGCTTGGCGCTGGCTCTGTCGTTGGAGCATTCGTCCAGTCACGGCTAGATCGTCAGAAGCATTTGAACGAGCAGGAACATGATCTGAAGAGCAAGCGCTATTTGTGCATCCTGATCCTCATGCTCAGTAAGCTCGAACCGAAGACGAGCGTACCCCATCTGGCTCTGCATCGGCCCGATCTAAAAAACCTCGACGATCTCGATGCCGAGCTTCGCATGGAGCTTTTCAACGCCGTGCTTTTTGCCAGCGATGATGTGATGACTGCGATGGCTGAGTTCGTCTCCACCGGAGGCTATCCGGCTTATATACGAACCGCAGCAGCGATGCGGCGCGACCTCTGGAACAAAAAGACATCCATTGATGAGGCTGTTCTGACGAGAGCTATCGAAGGCGTTGGGCAGAGGAGCCTCGTCTAGCTTCCATGTGGGCTTTTGACACATGAGAAGAAGACATTCTTCTCATAGCTGGCTAACACCCGTAGCGGAGGCATCAGTCAAGGCCGCACGTTTTGTGTGCGCCGCGCAAGCGGGCGGAGCGAAGCGGAGAGCCTTTACGGATGCCGGAGCGGAGGGTACGGCCTCCTCAGAGGCCGAGGCCTATGCCGAAGTCCTGCTGGATTACTTCCTTGCCTTGCGACTGCGGCCCGATCTTCAACCCGGCTAGCTCGTCGTGGATTGTCTGCTGCATCGCCGATGGATGCGATACATCCCGGCTCAACACGTGGCCCAGCGTCTTCGCATCGTTCGTGTACATCTGCACGTCGAACTCCGCGCGCGACACCGACACATACGCCATGCGGCTATTCAACAGCTCGCCGTGCGTTTGCGATGAGTCCACATGGACGAGCACACGGTCGGCGGTCTGGCCCTGGCTGCTGTGGCTCGTCACCGCATAGCCGTAATCGAGATGCGGCATCTGCCGCACGTTGAACTCGACCTCTCTCCCTGAGTCCATGCGCAGTTTGAGATTGCCGCTGTGGTCTATTTTCTCGACCGTCCCCAGCTCGCGGTTGGCGAGATTTTGCTTCTGATACGGAGCCGTCATCTGCACCCGGTCGCCCTGGGCGAAGACACGCTCGCTGTCGCGGTAGACTGTCACGCCCTGCAACCGGCGCGGGTCGTAACTCAGCTCCTCGCCGTTCTTTCTCGTCACGGTAACTCGGTTGCTTTCCCCGTCCACGCGCACGACGCGCGCATACTCTCCAGCCTCGATGCCGATAGGTTTCGAGCCCTTCGAGTAGCGGAGCACATCGCCCTCTGTGTAGTTCTGCGCGTGCTGCCGGTCGGCCCCCGTCAGCTCTTGCCGCGCATAGAGAACAGGCACCCGGTACGCGGTGCCCGTGACCTGGCCCGACTCTCGCATTGCCCGATGGATTTGGCCGTTGATCTCGCGGCGCGATTCATTGTCCGGCGAGATAACCAGCGTCCGATCCGGCAAGCGAGCATACTCCCGCGCCATCGCTCCGAAGCGCTCTCCACGGTCCCTGATCTCATGCACCCGGCCCTGTTGGTTAAGGCTTGCGATCGCTTCTTTGACCTCGCCCCGCGCAAGCTGCTCCACCGTCTCTTTGAGCACCGGATCTTTCTGCCGCAGGATCTCATCGAGCCGCGCCGTGCGCAGTCCCGCTTCTTGTAACTGTGCATACGGCCTGCCCGCTTCGACCGCCTCGTGCTGCCGCACGTCGCCCACGAACAACACCCGGTCATGGCGGTTCAACCGCTCCAGGAACGTGTGCATCTGCCGCGTGCCGACCATGCTCGCCTCGTCCACGATGTACACTCTTGCGCGGCCATCGTCTTCTCTGCCGCCCCGCGCAAGATGACGCTGCAAGGTCTCTGTCTCCATCCCTGCCTCGGCCAGCTTTTGCGCCGCGCGCGAAGTCGGCGCAAGCCCCTTCACTTCGTAGCCGTGATGCTCGACGGCGTCCCGAACGGCGGCTAAAGAAGTAGTCTTTCCGGCTCCCGCCACGCCTTCGAGAGCCATCATCTTGTCACGGCTTTCGAGCACATCTTCGACCGCTCGATGCTGGCTCACGCTCAGGTGCGGATGGCGCTTGAAGGTCCACTCCCGCGTGTAACCATCGACGATCACATTCTTGTCGCGGCCCGCTTGCATCCGCCGCACGATGTCTCTTTCGTAGCCCTGCATCTCGTCCGTCGTGAACGCGCGGCCCGCCTCTCCCTCACGGCGCGGAACCTCGATCAGCTCGCCATTGGCGATGCGTTTTTCCAGCTCCGTTTTTATCTCCGGCAACCGCGCTTCACACATTGTGTGCCGCAACGCATCGCGCAGTAAGGCTCGTTCATCGACGACCGCCGCGCGCTCGATCCCACGCTCCCGCGCATACGTCACGGCACTCTCGGCAACCTGCCGCGAACGCTCCGGCTCCAGCTCCACGCCCCACCGCCGCGCGGCCTCGGCCATCACCCGCGCGGGCTGATTTCCATGCTCGGCGGCGAGTTTTTGATGCTGCGCCCGGACCTCCTCGATGCTCAACGGCTGCTTGGCGTCCCGCGTCCGGTGCGCGGCGATCTGCGCCGCTCCAGCGCCCCTTCTCCCCTGCTCGGCGAGGCGTTGTTCGATCTGCTGACGCCGCGGACTCGATGCCTCCAGATACTCCTGCGTGTAGCCTTTGATCTCGGGCTGTCCATGCGCGCCGCGCTCCACTTCATAGCCCAGCCGCTGCAAGTGCGCCGCCAACTCCGAACGGTAGACCGCCGTCGCGTACTGCTGCGTCTTGTAAAGTTCCTGCGCCTGCAACGACCGCGTTTTGCCCTCCGCCGTCTCGGTTACATTGAAGATCACCGCGTGCGTATGCAACTGCGGCGCGGCATATCCATCGACCGGACGGCTGCTGTCGTGCTCGAACTTTGCTACCGCCCACGCACCCGTCGTCTGGGCCGGAGCGTTGCCTCCGATGCGCGCCTGGGCATACCTTTCCATCTCGTCCAGAGCCACGCGCACGCTCTCACGATGGGCTTCTCTCACGCGGCCATCGCCGCCGACAAGCGCCGTCAGCGAGACGGATTTCGGCGCGGAAAACGTCGCGTCCCACCCCGCCCGGTGCTCCATCGCCCGCACCGTTTCGCCCTGCGCGTTGACGTATTCATGCGCCTGCTGACGGCGGATCAGAGCCTCGCCGGTCTGCGGATGCTGGCCCTCCGAGAGACGCGCGAACTGCTCCTCGTTGACCTCGCCGCGAAGACCGTAACGCTCGGCAAGCTGCCCCTGCCACTCGCCCCGAACACGCTCGCCTTCGGTGTAGTAATTCTCCTTCGCATTGGCGAACTCCGACTTGTGATACGCCTGCGCCTGGCCCGCAGAGATCGGCTTCGACAGTGTCAGCATCGCTCTACAACTCCTCTCCCGGCGCAGCTTTCGGCGCAGCTTTCGGCAACTTCGGCTCCGGCGGAGCCGACTGCATCCGCTCCTCGCGCGTCGAGTTTTTGGCAAGCACTTCCAGCGCACGCCGCATCTTGTTCCCATCCGCCCACGCGATCAGCTCGCGGCTGACCTTCTCCGGGATCGGCTGCCCCGTGCCCAGCTTCAGCATGAAGTTCAGCAGGATCGTTCGCATCGCCATCACTTCCGCCAGAATCGCCCGCTCCGCCGCCATCGTGCCCATCTCGACAGACGAACCTAGCAGCACATCCCGAACCCACTCCGACAAGGTCAGCCCCGCCGCCGCCGCGCGCGACTCCAACACATGCAACTCCGCCTCGGACACCTTCGTGCCCACGGATTTAACCCGCAGCGCTCGCTTCATAAGGCACCGCCTGGTCTGGGTTTTGTTTGGATTGATTCGGAAAAGATCGTCAGCGAAGACAGTCCGCACACCGCGCCCACGGCCCGCCAGGCTTTCGTTCCGGGGCCGCTAAAGAAAAAACTCGTGCGCGATTCGTCGATGGGGAGTCGGCTCATACGCGTCTACCGGGCGCTGGTTGCGCTTGCGCTCCAGGCCGCAACCGGCCCAGAGCATTTTTTCTTTAGACGCCGCTTTTCAGGATTTGGTTACTGAGCAGCAACCGCAGGTTGCTCCACAGCTCCCGACTGGGGGAGACGTGTCCGCCTAATCCCGGTGCAAAGCACCGTGACTTGCTGACTGCCCAGCGAAGACGCCGGATGGAGGCTCATGGCGATCAGGGGGTTGGTGACCGGGCCACCTACCCTATGGATTGAGCCGACAGAGTGAGTCAGACTGCTTCTTCGTGGTAAGCAATTGCCCAGAATTACTATCGATGCTCACCGCAAAGCAGAACGATTCCATTGGACCGGGCACCTCTTTAGAAGAGGTGCCTCCAGCAGCGATTACGAGTTCGTGGTCCTTCCACGAAACAAAAGTTGGAAGATAAAATTCAATCTTCCCATCGGAACCAATATGACTCGCTACAGCTGCCCGCATTGTTTTATCTGTATCTGTTTCTATTCTTTGACCCTCTGGAGAAAAGAGATATACCTGATAATTATCAGCCGTCGGTTCATCGATAACAAGTATCCTTTGGCTGTCGGGCCTCCAAATTGCCTGCGCAGCCCTCTTCAGGGTAAAGAGATTCCATTCTTTTCCATCATAAAGTCGATGAACAACAACAGGGGAGTGATTTTCTTCGTCTGTGAGTATTGGATGAACCTCAATTTGGAGCTTTTTGTCGGGAGATTTCACTACGGTCTTTTTGCTCCAATGGAGGAATGCAGGACGACTAACGGACTGAGCCGCTAGCCCCACGATGCTCGTCATAGCAACGATAAGTGCGAATCTGATGATCTTCATTGCACCTCCGAATATCCAGCAGGGCAACTTCCCCCGCATGCTTTTGGAAAGCTAATCGTTACAGGCATATTCTCTATCCCAAATTGATTTGCTGCGTGCACAGTTGGAAATCGATAGAGATCAAACGCTACTCCCTGCATCGCCTGAATGTTGGCGTCTCCATAGTCGGAAACTGTCCACGGACCAGCAGGTCCTCCATATTGCGTAACACTTGCGCTTGAAAAAGCAGGCGAAATTAATATTTGTGTTCCATACGTTCTGAGTTGGCGAGTACTCAGTCCTAAAAATCCGACTTGAACCGCGACTGTACCAAAAGTTCCACCTTGAATCGAACCGCCAGCCTGTTTGGGGTAAGCAGAGTAAAGTGCACCCTTAGCTGAAGCCTGATTCCCACCGACAGCACTTATTCTTGCCCAACCGGAACATGTAGTCCTAGTGTTGGCCGTCGCAGCCACGGTGAGCGACGGAACGCCGAATAGTCCCCCGAATGTGGTAGGGATTGTTTCAGACAGCTTAATCGTAAGCCCTCCGCCATCCGGTGACTGCCCTGAATGATCCTCCGAATTGGCCGGATCGTTCCCCGCATAGGCATACAAATTAAGCCCGCCGCTGAAGCCAGCCGGATCGGCCTGCAAGAACCGCCCCAGCGCCGGCGAGTAGTAGCGCGCGGGCATGTAATAGAGTCCGGTCTCGCTGTCATAGCGGTAGCCGGCGTACTGGTAGGCCAGCCACGAGCCGCTCTGCGGTTGACCATAGTCCGAGTAGGTATAGCTATCGCCGACGCCGCTCCCGCCCGCCACCGTCAGAGCCACCGTCGAGCCCTTCACGTCGTGGTGTACGTAGACGATCTCTTCACCCCCGCCGCCCGCAACCGGCACGATCGTCACCAGCGGCAGACCGCCCGCGCCGCGCACCGTCAGCCGCCAGCTCGCCGACGTTTCGTAGTAGTCGGCGATCTCCTCGCCCCCGGCCAGCACGAAGTCGGTTGCCACTGGCATGGCCGTATTGACACCCACTACCTTCTGCCTGCGCCGTCCCAGCGGGTCGTAGAAATACGTGCTCGTGCCCCACGCTGGGTTCTCGGCCTGGACCATCCGGTTCTCCACGTCGTAGCTGAGCGTATTGGTGCCGTCGTAGGTCAGGTTGTAGTTGCCATCGTAGGTCATGGTGGAGCTGCCCGAGCTTGCTGTCATTGTTGTGAGTCCGTTGTCCGCGTTTGCCGCGCCGTAGCTGACCGTGCCCGCCTGCGGCACGTACTGGAAGAGCGGATTGTTGACGCCTGCCGAGTTCAGCTGGTGATTCATCAACCAAGTGTAGTTGAAGGTTACACTGTTATTGGAGCCATTGTAGGTCTGGGTCAGCGTTTGCAGGTTGTCGCCAGCATCGTACTGCGAGTAGGCGTCGCTGGTCCCGTCGCCGTAGGCAATCGACTGCGCGCGCGAGAGCGCGTCCCAACTGTACTGCGCCAGCAGATTGTTGCTCCCGCCCTCGTTGACATACTGCATGCGGTTCATGGCGTCGTACTGGTAGGTGACAGAATAGGAGCCCGTGCCGCTGGTTCCCGCCGGCCAGACGACCTCGGTCTGGTTACCGGCTCCATCATACGCCATCTGTCAAAATATGTATCAGTATAGATCATGACATGAGGGTCTTTCAGTTTGCTTGTGAGCAGAATTGCCGCAACTCTTGCTGCACTATAGGTGAGTAGGAGTTCGCTTTAATCGTATAAGGCGAACAGGCTTTTTTCTTGAATTGAGCTTCACCGCCATATGCCTTTGATGCTCTTTGAATAGCATCTCTGACAAGACCCCTAATGATAAATTCCTCGTGAGCAGATCGAAGTTGATAATTGCAAACAGCCTGTGGATCGGATTGGCAGGACTTTGGAGCAGGCACACCAAGTCCAGGAAGCTTTTCATGAACATTTGTGCTGCTGTAGCCACTAGGGGAAGGAATCCCTGACAATACCCACCCTGTTTCAGCTATACTACAACTATTCCCCATAGTCCAGACAGCGTTACCGAAAGAATCTCCTTCTTGATCATAGCTCCATCCCATTACGATGTAGTAGTCTGATCGATCTGTTTTTAGATGGGAAAACAGCCACAAATGCCCCTCATCAGACAAATGACATAACTGCTTCAGTTTCGATGGAATGTTCTCGAATTTGACTTTAAAAGGGTCAAAAGAAACGCCGAATACAGGATCCTCGATCATAGTTGACAGGACGGGCTTAGTCGTCTGAGCCTGTAATGCCAACGAATTCAAGAGAACTGCCCAAAGACACAGCCAATACAGCGCATTTGTTTTCATGATTACCTTTCTCCTTTGTTCTATACCTTTCACAGCGTTCATCTACACCGATATCTAAAAACAGTTGTGATGTGGGTAGTGGACGAGGAATATGGAGACATCCGTTTTTGATAGAAGTCCGACACCCATTTACGACCATCATAACCAGCAATATGGCCAGGATGAGTTTTATCAGCAGTCTGGCCAGGACTAGAAAATACAGCTAAATCGCCTTGTTGGGGAACATACCCGTTGAGAGAAACTGGACTAAAACCTATACTTGAGAGGAACGACCCATAGTTTCCACCGTATTGAGGACGTCCAGAAGTGTTTATTCCGCCAGCTTCAAGTGCCGTGCGGACATATTTCGCGCACGCGCCTATTCCCTCGTATACTGACTTAGGCTTTCCCGTTATAAGATTTATCGCAGCATTGGAATCTAGCGCGTTTGCGAACGCTTGGGTGTTAAAATCACATAAGTGGGCCGTCACAGAAACGGTGGTCGATGGAAAGCCGAAAAGTCCCATAAAATAGTTGTGGACTGATTCAGACAGCGTAATCGTATACCCTCCGCCATCCGGTGACTGACCTGAATGATCCTCCGAATTGACGGGATCGTTTCCCGCATAAGCGTAAAGGTTAAACCCGCCGCCGAATCCGGAGGGATCGGCCTGCAAAAATCGCCCCAGCGCCGGCGAGTAGGATCGCGCGGGCATATTATAGAGGCCGGTCTCGCTGTCATAGCGGTATCCTGCATACTGGTAGGCCAGCCACGAGCCGCTCTGCGGTTGACCGTAGTCCGAGTAGGTATAGCTATCGCCGACGCCGCTCCCGCCCGCCACCGTCAGAGCCACCGTCGAGCCCTTCATGTCGTGGTGTACGTAGACGATCTCTTCGCTGCCGCCGCCCGCAGCCGGTACGACCGCTGCCAGTGGCAGATCGCCCGCACCGCGCACCGTCAGCCGCCAGGTCGCCGATGTTTCGTAGTAGTCGGCGATCTCCTCGCCCCCGGCCAGCACGAAGTCGGTCGCCACTGGCATGGCCGTATTGACGCCCACCACCTTCTGCTTTCGCTGGCCCAGAGGGTCGTAGAGATACGTGCTCGCGCCCCACGCCAAGTTCTCCGCCTGGACCATCCGGTTCTCCACGTCGTAGCTGAGCGTGTTGGTGCCGTCGTAGGTCAGGTTGTGGTTGCCGTCGTAGGTCATGGTGGCGCTGCCCGAACTTGCTGTCATTGTTGTGAGTCCGTTGTCCGCGTTGGCCGCGCCGTAGCTCACGGTGCCCGCCTGCGGCACGTACTGGAAGAGCGGATTGTTGACGCCTGTCGAGTTGAGCTGGTGGTTCATCAACCAAGTGTAGTTGAAGGTTACGCTGTTATTGGAGCCATTGTAGGTTTGGGTCAGCGTCTGCAGGTTGTCACCGGCGTCGTACTGCGAGTAGGCATCGCTGGTCCCGTCGCCGTAGGCAATCGACTGCGTGCGTGAGAGCGCGTCCCAACTGTACTGCGCCAGCAGATTGTTGGTCCCACCCTCGTTGACATACTGCATACGGTTCATGGCGTCGTACTGGTAGGTGACCGAATAGGAGCCCGTGCCGCTGGTTCCCGCAGGCCAGATGACCTCGGTCTGGTTACCGGCTCCATCATACGCCACCTGTGTGTTGCGGCCCAACTGGTCCGTGTAGCTGTTGGCCCGGCCCGCCGTATCGTAGCCGATTTGGTAGGGCGTCGAACTGGAGCTGTCCGAAGCTTGCAGCATCCGGCCGGAATAGTCATAGCCATAGGTAACGGTTCCTGCCGCTTCGCCCTGCGGGGTCTTGGTCTGTATCCGGTTGAGAGCGTCATAACTTGAGCTGATGGTCTGGCCGGAGCGCGTGGTCTTCTCTGTGACGTTGTTGTTGGCGTCATACTGGAACTGCTCGGTGGTCGAATCGGGGTAGATGGTGCTGCTCAGGCGGTCGAAGCCGTCGTACGTCATACCGGTGAGGTTGTTGTTGGCGTCGGTAATGCTCTTTTGCCTGCCGTTGAGCGTATAGGCATACGTCGCCTGCACAGTGGCTGAGGCCACCGCCGCGGAGGTGCTCGCTCCGCTGCCCACGCTGACCTGATAGGGACGGCTGAGGATGTCGTATGTGTTGACACTCACCCGGTACTGTCCGGACGATACCGGCTGCGTGACCGTGTACACCCGGTCGGCTCCGTCATACGCCGTGGTCGTCGTGTTGCCTAGAGGATCGGTGACCTGATAGACCTTGTTGGACGGCGTGTAGGTGTAGGTGGTCGTCTCCCAGACTGGAGAAGCTTCTGTCGAATTCGTGGTGCAGGTCGCCGGGGACGAAACGCTGGGCGTGTTCTGCTCCCGATAGACATCGTGCACCTGCCCGTTGGGATAATAGTCGTACTTGGTGATGCTGAGCGCATTCGGAGCATCTTCCTCCGTCACGCGCCCCAGCGCATCGTGTACCGTGGTTGTAACATTGTTATTCGGGTCGGTCACCGTGCATACGTCTCCGAAGTTGTCGTAGGTGTACTGTGTAACGTAGTTGAGACGGCCGTAGTCAACGGTCATCTTCTGCACCTGGTCCGCGTTGCCCGGGAAATAGTCGTAGCGGGTGACACGGCCTTCGGGATCGGTTGCCGTCTGCACCATGCCGATGGACGTGTAGGTGTAGAGCGAAGTGGGCTGCGCGGCGGAGGCGCCTGGCTTCGGTACAGCAGGCTGATCGACCTCAATGACGTTTCCATAGCTGTCGTATTTGAAGGTCGTGACGTACCCCTTCGCATCCGTTACCTGGTATGGGACTTCAAGACTTGGCAGCGCCGACACGGGATGAGTATAGGTGATCGTTTGTTGCACCGCAGCAAGCCCGGATCCCGGTTTTGGATATTGAGTGATGGTCAAGGGATTGAACTGCGAGTCGTAGGTGTATGTTGTGGAGTT
>Ga0326728_10014143_pt1 | contig 17073 bp, 12 predicted proteins | sample MB3enrmetagenome_FD_207602 | JGI IMG/M metagenome (GOLD analysis project Ga0326728, IMG submission 207602) | Lab enriched peat soil microbial communities from McLean, Ithaca, NY, United States - MB31MN | ecosystem: Environmental > Terrestrial > Soil > Wetlands > Peat | place: USA: New York...
CTCCAGCCCGAGGTCCGCATAGGGTGGGGCGTACTCGGTCATCATCATGTAGACGGCATGGGTGTTCGTGGGAAAGCCGCCGAAGACATCCTCCGTGGCAAGTCCCCCTCCCGCCTCGTACCGCTTCTCCAAGACCAGCGTCTTAAGTCCCGCCTTCGCGAGATAGGCACCGGCAACGAGGCCGTTGGGTCCGCCGCCGATGATGACGACATCATAGTTATCCATGGCATCCTCCTATGTTCACTCGTGGACCGGAAAGAGCATTGGATCTCATGGCTCCTATGGGATCTGCCCGACCGATTCCGTTTCTCTGCTTCATCGCTTTCTTGTCTCCTAGAACGGCCGTCCGTTCTCTTCCCAGGATTTCCTGAGACCGTGCTTCCCGGCAAGTATCTTGTAAACGTGGTATCCCTGGTGGCAGGTGCCGCCCGTGACATACCCTCCCCAGCAGGATGACGCAGGGTAAAGGTTCTCGATGGGGAACTTGGTGAGGTCGGACAGTTGCGGTATCGGCCTGTTCCTGCCCATCTGGTCAGCGCTCACGTTGAGGCTCGTCCAAGCGCCATCGGGCAGATAGCTCCTCGAATGGAGAATCGTAAAGTACGGCGTTACCGGCACGTAGCCGATCACATTGTCCCAGGTCACGTTCGGCGCGTATCGGCCCCAGAAGCGGATGAGCTCGTCGGCATGGCGCTTCGCGATCTCCTGCCATTCCCTGTCGCTGTATGCCGTGGCCGGCAGCACGTATTGCTCGGTAAGAACCGATGCCAGACCAGAGGGGGCCAGGCTCGGCTCCGCGATGGACCAGTTGTTGATGACCATGTTGAACTTCTCCGGATCGGGCCATAGGCCTTTCCTTCTCCGGGCGCACTCTTCCAGGACATAATTCATGTCCTTTCTTCCAAGGCACACGTACGCCGAGGCGTGGCAATCGGGGTTGTGGCTTTCCGCCTGGTACCTCGGCTGCTCCTTGAGCGCCCAGGTGTACCAACTGATGCAGTCCATGTCGGCCTTGACGTTCTTGACGCCCTCCACGATGTCAGGAGACCAGTATTCAGGGCCGGTCAACTCCAGCACTAGGTCCTGCACGTTGGAGCCGCACACCACGGCGATCCTGGCCTCTACCTCGGTACCGTCGGCAAGAAGCACGCCGGTCGCCTTCCCATTCCTGATCAATATCTTCTCGACCTTCTTGTTGAGGAATATCTTTCCACCGTTCGCCTGGATAATCCTCGAGGTGACGTGGGTCATGTTGTGGGCGCCGCCTTTGTGGATCATGGGGTCCGGCTGCAAGAAGGTATTTATGGAGAGAAACGCTGTCTCCGGATCGTCGGGCATGGGTCCCGCGGATTGGCCTGTCCTCACGGCCAGCATCTGCATCTCGGGGCTCTCGAACATCTCGGCCGCGAACTGGGCCGGCGTCATACGCTCATACTCAGACTTCCAGCCCGAATCGGGATTCTTGATCATCAATTCGATCGCGTCTGGTTCGTCCGGCCCTTTGGTAAGGTCCCAGGCCGCCTCGAAGATGGCGGGCCCCCAGTATTGCCCTGCCTTTTGAAGCATCCACATATAAGTATCGGCATCTTTCTGAGAGAACTGGGCAATCGATTTATATGTCTTCTCCTGGGTCGGGTCATACTGATATCCGTACCTCCCTATCCAGGATTGGTCTTCTTCGAACACCATGGCCGTGAAGACCGGATGGACGGAGGACTCGGCCATTACGTCGGCCTCCGGGAAATCCTGAAGAAGAAAACCGTGGTGCATATCTCTGCCGTGAATATGGGAGCAGTGGTCGGCTATGAAGCCCGGCGCCGGGCTCTCCTCGCTCGACCAGCCGGCGCCCGCCTCGTGCCGCTCGTCGAACATCGCCACCGAGAGACCACCATACTTGGTCGCCCAGCACCCGAAGGCCAGGTTCTTGTTACCCGCCCCCACGCAAACTACATCGAATGTCATGTCGGCCATCTTACTCCTCCCTTTTCGTTGAATAACGTTTCGCCGTGGAGACAAGACGCCACGAAACGGCAAACAGAACCGAAGCGGGCCTGTTAGGACCGTATCCCCGTGGTACGCCCGTCCGATGCGGCTATTCCGAGATAGTATCAGGGTGGGATTCGCTCCGGTATCGTAGGTGCACCAATCTTCTGTAGAATGTTTGCAAGGACGTGTAGTTGATACTCGTCATGCTTAGTCATTCTCCGGGGCGTACTCACCGAGATAAAGTTGCACAAGGTGAAAGGCTGAGGTCTCCTCGCCTCCTTTAACTCCGGGCGCCAGACGAACCTGTCGAAGTCGGCTGTCAAGATCGCCCGTGATCGGTACGGTCGTACTTCGGCATCTCGCCGAGCTTACCGACCATTCGGATCGCGTCCGACCCCTCTAACCCACCAGGCCGTGTTCCACCGCATACCGAATCAGATCGAGGTTTGTCTTTATCTTCATCTTCTCGAAGATGCGCATCCGGTAGCTGCTGACGGTGGTGGGAGCAATTGAGAGCTTCGCCGCGATCTCTTTGACCGTCTTTCCCGCGGTGATCAGGCGGAACACCTCGTATTCCCTGGCTGAGAGGGATTCATGGGGCGGTCTGTTCGAGGCACCGGTGGCGTCGCCCATCAGCCGCTCCCCCATGGACTCGCTCACGTACTTCTTCCCGGCTGCAACTCGGCGAATGGCATGGATGAGCTCACCGGGCAGGCTCTCCTTCGTCAGGTAGCCCATCGCCCCTTCCTTATAGGCCCTGACTGCGTAGTCCTCCTCGGGGTATATGCTCAGGATGATGACCGACGGGGGCGACGTGCGGGCCTTGAGCGTACGGAGAACCTCGAACCCGTCCATTCCGGGGAGGTTGAGGTCGAGGAGGACCACGTCGCAGAGACCGTCGGCTATCTCCCGTGTCGCCTTGAGGCCGTTTTCCGCCTCTCCTGCGATTTCCATATCGGTGGTGTCGGAGATGATCCTCTTCACCCCTTCCCTCACTATGGCGTGGTCATCGACGATGAAGATCCTGATCATGGATGTCTCTCCCGTACCCTGTCGGGTTCTCCCAGACTCCGATCACCGAGGGGGATGGTGATGCTCACCGTCGTGCCCCGGTTTGGACCGCCGGTGAAGATGGATTTGCCTCCCCAGAACCGGATGCGCTCCCTGATGCCAATGATCCCGAAAGACTCCGGATTCGCGGTATCCTCCTTCGAGATGCCTTTCCCGTTGTCCCTGACCTTGAGCGTGAGGCCATCGGGCCCCTGGGTCAGCCGCACGGTAATCTGCGTCGCCTGGGCATGACGGGCGATATTGGTCATTGTCTCCTGAAGGACCCTGAAGACGAGGAGGGCCCGGTCCTTGTCCAGGTCGCGGATTTCCGGTGATATTATCGTCGTGCACTTAAGACCCGTCCGCTTCCGGAATCCTTTAACATACCACTCGATCCCCGCCGCGAGGCCGAGGCGATCGAGGACATGGGGTCTCAGATGGGCACAGATCCTTCTTACCGCATCAATACCCTCGTCTATCTGGGCCTCCATGGATTTCAAGCGATCAGAAAGGAGTGCGTTGTCTTCCTGAAAGTGCGCCCCGTAATAGGCCAGATCCATCTTCAGGGCAGTGAGCAACTGGCCAAGCTCATCGTGGACCTCACGGGCGACACGGGTTCTCTCTTCTTCACCGCGCTGCTGAAGGTATTCCGAAAGGAGACGCAACTCCTCCCGGGAATGCTTCAACTCCGCGTTGACCCGCGTGAGCTCGGAGGTCCTCGCCCTCACCCGGCTCTCCAGCTCCTCCTTGGCTGCTACCAGAGCCTTCTTGCTCGCCTTCAGCTCGGCTTCGGCAGCTTCGCGCCGGGTCACGTCGACCCATACCCCGACGACCTTGCCGTTCGACAGCCCGATGACCCGTTCCTCGCAGATTCTCATCTCGCCATTTTGATGAACAACCTCGGCGCGGAAAGGGCGCTTCCGCAGGCCGGCTATCATCTGCTCATGGTATCTCAACTGGCGTTTGCGCGTCTCCTTATCCGCAAAGAGCAATTCCATTGCGACTTTTTTGCAGGGGACATCTTTGGCGTCGTACCCGCAGATGTCGCAGAGCTCAGGGTTCACATAAAGCGTGCGGCCTTCCGGCCCCTCCACTACGAAGAGGCCGCAGGGGATATTATCTAGGATGGCAACGAGGTCCTCCTTGGTTGCCCGTTCTATCCAATCGCCTGTATAGGGCTGGTTGGAAGAAGAGCCGTGCGCTTTCCTAAATTTGTCGCAACGGTTCCGTGATGCCATGACCCCTCCTGCTTCAGGCTCAGTTATGAGAAGCAATGGTTGATCAGCAGTCTCACTTCCCGAAAACAGTCATAAGACACCGGCCTGTCCGGCTCTTCACTCACTCACGCCGCTTCTTCCATCCCGATCGAAACACCGTTTGCCGGCATTTGTCCAACTACCTTAGCCACTTCTTCTCTATCGCGTAAATGGTTCAGACGATCTCATCATCGAATCGATATCCACAGTCGTCATGAAGCGATGATACTAGGATGAGATACACCTGTCAACCCATATCAAATGCGATTATGTGACGGAAGCTCTGTCACTGCAGTTTTCAGAAGGCTCATGTCTGCTTCCGGCTATGTATGAGAATTACACGGACGAAAGAGGCGTCATGCACCCGAGAGACAAGATGGGGCCGGGGAATGCCGACGATCTCCTCTGGGTCTTCAGTGAAGATATCCAGAACTTCAAGCTCAACTTCACCTGGGGATTCTGGACTGCCGCGGGCAAGTGGCATCGGCCAGGAGAAGGCCATTTGCACCCGGAAGAAGAAGCTCTCATCTTCGTCGGACTTGACCCTGAAAGGCCCGACTACCTTGGGGCCGAAATCGAGATAGCCCTGGGAAAGGAGTTCGAAAGACATTTCTTCAACACCCCCACCTGCGTCGTCTGCCCCAAGGGTTTTGTACACCTGCCAGTCATCACGAGATGGTGTGACTCACCATACTCCTTCATTGTCGCTTGCCTCGGTGATGTGCATGAAGCCGCAAAAGTGCCCCACTTGAGAGGAGGCGCCCGGCGACAGGAGGGAGAAAGAGGAAAGAGAATCCGGCTCCGAATGAGAGCAAGTAGTCGACCCTTCTTGTTGGATACTCTTGCTGGGGCCTTCAATCCTCCGCGCTCTTTCTTACGGAAAGCTTGAAATACCTCCTGCCATTTTCCGACGTTTTTTTCATACATGAAGGACAAGGGGTGGCCAATGTGCCCCGGTGTTGCTCCCCTGACAAATCCATTCTGCGACGCTACAAGATCACGGCTGCCTTATTCTACCCCTGTTTCGTTGTGTTAAAGAGGGGATCAGTGGACAAGACCCTCGCTGCGGCAAAGGCATTTCTGAGATGTACTACAGACCTGCGCTATGATACGCGTCATAGAAGCGGATTCTGTGAACGATTTCCCCGATAACCAAGCCGGCTGCGGCTAATGACAGAAAAGTCCACTCTAAGCTTATGCTACCGCCTGATACGACGGAAATAGCCCACAAAACAAGTCCACTGCCTTGCAAAACAGGTTGAGAGAAGCTGAAGGACATCCTTGACTTCGCCATTTGAGAAAAACTCCTACCTTGGCCCTGGACTTTGAATATGAAGCCGGCTAGAGCGACAAGAAGTCCCATGCTTGGTAAAAAGTCTGCGCCCGACGTACCATGGAAGCCTCCCATCAGCGCATCCGACACTACTGTAAACTGAAGCCCACCTAACAACAGAGCCGAACCGAGGAAACCCAAGACGGTGCCTGCATGGTTCCAGGAAGGTACGGTTCTCAGTCGGTAGGCCCGCACCATGACGTAGAGGACCAATCCTCCGACCAGGCTCTCCACCAGGACAACCCAACCGTTCAACTCTCCGGACCAAGCACAGGTCAACACCATGACTGCCAGGATACCCGCAAAGGCACCGGTGGCAGCTACTTCCCGGCTAAGCCAAGAACGTCTGAGGTTTCTGATGGCATAAAAACAGACTCCCGGTCTCCCAAGATGGGCGATGGAAGCCGCCAACCCTGCGAGAACCATTAATAAAGCGAACAGCGCGTGCCACTCACAATGAAGGAGAGAGAACCGGCTTCCGCTCAAGAGCAGAGCGGCCCCTATACACCAGACGCTACCGACGGCGGTTTGGACGAGAAGTGTGAAGGCGACCAGGCTCCCGTGTCTATACGTCACTGGTCTCCTCCGGGTTGGCGATGTGTCCGGCCGTGCTGCCGATAGGTCTGCTCCTGTTGTGGGGCTGGAAAAAGGCGCGGGGCTCTGTCAATCCATGATCGGGCAGAGGAGCCATTGCTTCTTGTGCTGTTGGGCCCAGATCACGTATCAGGTCATCGAATTCGCCAAAGGTTAGGGCACGCGTCGGACAGGAGGTCACGCAGGCAGGTGTCCCCCCTGCCGTCAGCTCATTCTTGCAAAAATCGCACTTAGTCATCACCCCTCTGTCGACCTGGTACTGGGGTGCACCGTAGGGGCAGGCCCACTCGCAGTACCTGCAGCCCACGCACTTGGTCTGGTCCAACGTCACGATGCCGTCTTCGCCCCGGGTCATCGCCGTGGTGGGACAAACTTCGACGCAGATCGGTTGTTCGCAGTGGTTGCAGCTTACCGAAAGGTAGTATGCAAATACATCCTGCCTGAAGGTACCGTCCGGTTCGGAAAGCCATTCACCGCCACTATACTCATACACGCGGCGCCAGCGCACCCCGGCAGGAAGGTCGTTCTTGTCCTTGCAGGCCACCGTACAGGTCTTGCACCCGGTGCAGATCTGAGTATCCACGTAAAAAGCCGGCCTCTTCGGCACGCCCCCCATCTCTATACCTTTTCCACCTGAACGAGGTTTGTGTGCTGGGGATTCCCCTTTGCCAGAGGCGAAGACCGTTGGCTGGTCAACGTATTGATGCACCCGTTCTTGTCGATATTGTTCTTGTCCGGCAAATACCATGCGCCCTGGGGCAGCGAGAGCACGCCGGGCATAATGCGTGGCGTCACCTTGGCCCTCACCTGGGTTTGGCCGATCTCGTTGAAGACCCGCACCATATCGCCGTGAGCAATACTTCGGGGCCCGGCGTCGAGCGGGTTGATCCACAGCGCATGGGGGGCGACTTCCCGGAGCCACGGATTATTGCCATAGGAAGAATGGGTCCGCTGCTTGTGATGATGGCCGATCAATTGCAGGGGATATGATTGTGGATAGGGGGGACATTCCTCCGAAGACCGAGCGGCGAGAGGTGTGTCCCCCTTCAGCGCTTGCGCAGACATTCCTCCTAGTCCAAGCGGCAAAGGAGGTGTGTCCCCGATCAGAGCTTGCGATCTGGGGGGACATGCCCCCTTCAGAGCCTGCCCGAGTGGCATGCCCCAGGTGGCGTGATATTCCGGAAGAGCGCTGATCACATCCCCATCCGGGAGTTCCCACGTGTGGGCCAGATCCCACAGCTGCCTGGAGAAGATCTCTATCCTGCCGGATGGGGTGCTGAGAGGCGATTTGTCAGGGTCCTCCCGGAATGCCTGAAGGCCAACCTTAAGCCGGTCTCCACGGCTCCACTTGAACAGACCCGTTTGAAGCGCTTCCTCGAAACTGTCGGGAAGGTCCGGCCGCACCTTGCGACACCGGTGGTACATGTGTTCGACCCATTGGTCGTGGGTCCGCCCTTCGGTAAACTCCTTCTCGACGCCCATGCGCTGGGCTACCCCCCTGCACATGTCATAGAGGGTGCGGCATTCCCCCAGAGGCTTGATGGCCTGTTGTCTCAGTATCAAAGCACCCATCTCGACGGCATATCCCTGATACGAGAGATCGCTTTCTTCGAAGGTGCTCGTTGCCGGCAGCAGGATATCCGCATAGCGGGCGCTTGAGGTCGTGACATTATCGATGACGACGATCATCTCGCACTGACTGACATCCGCCAGGATGCGATGGGTGTTTCCGATGTCGGAGTGTTGGTTCACGAGGGTGTTACTCGCAAAATTCCAGATAAATTTGATCGGTGTCTCGAGTTTCTTCTTTCCTCTGAGGCCGTCCGTCACGTCGGTGAAATGTGCATGGTCGGCTATTGCCTTGGTCCAGAGGAAACAGGGGATCGAGGTAGCCACCGGGTTCGTGCCAACAGGCATTGGGGGGAAGGGAATGCCGAATGATGCTTCCCTGCCACCACTATTGCCACCCTGAATCCCCACGTTCCCCGTCAATATGGGGAGCATGCAGATGGCCCGGGCGCTCTGCTCGCCGTTCGCATGGCGCTGCGGTCCCCAGCCCTGTGCGATGTAAGTGGGTTTTGCCGTGCCTATCTCTCTGGCCAACTGTACGATCCGTTCCGCGGGAATACCTGTGATTGCGGCCGCCCACGCGGGGGTCTTCACGATTCCGTCGGACCCGCTGCCCAGGATGTAGTCCTTGTAACTGTTGCCCTGAGGGATGCCATCAGGCATCGTTTGCTGATCGTAGCCCACGCAATAACGTCGCAGGAATTCCTTATCTACCAGGTTTTCCGTGATCAGCACGTGGGCTAACCCCGACACCAGTGCCGCGTCCGTGCCGGGACGAATGGGAATCCACTCGTCGGCAAATCCGGCAGCAGTGTCGCTATACCGCGGGTCGATCACGATGATGCGCACCTTGCTTGCCTGCTTAGCTACGACGAGATCGCGGATTGTCCCGCCACCGCTCATTCTTGTTTCGGCCGGGTCGTTGCCGAAAAAGACCACAAGCCTGCTCTTGATGATGTCACTGAGATAGTTGCTGCAGTCGAAGGTGCCGTAAGTGTATGTCATCCCATGGAAAATCTGGGCGGTGCTGTAGGAGTTGTAGTGGTTGAGTTGCCCACCTAAGAGGTTCATGAGGCGATCGATCTGTTCCCGCCCCGAAACCACACCACCGAGGTTACCGGTGCCGTAGATGCGGAAAACAGCCTCGTTTCCGTAAGTATCAATGATTTGCCGAAGCTTCCCTGACACCCGGTCTAAGGCCTCGTCCCACGGGATGCGCTCGAACCTTCCTTCTCCCCTTTTTCCGACCCTTTTCAAGGGATAGAGCAGACGCTCTGGGGAGTGGACCCATTTGCGCAAGGCCCGACCCCGGAGACACGCCCGGATCTCGTGGGTACCGGGCATGTCCTCCCCGGTGTTGTCCGCTTCCACCCGAACAACCTTGCCGTCTTCGACGTGCACACGCAGCGGGCACCGGCTCCCGCAGTTGACGTTACAAGAAGACCAGACTATCTTCACTTATTCCCCAACTTTTCCATTTTGAATGTTTTGGATGCAGACGCAGTCACCTTTACGTTGGCGAGGCCATCGAGAAGTCTGCCCATGTACCGCAGCGGTTCTTGTAGTCATAGTGTCTGTTGTAGTCGGACCAGCGCCAGAACGGCGCGTGGGCCGCCCGGACATTGGACAGAAAAGGCATAGTCTGGTTCTCCAGTCGGACTGGATTCCCGTCAAGGCTTCGGGTCAATTCCATCTTCATCTCGCCTTGAGGCATCCTGAAATGCACCGCGCCGTCCTTCTCGTCAATATCTATCTTGACGTATTTCACTCCCAGCACCCTTTGCACCATCGTGCCGCCGCCAAGGAACCTCACGGCGAGAATATCGAGAATCTCCCGCTGGCCTGGAGTGGCTCTGTCGCTCACATAGACACCGCCCTCGGAACCTTTCTCCAAGACTTCTGCAAAGGTCGAGTGGGGCAGATCACCCATGTAAATAATGGTCGTGCCCGACATATCTAGACCGTTCACCGTACCCTCAGTAATCCTGAAAACCATGAAGTAACGGCAGCCTCCCTCCTTGTCCCTGCCGAAATAGTAGGGACAGTGACCTTCCGAGGCACAGGCCTCGTTGTAGGTCCCCTTTACGCTCCACCCTGACTCCAGCTCTGTCATGGCATGCCTCCTGCGCCTACTGGGAATCCGTGTTTTCAGTTATTGTCCGTCTTCTCCATTTTGAACGCTCTCGTCGCCGACACTGTCTCAATGTCCGCGGTCTTCAGCGCATAGTCAGACAATTCGTTTCCGATGCCAGGCAAATCCGGTATGCTCATGTAGCCGTCAACCGGCTGATAGTCGTGGACGCAGAGCTCCCTGTTGTAAGAGGCCCTGTTTACCACGTGATGCTCATGGATGCAGAAATTCGGGATCACCGCTTCGAGCTGGAGAGCCGCCGCCACTGATAGAGGGCTTGCGCAGACGTGGACTTGGACGCTCACATCGTAGGTATAGGCCATGTCACATATTTTCTTGCCCTCGGTGATCCCGCCACAAGTACCGAGGTCGGGCTGGATCAAGGCAAGAGAGCCGTTCTCGAAATAGGGTACGTAGCCCCACCTCGTATAGATCCTCTCGCCGCTCGCAATAGGAATCCTAACGGCATCGGCCACCTGTTTGGTCAGCTTCGGACTTGGTGTGATGGGTTCCTCGTAGCAGAAGATGTTGTACTTTTCTACCCGCCTTCCAATCTGGATGGCTGACTGGACATCGGTGAAAGAATGACACTCCATGATAATGTCCACGTTCGGTCCGACCGCTTCTCTTACGGCCGCCACCCTCTCCTCAACAAGATCGACGTAGTAGGGCTTGAGGAGCCGCGTGGTGTCTTCGGATGAGAACTGCCGGCCGTCCCTGTCGTAGGTAAAGAAGTCGATCTTGATGGCGTCATAGCCCTCCGAGACGGCGTGTTTGGCGGCAGCCGCATAGTCCTCCGTCGCGTAGGCCGGATTCACGCCGTCTCCCCAACGGAACTGCAACTGGCTCGCGTAGCTTCTTAGTTTCTCCCTTCTCTTTCCTCCAAGGAGTTTGTAGATGGGTACGTTGAAGTACTTCCCTTTGATATCCCAGAGGGCAATATCGATGCAGCTCATACCACCGAAGACGACCGGGCCCCCGTTCTGCCCCCAGAAGGTGCCTTTATAGAGTTTGTCCCAGATCACTTCGTTCGCGAGGGGGTCCATGCCTACGATGTTTCCTGCTAGGTCTTTGATCATACCAAAGGCGGCCGATGCACCCACACCGTAGGCCATGGCGGCCTCCCCGTAACCATAGACGCCCTCGTCGGTATTGACGCGGCACACTATGGGCCTCCATTGTCTGTCATGTTTCGGTTTAAGCTCCATTATATCAATGCTTGTGATCTTCATACAAATTCCGCCTCCGTGAGTTCTATTCTTACTTGAAGCGCATCCATCCGGGACCAACCGTGTCCACTTGGACTAAACTTTCTTCCCTGTATCCGCCTCCAACGCAACGTCCCGCATCCTCATGACGAGGGCCAGCACGATGGCAAAGGCGAAGCTACCGGCCAGGAAGATCAGCGCAGCGTTTGAACCCCAGTGGCCAGTGATGCTCCCCACCGCCATGTTCGTAAAGAACCCCGCTGCGCTGGAACAGGAGTTGATGATGGCGATGCCCACGGCAGCCCCGATGCCGGTGAGATAGACCGCCGGGAGCGACCAGAAGGGCCCGTAGAAAGCCCCACAACCCGACTGTATGAAGACCATCCCGGCGATCCTCACCACCGGATTCTTCGACAGGGCGGCGAGAAGGGTGCCCACGACGCAGAGGAGGAGAGCGCAAACGCTGTGGTACTTCCTTTCGCCCACTTTATCCGAATGGCGTCCCCAAGGGATCTGGACGCATATCGCCACGAGGGGAGGGATGATGAGAATGTAGCCGACCATCATGTTCCCGAAGGTTGCAGAGAACCCCTTGACGATTTGGGGCATCCAGAACTGCACGGCCTGGCTGCCGATCTGAAAGAAGAAGTATATGGCCGCCAGGTGCCAAACCTTGATGCTGGCGAACGACTTGGCGACAGAGATCCGCCGGACTTTGTTCTTGTCCCGCTCGCTCTCCAGCTTGGTGACCAGCCACTCCTTCTCCGCTTGCGTGAGCCACTTCGCGTCGTTCGGTTTGTCCGTGAGATAGAACCACGTTATTATTCCCATGACGACGGCGAGAAGGCCTTCGACCATGAATATCCATCTCCAGCCGGACATACCGAACCAGGAGACGTGTTCCATGATTAGCGCCGCCAGGGGAGAGCCGACAATGAAGCCGATGTTGGCGCCCACGAAAAAGAGAGACGTCACCAGGGCGCGCTCCTTGGCGGGGAACCATAGAGTGAAGTAGAAGATTATGCCAGGGAAGAAGCCGGCCTCCATGATGCCCAGGATCAGCCGCAACAGGTATATCTGCCAGTATGCCTGGGCGAAGAAAACCAGGCTGGTGACGATGCCCCAGGTCACCATGATCCGGGCCATCCATTTACTCGACCCAACCTTCTCCAGGATCATGTTGCTCGGGACTTCGAAGAAGAAATAGCCGATGAAGAAAGCAGCCGCGAGGGCACCGAATGCGGCAGGCATGATATGCAATTCTTTGTTCATCTGCAGGGCCGCGTAACCGATGTTGACGCGATCCAGGATGTTGATGACATAAAGCCCCATGGTGAAAGGCACCAGCCGCCATATTATCTTTCGCATGATTCCTTGTCTGAGAGAATCATCCATTGTTTTGCCCCCCCCTTCATAAACCTGTCCCGCCCTAAGCCGACCGGCCGCTTCCGTGTTACAGTTGGCAGTCGTAGTAACCGCGGCACACGTCGAACCGCCCGAGCTGGCCGCCGCCTTCCCACACCTGGATGATCTTGCAGTCCCTCCAGTACTTTTCCACGTCGTACTCGCGCACGTAGCCGTATGATCCCATCAACTCCATGGCCTTGTTGGTCACCATGACAGCCACGTCGGCAGCGTAGACCTTGGCGATGCTTGCCCTCGAGGTCATGACCTCCGAAAAAGGAGGGCCATAGATTTCAGGGTGGTCGAACATGTAGGCAGTGGTGAGGACATAGTTTCTTGCGGTTTCAATGCCAATGGCCATGTCGGCTAGCATACCTGCACAGATGGAATGCTGCCTCACGGGTTTGTCCGCTACGATTCTCTCTCCGGTGAACTTCAGGACCGCCTCGAAGGCGCCCTGGGCGTTGCCTACTGCGAGGGAACCGGTATTGACGCGGGCAGCAGCGACGTTGCCGTGGAGCAGTTGGGCATCGACGCCGGGACCGGCAGCCCGCCATTCCTTCGGCACCCGCACGTTGTCGAGAAACATGGGGCAGTTTCTGTCGCCCTGCATCCCGGCCTTATTCTCGTCTTTTCCGAATGAAAGGCCTTTGGCGTCTGCGGGCACGTAGATCAGTGCGATTCCTTCATCTCCGAGGTTAGGATCGGTTGTACAGAGCAGGCAATACACATCCGCATCACCGCAGTTGGACCCCCACATTTTCTGGCCGTTGATCACCCATTCATTGCCGTCTAGTTTGGCTGTGGTCCTTATCTTCTTCCCGTGGAGCGTCGGGTTTTCGAGATCACAGCCGCCCCCTCCGTGGAGGCCGCCCGGCTCAGTCATGGAGAAGCAGCCCATTCTTAATTTGGTTCCGCACATCTCTGGTGCAAACCTGTCCAGCACCGCCTTGTTGCCGGCCAGAATGGCAGGCATGAAGGCCCAGGCTGTCACCGTGGCCGCGGTACCGATGCCACTGTCTCCGCGACCGAGTTCCTCGTGCATCATGGCAGCCGGCAGGACGGCCGTCATATTGCCACCCCCATATTCCGCGGGAAAGGGCGCCTTTTGATGGCCCATGTCTGTCATGGCCTGGAGGATCTTCTTGATCAGTTTATGATCCTTGTCATCATCGATCTGTTGCCGCACCGGCACGATCTCTTTATCGACGAAATCCCGGTACAACTTGGCCACCATTCTGTGTTCTTCAGTGACAAACGGTTGGTTGAACATACCCTCCCCTCCTTCTCGGTATTGAGACCGCTACAAAGCCTCTTTCTACGCGCCACCCGCTTTGACCTTCTTAGCCTTTCTACCCCCGAGCCGACGATACATGTTGCTCAAGTCCTCGGCCAGCTCCGTGTAGGCCCTTACGCACGCCCTGGCATCCCTTCTTTTCAGAGCTTTGACTATGAGCGTATGTTTATCCGCCTCATCGCTCGGAACCTCGCTTGTCTCAAAGAAATCCTTCGCAACGGCATAAAAATGGGGAAAGAGGACATCGCCCAAGGTCTGGACGGCAGCCACAAAGATGCTATTCTTGGACATTTTGAATATCTGCGTGTGGAATTGGAAATCCTCTTTGAAATAGCTTTCGAGGTCGAGCCTCTTGAATGCGTCTCTTGCCCTTAGGTGAATGGCTTCCAACTCGGCCAGGTCCTCGTCTGTGGCCCTTTCTGCGGCGAGCTTAAGTGCCTCCGTCTCCAGGCCCTTCCTGAACTCCATTATCTCGAGCTGGTCTTCGGGTTTAAGGCCGAGGGACACAAGTTCATTCACGTAGGCACCGGGAGTGAACGCCCTCACGTAGGTTCCATCGCCGACCCTGGACTCGATCAGTCCCAGGGTAATCATTTTTTGAATGGCCATTCTGATCGAGGCCCGGCTCACGCCGAAGAGTGTCGCGAGGCGGTTCTCCGAAGGGATCTTTTCTCCCGGTTGCCACACGCCCTTGACAACGTTCTCCTTTAGTTGGCTGTATACCTGGTCGGTCACGCCGTCTCTTACGATCTTCCTTATGACACTCACGTGTTCACCCCCAGCTGCAGCATCAAAATAGGTATGCTGTCAGTTGATAGTTGTCTGATCTATTGTATTTAGTGCACTCCTGTCTCCTGCTGTCAAGCAATAGTTTTCATCGAGTCGGCGCGCTTATGCTCGCGGTAGATCAACCCATCCTTCAAGAACTCCGACAAAGCTTGACAAACCGTTGTGCGGCCAACACTGAATTCCGCACGCGATTCCGCTTCGGATGGAAGTCGCTCCAGTGAAGGTTGACTCGTTTTCTGTGTCCGTAATTCTACAACAGAATTGATTTTTCATGATATCCAAACTTGCTTTGTCAGTGTGACAATGTTGGTTCGTGGAAATCGGCAGAAATACTGGGCTTTCTTCCCTTGGTACGGAGAGGTGCAATGAAGGGGCGAAGTGCGGCAACCGAGTTGTTAGTGGTTCTTTCGGCGAGAACGGCCGTGCCGGCGTAGTCGGAGAACACCCCAAAACCGACGAGGGTTACCTTCTCCCCTTTTCGGATGGGCCGGGCAATAGAATCTGTGATGAGGGCCAGGGCCTTGCCTGCCGCTGTTTTTGAAAGCCGACGAAGAACCGAAACCCATTACAGAAATCAAAGTGGAATTACCGCGACGAAGACACGAGATGAATTCTACCTATCGAGTACCTCCCTGACCTTCCGCAACAGGCCATTCGGTGTCAGCGGCTTTGTGATGAAGTCAACCGTCTCGCCCTGGATGCCTTTGTCGAGGATGACCTCTCCGGTGTAACCGCTTGTGAAGATGACCCTTACGTTCGGGTGGGTCTTCTTAATCTCCTCGTAAGCTTCTTTCCCGTTCTTCTTCGGCATGACCACGTCCAGAATCATGAGGTCTACCTCGTCTTGGTTCTCCATGAACACCTTCACCGCGTCCTCTCCGTCTGCAGCCTCCATCGTCGTGTATCCGTGTGCCCGAAGAATCTCCGTGGTGAGCTTCCTCACCCCCTCATCGTCTTCGACCACCAGAACGGTTTCGGCGCCGCTCTCGACCTCTTCCGATCGCCGGGTTTCACCACTTCTTTTCTTATCCACCAGCGGGAGATATATGCGAAACGTGGTGCCCCGGTGAGGTTCGCTGTCGACTACGACATATCCGTTGTGCTGCTTGACGATGCCGTAGACGGTGGCAAGCCCTAAGCCCGTCCCCTTGCCTACCTCCTTCGTGGTGAAAAAGGGCTCGAAGATATGCTCCTTCGTTGATCGGTCCATGCCGACACCGGTATCGGAGATGGAAAGGAGGGCATACGTTCCCTGCTCACCGTACCCATGGGTCTTGATGAACTCATCATCCAGCTCAGCCACCTCTGTTCTTATGCTAAGGAGCCCGCCATGTGGCATGGCATCCCGGGCATTGGCGGCGAGGTTGATGAGTATCTGGTCTATTTGCGTCACGTCTGCCATGACGATGAGGTCTTGGGCTGCGGGGGTTATCTGAAGCTCGATATCCTCGGTAAGAAGTCTGTCCAGGAGCTTTCCGGTATTCGCTATCATGTCATCGATGCTATGCGGCGCGAGGTTGATCCGTTGCTTCCTGCCAAAAGCCAAAAGACTCTGCGTAAGATTGGCTGCTTTCTGCGATGACGCCAATATCTGATCGAGATATTCCACGTTTATCGGTTCGTGCTTATCCGCTGCCATCTTGATCAAGGTGCCGAAGCCGGTGATGACCGTGAGGATGTTGTTGAAGTCGTGCGCGACGCCCCCTGCGAGCTGCCCGATGGCCTCCATCTTCTGGGCTTGGAGCAGACGTGATTCGAGCGCCACCTTTTCTTCCTCTGCCCGTCTGTGCTCGGCGCGCGTTCGCAGCGCGGTTATGCCAAAGGCGAGGTCGTCGGCCAGCTCCGTCAGGATCTCAACTTCCTCGATATCGAATGCGCCAACCTCATCCGCATAGATGCTCAGTGTTCCAAACGTCCGGCCCTCACCGGTGAGAGGCACGGCAATGACGGATTGATAGCCGCGCTGAACGGCCTCCTCCCGCCAGGGTGCGAAGGTGGGGTCCCCGGAAATGCTGTGAACAATGGAGGGCTGTCCGGTCCGGATCGCGACGCCCGCGGGGCCGCGGCCCCGGACGCAATCCGCCCAGGTAACGTTGACGGACTCGAGGTACCCCGACTCGAAGCCTGCCTGGGCCACCGGCCGTATTGTCTTTGCCTCGTCCTGCTCCGCGTACCCTACGCACGCCATCCGATAACCGCCCACCTCGACGGCGATCCGGCAGACGTCATTCAACAAAGTCGCCTCATCCGCAACGTCAATCAGCACCTGGTTGGAACTACCGAGCATCCGCAGCGCCCTGTTCACGCGGGCCAGCTCCGTTTCCACCCGCTTCCGCTCCGTGATGTCCTGGTTTGCGCCAAAGGCTCTCACAATGCGGCCCGTGGCATCCCTGAAGCCTCTCATTCGGACCACGATATGGCGTATCTCACCGTCGCGACGAACAACGCGGTGCTCG
>Ga0326728_10014145_pt1 | contig 17072 bp, 14 predicted proteins | sample MB3enrmetagenome_FD_207602 | JGI IMG/M metagenome (GOLD analysis project Ga0326728, IMG submission 207602) | Lab enriched peat soil microbial communities from McLean, Ithaca, NY, United States - MB31MN | ecosystem: Environmental > Terrestrial > Soil > Wetlands > Peat | place: USA: New York...
GGTAGCCAGCTCCCAGCCGAAGGCGACGCCCCAGAACATCGGCACCACCGTCACCCCTAATTCGGCGCACAGGTCGAGCAGCCTCAGCACGTAGTCCTCCGCCCATTTCTCGATGTCGGCCACCGGCTTCTTGGCCACGTCCCCGGGGATGAACGGGCGGATGGTGGGGCTGCCGGTCCAGGCGGTGGTCTGCACCCAAATCGGGCAATGCGCCGACACGCCGTCCAGGCTCAGCCCGGCCGAGGCGAAGGCGTCCTTGATCTCCCGGACCGGCTTGAAGCCCTGGTTGCCTTGGAGCATGAAGTTCGACGGTTGCGCCCCGGTGGCGCCGCTTTGCCGGGCGTAAGCCAGGAACTGCTCGAGGGTTTTGGCGCCGTGCTGCGCCCCTTCGATGCTGGCATGGAAGCAAGTCTGGGCCATAATTGGTTTGCGGAGTTGATGGTTGTTCGTTTTGGACCGGCCAGACCATTAGCGGGAACACGGGACAAATGCAACGACTTTTTTGTGCGCCCGAATCCTTGGGGCGCACGACGGGTTTCTTCAAGCGCCCATCCTGCCGCCTCAAGGCGACGTTCCACTCGATCCTGGAACGCCGCCTTCAGGCGGCAGCGAAGAATCAGGTCACGCGCCCGAATCCTTTTGCAAACGGGGCGTCGGCTGCTACCTTGCAGGCATGTTCAAAGCGGGTGAGCATGGCCTCCGGGCGAATCACGGCCGGAGAGACGGTGGCGCGGCCGTCAGGCTGCGCGACCGGCAGAGCGAACACGACGATCGGGACTTGCGGATCGACAAGGTGGGGGTGCGGGGTTTGCGCTTTCCCATCCAGGTTCGCGACAAGGCGCGGGCCGTGCAGAACACCGTGGCCACCATCGGCATGTTCGTGGACCTGCCCAAGCAATTCAAGGGCACCCACATGAGCCGGTTTCTCGAGGTCCTCAACGCCCACGGCAACGTCATGCACGTGGAGAACCTGCCGGACATTCTTTACGCCATGCAGGTGAAGTTCCACGCCGGCACGTCCCACCTCGAGGTCGAGTTCCCCTACTTCATGGTCAAGCGCGCGCCCGTCTCGGGGCAGGAGAGCGTCATGGATTACGTCGCGCGGTTCGAGGCCACCGCCTCCGGCAGGGACATCGATTTTGTCTTGACCGTCAAGGCCATGGTCACCACGCTCTGCCCCTGCTCCAAGGCGATCGCCGCCTACGGCGCGCACAACCAGCGCGGCGAGGTCACCGTCCGCATCCGCTCCCGCAAGGCCGTCTGGATCGAGGACCTCATCGCCATTATCGAATCCTCCGCCAGCTCGGAGCTCTACGCCCTGCTCAAGCGCCAGGACGAAAAGGCCGTCACCGAGCGGGCCTACGAGAACCCGGTGTTCGTCGAGGACCTCGTCCGCAACGTGGCGCTCAGGCTCAACGCGCACCCGGACGTGACCTGGTTCCGCGTCGAGGCGGAGAACCATGAGAGCATTCACAACCACAACGCCTACGCTTGTATCGAGCAGGATTGAGGGCGCCTGCCAGGCCCCGCCCGGAGAGGCAAAATCAGGCGAAGGACTTTGTCCACAGCCCTCCTGAGGTTGCCCGCCGGGGTGGAAAATTGTTGAAAATTGTTGTGGAAATTTTATTCTTGTCTGGTAAGTTCGCGCACTCGCGAAGAGGATGCCGGGCGTCCCCGCGAGAGACAAGGGACCGAGGCCAGGGCCAAACAGGCAGTTGAAGTTGTGACAACGAAGAAGAAAGACATAGCGAAGAAAGCGCCGCCGGGCAACAAACCGCACGCCTCGGCGACCTCCGCGGCCATTCTGGGCCAGCGGCAGGTGACGGTGAAGAAGAACGGCGATGTCAAGATTAAAGCGGAGTGGGGCAAGTATTACCAGCGGCTGGTGGAGCTGCGCGACCAACTAATCCGGCAGATGAACGGCCTGGCCAAGGAATCGGCCCAGGAAATGGCCGGCTACAGCCTGCACATGGCGGACTCCGGGACGGACAATTTCGACCGGGACTTCGCCTTGAGCCTCCTGTCCTCGGACCAGGACGCGATCTATGAGATCGAGGAGGCGCTCAAGCGGATTGAGAAGAACACTTACGGGATATGCGAGCTTACGGGCAAGCCGATCCCCAAGAGCCGCCTGGATGCCATCCCGTGGACGCGCTTCACGGTGCAGGCGCAGGCCCAGCTCGAGCGCGACGGCGCCCTCCGCCAAAGACGCTTGGGCGCCCTGGGGACCGTGGACGCCGTCGGCCTGACCGAGGTCGAAGGCGAAGAAGAGGAACCGGAGGAGAAGCCCAAAGACAAGGAATGATTTATGCCCCGGGAAATCGTCACCATCGAGTGCACCGAAGCGCGCAAGGAGGGCAAGTCTCCTTCCCGCTACGTCACCACCCGCAACAAGAAGCTCAAAACTGAGAAGCTGGAACTCAAGAAATACAACCCGGCCCTGCGCCGCCACACCCTGCACCGAGAAATCAAATAACCGCCTCCATGCCCCGCAAGACTCGCCCAGAAAAGTCCGAAAGACGCGGCGGGCGCAACCGCCCCTCACCCTCGGAGACGCGCACCCCGCGGCCCAAGCCGAAGATCGACTTCACCGTGGACGCCCTGGATTTCAAGAACACCAACCTGCTCCGGCAGTTCGTGACCGACCAGGGACGCATCCTCCCGCGCAAGTACACCGGCCTGCCCGCCCATTACCAGCGCCGGCTCAACCGCGCCATTAAGCGCGCCCGGCAAATGCTCTTGATGAAGTAGGGCGCCCTGCCGAGCCCCGGCCCGGCCTGGCCGCAGCCCGGGACCTGCCCCGCCACGGCCCGGAGGCGGGATGAAACCGCCGAGACGCCCCCAACCCGGTGGACAACCACCGCACGGGTGAATCCGCCGCCACCCGAAAGGGAGCGCCTCAGACAGGGCGGGCCCCTTTCAGCGCTTGAGCCGCGGTGGCAGCGTGGACAGCGCCAACAGCTCATGACCGTCCAGGTTCCATTCCAGGAGTTAGAGGACCGGATGCGCCGATTCCGGGCGCGGATGGATGCCGCGCAACCGCGTTGGGAAATGGCCGCCTTTTTGGGCAGGGTCAACCAATACTACTTCACCGGCACGATGCAGGATGGCGCGCTGCTGGTCCCCCGCGACGGCGAGGCTGTCCTATGGGTCCGCCGCAGTTTCGAACGAGCGCGCGGCGAATCGCTCTTCGCGGATATCCGCCCCATGAAGAGCTTCCGCGACGCCGCCCAAGCGACGGGGGCCGCCGCCCCGCGCCACGCCATCCACCTGGAAACCGAACTGGTGCCGCTGGCGTGGGTCGAGCGTTTCCGAAAACACTTCCCCTGCGCCGAGGTGGCGTCCCTGGACCCGCAGATCGCCTCAGTGCGGGCGCTCAAGAGCCCCTACGAACTGGCCATCCTGCGACGGGCCGGCGCCATGCATCGGCGAATCCTTGAGGACCTGGCGCCGGGGCTGTTGCGCGAGGGCATGAGCGAGGCGGAGTTCGCTTGCGAGGTCTATAGCCTCATGGTGCGGCAAGGCCACCAAGGAACCGTGCGTTTCAACCGGTTTAACGTGGATATCGCCGTGGGGCAATTCGGTTTTGGGGAGAATTCCCTTTACCCCACCAGCTTCGACGGGCCGGGCGGCTGCCGCGGCATCGGGCCGGCCGCGCCGGTGCTGGGCAGCCCGGAGCGCAAGCTCCGCAACGGCGACCTGGTGTTCGCGGACCTCGGCTACGGCGTCGAGGGCTACTCGACGGACAAAACTATGATCTACAGCTTCGGCCGGCCCCTTTCGGATGAGGCGATGGCGGCCCACTGGCGTTGCGTGGAACTCGAACGCCAGCTCGCTTCCCTGCTCAAGCCGGGCACCCTCCCCTCCAAGATTTACGCGAGCGTCATCGAGGGCCTCGACTCGGAATTCCTGGCCAACTTCATGGGCTTTGGCAGCCGACGTTCCAACTTCCTGGGACACGGCGTGGGCCTGCAAATCGATGAACCACCCGTCATCGCCGAGGGATTCGATGAACCGCTGGCCGAGGGAATGGTGCTGGCGCTCGAACCCAAGAAAGGCGTGCCGGGCGTCGGGATGGTGGGCGGCGAAAACACTTACCTGGTCACGCCCCAGGGCGGCGTGAGCCTCACCGGCGACCACCCCGGTCCGATCCGGGTCTGAGGCTTCGGGCAACTCCAGCATCCCTGCCCTTCCCCGGACGCCCCCCGGGCCAACGCCTCTCGGGGGACCCTTGTTCCAGGCCGCGGGATCTGTCAGATCCGACTGATCCGTCAGCCTCGGGCTCATGCCTTGCGGGGGATTTTTGTTCCAGTGCCCGCGAAAATCTGGTATTGCCATCCCTGGCCATCTATGAAAACCGAACCGTCAGCTTGTTCCCCGGGCGGCGTGAGCCGCCGTCAATTCATCCAATCCGCCGCCGCTACCGCCGCGGCGGGCGTCTTGAGCGCGGCGCCCTTGGTGGCGCGGGGGCGGGTCCTGGGCGCCAACGACCAGCTCGGCATCGGCTTCATCGGGGTTGGCGGGCGCGGCTCCAGCCACGTGGGCACGGTTCAGCGCCTGATTCGCGACGGCGAGAAACTGAAGATCGTGGCGGTGTGCGACGCCTACCGCTACCGGCTCGACGAAGCGGCCAAAGCCACCGGCGCCAAGGGCTACTTCAGATGCGCCGAACTGCTGGCCGACGCGAACGTGGATGCGGTGTGCATCGCCACGCCGGACCGGCTCCATGTCCCCCAGGCGCTCGCGGCCATCCGCGCCGGCAAGGATGTGTACTGTGAAAAACCCATGGGCCACTGGTCCCAGTTCGGCCAGGCCAAGCAATTCTACGAGACGACCCTCAAGCTCAGGCGCGTGGTGCAGGTCGGCAACCAGGGCAACTCCAGCTCCGCCTGGCAGAAGGTGCGCGAACTGGTGCGCCAAGGCGCCATTGGGCGCGTGCAACTCGTCAGCGCGGGCTTTTACCGCGCCGGCGATTGGGGCGAGCGGATGCCCATCCCCGACCGCGAGGTCAGACCCGGGCCGGAGCTGGATTGGGAGGCCTTCCTGGGCGACGCCCCCAAAGTGCCCTTTACCGTGGACCGCTTCTTTAGCTGGCGAAAATATCTCGATTACGCCGGCGGCCCCTGCACCGACCTGTTCCCGCACGTGTTCACCCCCTTCGTCAGCGCCCTGGACCTCCAATTCCCCTCCCGCGCCGTGGCCTCCGGCGGCATCTTCAAATACAATACTTACGACCGCGAAGTGCCCGACACCTTCAACATGTGCCTGGACTACCCGCAGAAGCTCTCCATCGTCATCCCCTGCTCGCTGGCCAACGATTACCCCCCGGAAGCCGCCATCCGGGGTGACGAGGGCACCCTCACGCTCCAGAACCCGGGCGAGTGGAACGTCGGCTTCGACAGCGTCACCCTCGTGCCCCGCAAGGGCCAAAACCAGGTCTTCCCGGCCCGCAAGATGGACACCACCCCCCTGCACTGGCTGAACTTCATCCATTGCATTCGGACGCGGGAAAAACCGGTCAGCGATGTCCAGTTCGGCCTCCACGTCCAGGCCGCGCTCAATATGGCGATGCTCAGTTTGCTCAAGGAAAAAGTCGCCACCTTCGACCTGGCCAAGCAGGACATCGTGCTGGGTTAGGGCTGGGCGATTGACAAACTCGTCCCGTGCGAGCAAAAGCGGTCCCGACCGCCTCGGGACCGCACTCCACGACGCTTCGCGAGCCACGGCCGCGCCCACACCTGGCGGAGCTTTTGGAGTGCGCCAGCCCTCTGGCGCTTTCGGGACTTTGTCCACGGCCCTGTGTATTAGGGCGCCGCGTCAAAATAAAAGGTTTGACTTTTCTCAATGCGAAGCATAGGCTCGTTAGGTTCACGAGAACATAAGCATAAGAAGGTTATGAAAAAACTGAGTGCAGGAATAATTGTCGTTCTGTTGCCCATCGCGATGGCACCGCTGACGGAGCAGCCCGGCCCCGCAAGTTCGCCCACCTTGTCCGGTCCGCCCCACAAGTCACTTGCCGCCCTGTCCGCTCGGGACTTCAGGGCCTCGCCCCGAATCGTCGTTGACGACTCCTTTCTCAGTCTTGGGCTATCGTATAGCGCGAACTGGAGTGGGTACGCTGAAACCAGCACGGCCGGCACCGTCGACAGCGTGACGGGCACCTGGGTCGTCCCCACAACCACAGGTTCGGCAGGCTCGATGGTCGCCGAATGGGTTGGAATCGACGGCTTCGACGATGGCACAGTCGAGCAAATCGGCACGGCCCAGCAGGTCGTTACGACCGGTTCCGGCCGTTTTGGCCAGGGAGGCACCACCACAACCCAGTACTATGCCTGGTATGAGCTGTATCCGCAGGAGGCCATGATTGAACTCAACCCAACCACGTATCCGGTCCAGCCCGGCGATACGATAACCGCCACGGTGGCTTGGACCTCCGGGGAGAGTTTCAAAATGACCATAAGTAGCTCCAGAGGGTGGAGCGACACGATTATACAGACCTCGACGGCGACCGCATCAGAGATGTCCGCGGAGTGGATCGTCGAGGCGCCTTCCTCCGGGAATCAGATCCTTCCCTTGGCGGATTTTGGCACCGTAGGTTTCGCCGGGTGCAAAGCCACGATCAGCGGCGTCACCTCTCCCATCAGCGCCTCCGCGGCTCAAATCGACATGGTCGGCGAGCAGTACACCTTCACCAGGCACGGCATAACAGAAACCCAATATAACAAAGACACCACATCCAGCGTCGACGCGAGCGGCGACTTCACCGTCACCTGGGACCACAACTAGACCCCCCCGATCCACTTGCGGTCTTCCCAGACCGCCTTGAGTGAGGTCAGGTTGCGGCGGTCCAGCAGGTTCCTGGCGGCGGCCAGGAGTCTGCCGCGCCGGAGGTTCCGCCAGGCGTCGCTGGCGCTGATGGCCGCGAACTGCAAGACGCTCGGGTCGCGGTAGCAATCGATCGTGCAGCGGGTGCAGCCGTCGCGGATGAGCTTCGACTCGTCGAACTCATAGATGTTGCACATCGGCTTTTCCCAGAAGTGGCAGCGGTAGAGATTGAGGTTCCAATCCAGGTAGAAATACTTGTGTCCGCCCAGGCAGCCGAAGCGCTCGGGTTCGCCGCGCAGATGCCGCTGCATCTCGCAGAGGGATTCGCGCGGATTGACGACCGGGAAACCGTGGCGCTGTTTCATCCGCTTGATCCGCTCGAAGACCTCGATTAGCTCGCCGGTCCGGTAATTGACCAGGTGCGAGTCGCTGAAGCTCAGGTAGCTCGAGGCCAGGCTGCTCAGCGGATAGCTGAAGGTGCAGTTGCGGAAACCCAGCTCGCTCAGGAAGGCGGGCAGCTTGTCGTAATCCTCGATCAGGCGGCTGGCGGTAACGCTGGCGGTGGTCTGCACGCCGAGCTGGGCGAACACCTCGTTGGCGCGCCGGATCTTGCGGCAGACCTCCGGCAGGCCCCGGTTTTTCTCGTGCCGGGCCACGTCGTGGGCATCCACCGACATGATGACGCTGCTCAGGCCGTCGCCCGCCAGCCCGCGCATGTTCTGCTCGGTCCAAAGCGAGCCGTTCGTGCAAACCATCGCGTGAATGCCGCGCTCCGCCGCATAGCGGGTCATCGCCCCCAGGTCCTTGTGGACCAGCGGTTCGCCGCCCACAAACAGCAGGTAGCCGATGTGGTTGCGCACGCAAATCTCGATCACGTCCCGCGCCGCCGCCAACGTCACGCTCCGCCGCTGCTTCGGGTCAAAACGGTCCACCGCGAAATTGCAGAAGTCGCACTTGGCATTGCAAACATTGGTAATCGCAAACTGCAGATAGCCCGGCCCGCCGTGCCGCAGCACCTCGCCCAGGAGTTTGAAAGGGCTGGCGCCCGGCGGCGCGACGGGACGCATCAAATCGCTGCCGCTCCGGCCTGGTCCCGGGGCCGGACGCGCTGTGGCTCCGCTCGGGGCGGCCGCGCTCGTGCCGATCATAGAGCCCAGCTTAGCGCCAAAACGCGCCTCTGGCCAATCCTTTCGGAACTCCTTTCTTGACGCCCGGCCGGCGGCGGCTACACTGGACACCGTGAGCACGGGCGGGGGCCAACCGGCTCCCGGCAGGAACAGAGCGACCGATGACCGAAAAAGAAACCGGGCCGACGCCAACCACCTCGGTTGAGGAGGCGCAGGGCGGCGGGCGCGAGTTGACGCTGAAAGTGGCGCAACTGCAAGCCGACTTGACCGCCCTGGCCCAGCAGAACAAGTCCTTGCGCCTGCTGCTGGAACGGGTCATCGAGCATTGGAAGAAGTCGCACACCGAACTGGTCCTCATCGTCACCAACCTGGTGGGCAAGCTCCCCCTCAACGACGTGGGGGTGATCGTCTCCAAGCTGGTCGAGCACGGCACCAACGCCGGCCAATTCCGCTGCGGCCTGGCCGAGACGCCGGGCGATGCCGTGTTGGCCCAGCCCGAACTCCTCAAGACGCTGGACCAGCACAAGCGCGACCTCGCCGCCGCCCTCAAGCCGGCGCTCGAGGAGCTAATCCGGCTGGACACGCCGCTCGACAGCAGAATGCTGGAGTCGTTCCTGGCTCGGCCCGACCTGTTCTTTTCCCCGACGGCGGTGCGGGCCAATCGTTGTTTCGTCAAGGGCTACCTTCCCCGCGAGCGCGTCGTCCGCGAATTCGGCGAGGAGGCCCTGGCCTTCTTCAACGACTTGACGACCGACCCCAAATTGAATCCCCGTCCGAAACCGGAGGAGATCGTGCTGGGTTTCAAGGACGATTTCCAGGCGTTGCTCGAGCGCAACGCGGACGCCCTCGGCCCCAAGGGCCAGGAGCTGCTGGCACTGCACGCCCGCGTGCAGCGCACCAAAGCCCCCGCCGGCCAGACCCGCGCCCAGAAGGATGCCTTCCACAAAGTGTCGTTCCTCATCGAGTTGCTTCACTTCTACGAGCACACCGATACCGAGGCGCCGGACCTGCTCTTTGCCCAGCGGCTGCCGGGCCTCGTCGAGCAGTTGGCCCTGGCCGGCTCGCAGGACAGCCTGGAGGAAAAACCAGTCGCCTCGGCCGAGGCCCTCCTGGCCCTGGTCGTCAGCCCGGACCACCGGCTCATGATCATTAACAACGTGGGCAAGGGCGGCGGGATGGCCAGGACCTTGAAGTTCATCCTCCGCCTGCGGGGCGCCAAGGCCGCGGACCCGGACGTGGACTACGTCGTCGCCGAAATGGTGCGCCACCTGATACCGGCTCAAAAGGCCCCGCCGCCAAAGCCGTTGGCCGCCCTGTTGCGGCTGGTCAACCCCGATACCCAGCGCTTGGTGGTCAGGTTCATCCAGGGCTGCGACCGGCTCCGCCGGGACGAGGCGGAAGCCCTGGGCAAAGCCGTCGCCGCCGAACTGAGCCTCAGCCTGGCCGCCCCCGACGCCCAAAAGGCAGACTCGGTCGAAGGCGAGCGCCAGAGGGCCTGGGCCAAGATCAAGGAGATGGTCGCCCGCCGCGCGGAGGCGGCGGCCATCGCCGCCGCCATCCGCGACCGGCTCAATGCCAAATACGACGCGGACGAAATCCGCCAGAGCTGGCTCGCCCTCATCGAGGCCGACTCCATCGCCCTCATCCGGATTTTCTGCCAGGTCCCCTACCGCGCCGATGGGCGGATGGATGCGATTGCCTTGCCGGTAATCGAGGCCTACGTGAGCCGGTTGACCCACGAGAAGTACGCCCCCATCTACCATAAAGTGGTCAACAGCCTGAAAACCATGTTCCGGGCCAGGCCGGACAACCCCACCCTCCTGACCTTCCTGGCCCTGGTCCGGTGGGCGCATCCCGAGGCAGCCAACAGACTCTATGCCGACGTGGGCATGCCCCTGCCCCCCTGACCTTCTGCCCCATCATTCGTACCTCATGATCTCATGCCCCCCCCTCGCCCGGAGGAAGCGGGCGCGCTGGCGCAGCTTGCCCAAGGCGATGGACTGGAGGCGGTGTATCCCCTGGCGGGCATAACCGAGCAACTGGCCGGCCTCTCCGAGCGTGCGGGGGCGGCCATCGTCCAGGCCGAACCGGAGGCGGATGACCTCTTGCTCGACCGGGGAGAGCGTGGCGATGAGGCGGTCCACAAGGTCGCGGTCGCTTTGGAGGGCCGCTTGCCGGTCCGGCGCCGGGGAGGCCTCGTCGGGGATGACCTCGGCCAACGTCAACTCGGTATCATCGCCGGGCCAGGGGCTGTCCAGCGGCACGAAAGCAGGGGGCGGCGTCGAGCGCAGGCGCCGTACGGCGGGCAGGCCCAGCCGGCATTCGTCCGCCAGTTCGGTATCCGCAGGCAGCCGGTTCAGTTTCACGCTCAGCCGTTCCTGGGCGGCCAGCACCTGGCCGCGACGCCATCTGAGGTCCGCCGGCAGGCTGACCGGCCAGGCCTGGTAGCTGAGGGCACGCTGCATCTGCACGCGAATCCACGGTCGGGCGTAGCAGGCGAAAGTGACTCTGCGGACAGGATCGAACAGCTCGGCCGCCCGCAGGAGGCCGAGGTTGCCCTCGCCAATCAGGTCGCTCAGGGACAGGCCCAGGCCCTGGTAATCGAACGCGATGCGCACGACGCGGGGCAGATGGCCGAGCACAAGCTCCTCCCGCCCGGAATCGTCTAGCCGGCCCGGCCTCGGCACCCGCGGTTCTTGGGCCGGCCTGACCCTGGCATTGTCCGCCAGGTCGCGCAGATAAAGGCGCAGCACGAAGTCCCCCTCCAAAACGGGGCTGGTCGCCGACGGCGCCTCGAACTGGGCGAGGCAAGGTTCGGCGATTTGACCCCTGGCCAAACGGCCCGCCGGCTCCGTCGAGGCAGGCGGCTGCCGTTGGGCGGGACGAGGCAAACGGGCGGGTCGGACCTTGTCCTGGACGGCACATGCCGGGCTTTCGGCCGGACGGCGGGCGCGCTGGCCGGCGGGAAAGAGTGTAACATCGATGATCATTGGCTACCTCACTTGGTTCCAGTTCCCTCTTCCAATCTCGCAGCGTCGACCAGCGGTCGGAGGGCCTGGATATCGACCAGCCTGGGCGGGGCGGCGGCAGGTTCGCCCGGCGGGCGCCAGCACAGCGCAATCCTGGCGGAGCCGATGCCTTCATGCCAAATCTCAAGATAGTATCTGCGGCCCTGAACCAGTCTCTGAGGGGCCGACTCCTGGGTGGGGAATCGGCGCGCGTCGGCCTCGAGGGCGGTCATCGGCCCGCGTTGGCGCGGGGGCGCGCTTTGGCGGGAGGGGCCGGCGGCCTGGGCGGCCCTGGCGGGCGGCTTCAAGTAGGCGATGCGGCGCCGGCGGGCGGGCTCGTCATCAGTGCTGAGCCAGAGCTCGGCCGGGGTTTCATCGTTGGGTGAAGCGATCCAGAAAGTATAGTCGCCCGAGACGGGAGCGAGCAGATAGCCGCGCAGCCGTTCGACGGTGTTGGGCGGCGCGGGCTCGAAGTCCCGTTGGCTCAATAATGTGCCGCGGGCCGGGGCATCGGGGAAATCGGTATTAGGGGGTACGGTCCAGGCGTCGCTGGAGAGTGAGCCGGTGATGGGCTGTACCCGGAATCTCACCCCCGGGGCCGCGGTGGCGGTTTCGCCGGCGCGGACGAGGACTTCCCGGCGGTCATCCAGCAGGGACGGGAGGCGCTTGCGCAGGCGAACGGCGCCCTCGAGCACCTCGAGGCGCGTGCCGGCGAGGGTGGCGGAGAGGGAAAAGCTGGTGCCGACGACCTTGGCCTCGGCCTGCGCCGTAGAGATGATCAAGGGGCGCCAGAGGGGCTGGGAGGCCACGGAGGCATCGAGGGCGCCAGCCTCGAGCCGAAGGCGTTTGCCCCACATCGGGTTGTAGAGTCGCAGTTCCGCTCCCGAAGCCAGGTCCAGACGGGTGGCTTCGCCAGCCCAGGTCAGCGTGGCCGCTCCGCCGGCCGGCACGCGAACGATGTCCCCCGGGTAGAGCCTCCCTCCGGAGACGGCGGGCTGCCGGCGCCCGCCGCGCTCGATGGTCACGTCAGCGCGGAACTCCGTGAGGTCGCCCAGGGGCGCGTGCTGGAAATAAGCGTGAAGCCCGGCCAGGGCAAGGCAGGCGGCCACGGCGAGGCCGAACCCCCAGCCTACCGTGAAACGCACTTCGTGCCAGACCAGCCAGCGATGAGAGCGGCGGCGCGGTCGCGCGGGCCGGGTTGCGGGCCGGGGCTGCGCCGGCGAAGGCTGGGCCGAGGGGGCCGTCGCCTGGGCCGCAGACTGGGAGCGGAGCGTATCGTGGATCGCCTCGTCCAGCAGCCAATTCTCGACCAGCTCGGCGCGGGCTTCGGGCGTCGCCAGCAATTGCTTCAACTCTCCCAGTTCGGCGGGCGAAAGCTCGCCCGCACCCCATTTGGCCAGGAGTTGCTCGAGCCGGTTCATGGCAGCAGACCTTGGAGCTTGAGCTTTCGCTGGGCGCAATCGCGCAGGGCGCGGCGCAGGCGGGAGAGGGACATGAGCACGGCGGCGCTGGTTTGGCGGAGCTGGCTGGCGACCTCGCTGGCGGACAAGCCGTGCTCGTATTTGAGCCGGAGCAGGCTTTGAGCGCGCTGGGGCAGCTCGCGGATGCACTCGGCCAGCGCCTCCTGCCGCGCGCGCCAATAGTCCTGGCTGGCCGACTGTTCGGTGAAAGCCAACTCGGCCAGGTCCAACATTTGCTCGTCAGCCAACACGGGTGCCTTCTGACGCTCGCGCCAATAGTGGAGGATGAGGTTGCGGGCGGCGCCGCGGCACCATTTGGCCTGGTCCCGAACCTCGACGCCCTGGGCCAGGGCGCGGGAAAAGCGGACCCAGACCTCCTGGAAAATGTCTTCCGAGTCGTGCGGGTTGCGGACGAAGCCTTGGATAAAGGCGAAGAGATTGTGGCGGCCGGCCACAAATTCAGCCATCAACTCTTGCTGTCGTTCCATCGCACCGTCGGCGGCGCGCTTCCCATCTCCAAGGCGAGACGGGAAAGCGCGCCGCTTCGACCTTCACCCAGACTGTTCCAGGAACTGGGGAAATATAACAAGAAAGTCAGAAGCGGTATTGCAGGCTCGAGTAGAGAAGCTGCGCCTGGAAGTTGTTGAAGCCGCCGGAGGCGAAGTCCTCGAAGTGAGTGAAGGCGTAGCGGAGGTTCCAGCGCCAATGGCTGGTAAGCCGGCGGGTAAGGCCGGCGGTGACGCCGTGCTCCTGGGCGGCGGCGCCCAAGGGCAGGCCGCGGGAGTAGTTGTATTGGGCATTGTCGGGCTGGTAGTAGAAATAACCCAGGTTCAGATCGGTCTTGTTGTCCACGACGAAGCTGGTGTTGACGTTCATGGTCCAGTAGTCGTTCTCGGTCTTGAGGACCGCCGCGGTGTAATCGGAGGCCGGGGTGCGGACATCGCTGAGCACGTAATTGAAGCCGAGCTGGAGGCTCAGCCGGCTCCAGGGCACCCAACTGCCGTTGAGGCCAACGATGTGGCTGGTCATCCTGGCCGATTCGGTCTCGCTGAGCCCGGAATCCGGAGTGGGGCCGGTGTGGACGTTGGACAATTGATGGTCATAACGGCCGACGAGGGTGACATTCTGGAGCGGCCGGAAGGTCAGGCGCAGATTAGCGTCGTAGGTTTCGAAGCCCTGCATGACGAGAAAACCCGGATACGCGCCCGGGGTGCTGTCCAGGGTGGCGGTGTAATTGTATTTGTCATACTTGTAATAGCCTCCGGCATCGAGGGTGAGACGGCGAGTCGGATACCAGCGCACGCCGGCCAGGTATTTCTGGAAGAAACGGGACTGGTCGCTCGCGTACTGGATGGGCGGCAGGCCGAGGCTGAAGACCTGGCTCAAGCCGCCGTTCTCCTTGAGGTTGCCGGTGCCTTCGGTCCATTCTGGGGCGGCGTAGAGCGTCCAGTTGGTGAAGCCGTTGTAACGCAAGTCCACGCGTTCGAGCACGTCCAACTGATCGAGGTCGCTGCGGCTGGTGAAGGGCTCGGTCGGGAAGGCGCCGAGGGTGCCGATGCCGGAGGAATCCGCGCTCCAATCCGCTTTGTCCACGCGCACGGAGGGGATGATGGTCAGGGCCTTGGCCGGCACGGCCAGCAGGTTGAGGTTGAAAATATACTCGCGCATTTGGGAACCGCCGCCCAGGGCGTAATAGCCGAGGCCGCTCAAGGTGTTGGGGGTGAAGGCCACGTTGAACTCGCTGCCATAGACCTGGCTCCCGGAATAGGTGCTGCCAAGGTTATCGAAGACGAGGCCGGCGGACAGGAAGAGGTCCTTCTTGAGCCAGGACTCGGCAAAGGCATGGACGCTGAACATATCATAGTCGGTTCCCTGGCGGTCGGTGATGCGGTTGTCGGGCTCGCCCGGCTGGGAGGTCGTGAGCAGGGCGTTGTCCATGGTCCCGGTGTCGTAGCGCACGCCGCCGCCGAGGTTCATCCCGGCGAGGGAGTGGGTGACCTCCAGCGCGAAGGAATCGGACTTCTCATCGAGATTGTAAGAGCCGGGGAATAGGTTGCGGGTCCCCAGCGAGGTGGGCGTCGGGCCCCAGATGGTGGAACTCTCGTTCCCGTCCCGGTACTGGTGGGTGTACTTGAAGGTGATCTTGGGGGCGTTCTTCAAGGCCAGGCCGGCTTCGACCGAGACGTTGCCCCGGTCCAGCGGCAGCCCTTCGCCCGAGGTGGAAAAGTGCAGATTGCCCGGCGCAAAGAAGCCGCCGGAACTGTCGGACCAGGTGTGGAAGTTGTCAAAATTCAGCTTCAGATAGCCGGTGTCCTCGCGCTTGATATTCAGGCCCAACTGGTAATCGTGGTCGTCGAAAATGCCGTGACCGTCGAGGACGAGGGTCGTCTTTTTATCGATGTTCCCCTCGAAGTGCAGGTCCTCGATGCCGCCATAAGCGCCCCGCTTGAGTTGCTGCTGCTGCTCGGCCTGGGCGGCATCGCCTTTGACCATGAAGCCGCCCGCCCCGAACTCGATCCAGTTTTTGAAGACATTGGTCCCGCCCTCGAACATCTGCTCGGGCGTGAGCGGGGCGGCGGACCCCTCGGGCTTGGAAGCGGGCTCCTGGCTCTTGGCGGGCGGGGCGTTGGTGGCGGCGGCGGTCTTGGCGGGCGGGGCATTGGTGACGGCGGAGCCTTCGGCCGGCGGCGCATTGGTGGGGGCCTGGGCGCCGGCGGCCAAGCGCAGCCCCATCCATAACGAGGCGGCCAGGGCGCCCCGGCCAAGCCACAGAACGTAATGAGGCCGGCCGCCGCGCCGCTTGGGTCCCACGGCCACTGACAAAGTCGTAGCGCAGATTTCCAAATCTGCTGTGTCGCAGGTTTCTAACCTGCGGGGTGCCAGCAAGCTGCGGCCGCCCGCCGATTTGGAAATCGGCGATACAGCAGGCTTGGAAGCCCGCGCTACCTTCCGTTGATTGGCAACGACTTGCAGCGACTTTGTCACTGGCCCTGTCTTGGGTCCGAGTGCAATGATCATGGGGTTTGCGGTTGATGGTTAGAATCGGAGGGAGGGGTTGACACGGGAGCCGTGGACGGCCTCGTGACAGCCGGCGCTCCAGCAGGCGCCCTGGCGCAAGCGCAGGGTGTGGTCGGAATTCCCGATGAGGATGACGCCGGCCTTGACCTGCTGGAAATGGCATTTGAGGCACAGATTGGAGTCGCGCACGGTGAGCTGTTTGGCGTTGATGGAGCCGTGGACGTCATGGCAGGTGGGACAGCCCTCGCGCATGGCCTCGTGCTCGAAGGGGAAGGGCCCGCGCTGGGCCGGATGACACTGGAAACACATCTCGGCCTGGGAGAGCAGCCGGGCGCCGCCGCCGGCGAAGGCGGTGCCTTTGTGGGGCGGATGACAGTCGGTGCAACCCAGCCTGCGTTCGGGCACCGGATGATGGAACATGAGGCTGAACTGCCCCCGCACTTCCGCATGGCATTGATAACAGACGGTCTCGACCGCGCGCGGCGGGGATTCGGCCATGCGGGAGCCGGCGCTGGCCCGCTGGGGGCGGCCAGAGGTGAAACTATAGGGCGGTTTGACATCCCCGCCGGACTCAGAGTGGAGGCTGCATGGGCCGTGGCAGGACTCGCAGCCGGCGCCCAGGGCATTCGGCCCCGGGGCGATCAAGCGCGCGTGGTCGGCCGTGCGAAAGCCGCGGGTGATTTCGTCATGGCATTGCTCGCACTCCTTGGCGCCGATGTAGCTGGCGCCCGGCACATTGGGCAGGACGACGACCGAGCGGTTCACGGTGCCGCACGAAAGGCCGCCGGCCAGCACGGCGAGGGTTCCGCACAACAGGGCGGCTGCCCGTCCCCAGGGCGGGGAACACCATTTTTGCACGTTGAATGGGAGAATCATCACGAGGCGGTGGTTGATCGTCGGATTGGCGCTAGGGGTTCATGACCACTAAGGACCCAACTCGGCTTGAATCCATTGGGCGGCCTGGTCCAGCAGCGTCACCGAATAAGGACCATTGTGCACGCCGAAACTGCGGTCATAGAAAATGAGGTAGAGGTTGAAGCGGGCCTTCTGGATGTTGACCGGAATGAGGGCTTGTTCGGTCGCATCGGGTCCCGGCCCGCCGGAGGACAACTGGCCCGGCATGGTGTATTCCCAGGCGCGGGTGTTGTATTTGGCGTAGAGGGAGGCGGGCGCGTTGGTGGAGGAGGCCCAACGGTCCAACTCCTGCTTCAGGGTCTGGATTTGGTTGGAAACGGCGCCCTGGACGAACTGGACCAAAGGCCCGGGCTCCGAATGACAGGACAGGCAGAGGTTGTACGAGTCCACGGTGAAGGTGTGCCCGGTGACGGCGGGCTGGCCCGGGCCCTGGAATGGGCTGGTCTGCATGTGGCAGCCGGCGCATTGGTTGGTGATGAGCAGGGCGTGGGCGGCGGGTTGGTAGGGGGCAAGGCCGGAGGCCAGTTCCCCCACCGTGCCCAGGAGGATGTTGTACTGGGGCGAATAATGCGGCGGCGCGGCGGAATTGGTCCAGGAGGCGCCGCGATGGTTGTGGCATTGGGCGCAGAGGTTGATGGCGGGATTGACCTGGTTGGTGAAGCCGCCGCTGGTGGTCACGAAATAATCATTGGTCGAGGCCAGCGGGAAGCGGAGTTGAA
>Ga0326728_10014147_pt1 | contig 17070 bp, 16 predicted proteins | sample MB3enrmetagenome_FD_207602 | JGI IMG/M metagenome (GOLD analysis project Ga0326728, IMG submission 207602) | Lab enriched peat soil microbial communities from McLean, Ithaca, NY, United States - MB31MN | ecosystem: Environmental > Terrestrial > Soil > Wetlands > Peat | place: USA: New York...
AGTCCAGTATGTCCATGTCGAAGCGGTACATGGTCCGCATTTCCCCGCCAAACTGGCCCTGGATGATGACGTAGGGATGAATGCCGCTTTCGCCCCGGAGCATGACGTAGTGGTCTTCCAGCCGGGGGGAATTGGTGTCCAGCAAGGCGAAGTGGACCAGGCCGGGCGTATTCTTGACAATTCGGACGACCCTTGCGTGCAGATAGCCGCCGCTGGCGTTGTAGTCGTGATAGAAGGTGCGCTGGGCATCCGTGTCGCGCGGCACCACTCCATGGAGGTTGTGGGCCAGTTCCCGCCCATTTTTGATGACCGAGGTGGCGCTGATGTCCTGTCGCGCGTCATGCCCGAAGGTGATTTTCAGCAAGCCGTTGTCCAGGACCAGGTCCTTGACGTCATTGGGGCTGTAATCACCGGGTTTGGCCGGCTCGCCGTTCAGGATCATTTGCGCCTCGTTCGCGGCAGGGGCGCGCGAGGGGAAGAGAAGCGCGGACGCGATCAGCAGCAAGGCACAAAAACGAAATGCAAATCTCATGGAGCAATGGGTTTGGAGTTGGCCGAACATATATGATCTTGAAGAGTGGGAAGCAGACGAAACAAAGTCAATGTTTGGCGCGTGTATGTCATCATCCAGTGGAATGCGCCCCGGAGTCCCGCCCTGCCGTGGAAATGGGCCTGGCCTGCGCGCGTTCCGCCGGCGGGGCGGCGGCGGACAGCGCGCCGGATCACTGGAGGAAATTGAGAATGGAAAGGTTCATGATCATCTCGCCGCTTTGCAGGGCGGCTTGATAGGCGGTCTGGGTCTGGTCCAGTTTGGTCAGGGTGGTGGCCAGGTCGGCGCTGGTGAGATTGGAGGTCTGGGTCGTAATGCTGGTGCCCAGTTGGGTGGCGGTGGTGCTGGCGCTCTCGAGGGTGGATTGCAGGACCCCGTTTTCCGCAATGCTGGAAACCATGTGGTTCTCATCGGTGGTCAGGTTGGGGCTGTCGGTGGAGGCGATGGCGGTGGTGTTGCCGGAAGTCAGGTCCTGTTGCAGCGAAATCAAATCGCTGAACAAGTTCGCGCCAGAACGGCTGTCCGCCAGCAAGCCGGAGGGGCCGCTGCCGGTGGTGTTGGCGCCGGGCACCTGCGCGGAAACCGTCTGACCGGCCCCGATGGGGGTTTGGGATTCATCGGTGTTGCCCTGGTAGGTGACGGCCGTGACGTTGCCGTTGGAATCGGTGGTGGCGACGAACGGCGGCTGGTTGTTAATGGTCCCGCCGAAGATGTAATTGCCCTGGGTGTCCTGGGTGTTGGCCGCCTGGAGGGCTTCCTGAATCAAATTGCCGACTTGCGTGGCATAGGTGGCCAATTGGGTGGAGGAGTTGACGCCGCCGGCGTCGGTGGCGATCTCGCCGGCCTGCTCGATGACGGTTTGCAGGCTGTTCATGGCGGTGGCGGCGGTGGTGGCGGTGTTCTGAAGCTGGGTGATATTGCTTTGGTATTGGGTGTTGGCGGCGGCCTGCGTTTGCAGGTTGAGCGCCTGGTCCATGGTGGCGGGATCGTCCTCCGGCAAACTGACTTTCAGGCCGGTGGTGGCCTGGTTTTGCAGTTGCATCTGCTGGCTCTGCAATTGATTCATCTGCGAGAGGAAACTGTTGGCGAATAAACTGGTGGATATGCGCATAGGTTTTCAATCCGGCTGGCGGAATTAGGAACTGGCATTCATGTCAAGTACTGATTGGATTATCCATGTCAATCACGATCTGCATCATGGCGTTCAAGGTGGTGACCAGTTGGGCCGAGGCCTCGTAAGCCTTTTGGAACTGCATCAGATTGGTCATTTCTTCATCTATGGACACGCCGCTTTCCGAACTGCGCTGGTTGGCCAGCGTGGCGCCGATGGACTGGCTGGTGTTGAGCTGGCCGGTCGCCGTGTCAATGGCGGCGCCCAGGTTGGATACGGTCTGGGCGTAGCTCTGGGTCAGGGTCTGGCCGCCGAGGGCGGCGATGTTTTGCGTGGCCAAATTGGCCAGGGAAAGCGCGATCTGGGTGTTGCCGCCGGCCCCCGGCGCGCTGCTGGCCTGGAACTGGGATGGATCGGATACCAGGGCGCTGTTGACGCCGATGTCGGAGGCGCCGGTCCCGGTGAAAAAATCCTGGCCGGTGCCGCCGCTGGAATCGCAGCCCGCGGTATATATATTGTTGACTTGAGTGATCAGTTGCGAGGCCAGGGTGTCGAGGCTGGTTTGCAGTCCGGCCAGCGCGCCGTCGCGGGCGGCGATGTTGCCGCCGATGCTCCCGCCGGTCACGGCCAGGGGCGCGGCGGAATTTTCGTCCTGGATGAGGAGTTGTCCGCCGCCGGCATCGCAAGTTTGCAGGCTGTCAACAGCATTGCCGCCCGTGACCATGGGCACGCCGCCGATGGTGATGTTCACGCTGCCATTGGGCTGGGCGGAGGTGGAAATGTTGACCATGCCGGCGAGGTTCTCGATGGTTTGCTCGCGCTCATCCACCAAATTGTTGGCGGTGCCTCCGGCCGCTTGCACCACGATCATCTGCTGGTTCAGGGCGGCGATCTGGCTCAAGTCCTGGTTGCTGGAGGCGACGTCGTTTTGGATGGACGTGTTCAAGTTGCCGCGGGCCTGGCTGAGGCTGGCGGAGACTTGGTTGAATTGATTGGCCACCTCCTGCGCCGCCTGGACCACGGTGGCCGGGTCGCCCGTGCCGGTGGTCATGCTGGAAAAGGAATTGAATAGATTGGAGAGCATCTCGGCCAGTCCGCCCGTGCTGGCGGCGGAGTTGCCGGAATTGGTGAGTTGTTCGCCCAGGCAGGCCTCGGCGTTTTGCAGGGCGGTTTGCTGGGCGGTGTAGGAGCCGGTGACGCTGTTTTCAGATTGAATTTGGCTGTCCAGCAGGCTGTCGCGCACCTCGGTGATGGAAACCACGCCGACGCCGGTGCCTTCCTCGCCGGCGGGCGTGTCAATCGGCATGTTATTTTGGACGACCGCCTGCTCGCGGGCGTAGGCCGGATTGTTGACATTGGCCATGTTTTGTCCGGCCACGGCCATGGCCTCCTGCTGCGCGGCCAGCGAGCTGGCGGCCGAATTGAGCGTGCCGAATAGTCCGAGCATATAGGGGGGAATGTCAGCCCACGGCGTTGTAGAGAGGGCGGGCGGCCAGGACCTGGCCGCGCTTGTGGCCGCTGCCGTTGTAAACGGAGGTTTGACGCGCGGGAAAGAGTGTGCGCAGCAATTCCTGCATCAATTCGACCGAGCGGCGCAAGAGAACATGGTTTTGCCGCGCCCGCTGGCGCACCCGTCCCAGCAATTGGTTGTTTTCATCCACCAGGGCGCGCAGGAGCGGACGGTAATCGGGCGGCAGGAGCGGGATCAAGTCGGTGAACGGCGCGTTTTCCGGCTGGCGGCAGGCCAGGGCGGCGGCGCCGCGGCATTGCTCGCGATGTTGGCGGGCGGCCAGGATGGCGGCGCCTTGGGCTTGAATGAGGCTGATGGACTGGAAAATTTCGTCGGAGGAGCGGGCTTTGACCTGTTCCTGCTGGCGGTCCAGCAGGGCGAGCATTTCGCCATAATGCTGCAATTCGTCGCGCAAGGCGGCGATGAGCGGTTCAACACTGTCAGAGGAATCTTTCATGGATATTGGCTCGATTTCTTGCCCGGGGGAGCGGCCAGAGGCGTGAGGGGGGGAGGCTCCGGGGTCACGTTGGGCAAAACCTGATGGGCCAGTTCGCCCTCCAAACTTTTGGCCAGCCCGAACGAGCCGGAGCGGCTGATGCTGTCGGCCAGTTGGCTGTTGACCATGTCATCGTAGATGCCCGAGGTCGTGGCGTCCGCCGAAGAAGAGGGGCTGACGGAGGTCTTGCGCGTTTCCTGCAAAATCTGGCGGAGGAGAACCGCCTCAAATTGCCGCGAAACTTCCGCCACTTTTTCCGTGTCGGGAATGTTCTTGTTGGCGGCCAGATCATGGAGGGGCACGTCGGAAGCGTTGATCCGCGGATGAATCGCCAGGGGGTTCATGTTAGCGAAGGATTAATTCCGCCTGCAAGGCGCCGGCCTCTTTCATGGCCTCGAACATGGACATCATGTCGCGGGGCGTGACCCCGAGGGAATTGAGGGCGGCGGCGACCTTTTCCACCGTGGGCATTTCCGGCAGCGCCACCAGGGCGCCCTTGTCCTCTTTGATTTTGGCGTCGGTGCGGGTGGTGACGGCGGTGGTGCCGCCCTGGCTGAGAGGATTGGGCTGGGAGACGTCTTGGGAGGAAGTGATGCTGATGGTGACGTTGCCGTGGGCGACGGCGCAACTGGAGATGTGAATGCGCGTGGTGGCCACGATGGTGCCCGTCCGTTCGTTAATCACGATGCGGGCCGGAGTGTCCGGCGTGACTTCCAGGCTTTCCAACTGCGCGATAAAATCAATGGGCGAGCCTCCCCAATTGGCCGGCATTTGCACCTGCACCGTGGTCGCGTCCAGGGCCGTCGAGGAATCCGGAAATTTCTCATTGACGGCGGTGGCCATGCGCGCGGCCGAGGTAAAATCCGGCTCGCGCAACACCAGTTCCAAATGATGGTCGTTGATGATGGTGGCGGGGATTTCCCGCTCCACCAGCGCGCCGTTGATGATGGTGCCGACCGTCGGATGGTTCTTTTGCACGGTGGCGCCGCCGGCCCCATCCGCGCCCGCCGAAAGCCCGCCGATGGACAGCGTGCCCTGCCCGACGGCATAGACCATTCCGTCGGCGCCGTACAAGGGGGTTTGAATCAGGACGCCGCCTTGCAGGCTCTTGGCGTCGCCCATCGAAGAAACCACGATGTCCAGGCGGCTGCCGGGCTTGGCGAAGGCGGGGATGTCGGCCGTGACCATCACCACCGCGACGTTTTTGGCGGACAGGGTCGAGGCGGGCACGGTCAGCCCGTAGCGTTGCAGGAGGTTGACCAGGGCTTGAAGCGTGTCCACCGGGTTTTTGTCGCCGTCGCCCGCCAGCCCGGTCACCACTCCGAATCCGGACAACTGGTTGTCGCGCGCGCCGGAGATTATGGCGATGTCCTTGATGCGCGAACCCGCCGCGGCGGCGGGGGCGGCCGAGGCGAGCAGAGCGGCCAGGCACAGAAGATGGAAAGCAAAGGGGCGGCGCATGTCAAACCTCAGAACGGGTTGATTTTGTCCCAAAACCGGTTGAACCAGCCTTTTCTCTGGTTGTCGGTAATGGTGCCGTGGGAGACGAACTGGATGGAAGCGTCGGCGATGTTGTAGCTGAAAACGGTGTTGTTGGCGGAGATGTCGTCATAGCGGATGGTGCCGCGGAGGATGGCGTCCTGTTTTTCATCGGAGAAGGCGGTGTGGCGGCGGCCTTCCACCACCAGGTTGCCGTTGGGCAGCACATCAATCACCCGCACGGCGATTTGGTCGGTGATGGTTTCCGCATTGTTGATCTGGCCGCCGCCGGCATAGGTGTTCTTGCCGGCGAAATTCATCGCCGGGTAGGCTCCCCCCTTGGTCAGCAATCCGCTGGCGCCGGGTCCGTAAAGGAAACTGGCGATGCTGGCGTCCACCGACGTTTGCTTGGAGGTGCTGGTATTGTTATTGCGCGTGGCGGCGTTGTTTTGCTGGACGACAATGGTCACGATGTCGCCCACCCGCCGCGCCTTTTTGTCGGCGAAAATGGAGCTGGGCGAGGTGTCGCTTTTCCAAAGCGAGTCGGCCACGACGCTGGTGACCTGAAAAGTGACCAGCAGCGCCACCAGATGGGCCGGGTCAAAGAGTAATGCTGACAGTTTCTTCATTTTGCACCTTTCCATATAATTCACGCTTGGTTTTGGGGTTGCGCACCCGGATGGTCTGGCCCAGCAAACCGTCTTCGAGGATTTCCACCTTGAGGGAAATGGTCAAACTGCCCTGCTCGAAGACCCCGTCCACCAGTTGGCCGCGCTTGAGGAGCGGACGGGGGCGCACGGCGTGATTGGGCACCGGCAGGCCGGCGGCGATGTTCTCCACCAGGGCCAGCGAGTTGTCGTCCTTGGAAATTTGAAGCACCACGTCGCGCAGCGCCAGCGCGTCCCGGCGCTCCATCGTCACGTCCGCGTCGCGCAGCAATTGGCCGCGGGCCAGCGCGGAATGGGCCACCGGGATGGGCCGCCAAACGCGGGCCTGGAACACCGCCTGCCAGCGCCCGACCCGTTCCTTGCCGTTCCACAACTCGAATCCGGCGAGGAAATTAGGATTGACTCCAGCGGCGGGCATCTGCGTGAGCGTGACCGCCAGCGGTTCGTCCGGGACGGCCGCCGCCATCCAGGGAGTGGCAAAACGCAGTTCCAATTCCCCCAGGTCCTTGACGTAATCGCGCTGCAAGGCGGCGGCGAGCAGGCCGGTCAGTTCCGCTTCGTCCAAGAGGCGGACGCGGCGCGAGACGCGCACGCGGGAAGGGCCGGTCCAGTTGGTCGCGTTCAGGCCGGCCAGGCTGGCGCGGGCCAGGGCCATGACCTGGTCGCGGGTGAAAAAGATCGTTTGGCCCAGCAGAGGAGCCGGGGCCAAACGAATTTGTGGGAGGGCCACAGGCGGGGTTGCGTTGACGATCTGATTGAGAAAAATGCCGGAACTGTCCACCCGCGCCTCGGCGGGCAACTGCCAGCAAACCGCCGGCGCGGCGGGAACATTGGCCGCCACTGCCACTGTCCCTGTAGCGGCGGTCTGTGACCGCCGGGAATCCGGGGCATCGCCCGCCACTGTAGCGGCGGTCTGTGACCGCCGCTGATCTGTGGCCTCGCCCGCCCCAGCGGGCCAGACGGAAATCGCCAGCCACAACGCCAGCCCGAGAACGCTCAAAATGTATTTCGCCAGCCCGCCCGTTTTGGGTGCGGCGCGAAAGGCAGGGCGGGCACTCCGCTGCCCGCCGCGGCGCGCGCGGAGTGCGCGCCCTGCCACGCCGGACTGCGATGTTATGTTGATAACGGGCTTCATTTTCCTCAGTGGCGCAGGTTGTTGCTCTCCTGCATCATCTCGTCGGCGGATTGAACGGACTTGGAGTTGATCTCGTAGGCCCGTTGCGCCTCGATCATGTTGACCATTTCCTGGACAACTTTGACGTTGGACATTTCCAGGTAGCCTTGTTGGAGCGAGCCATAACCATTTTCACCCGGCGTGCCCGTTTCCGGCGTGCCGGAGGCCAGGCTTTCGGTGTATAAATTGCCCCCGATGGAGTTCAGACCCGCCGGATTGGTGAAGCGCACCAACTGCACCTGGAAATTGGTCGTGCCGCTGGACGAGGTGGTGGTCACTTCGCCGTTGTTCGAAATGGTGATGCCGGTCGTGCCGGCGGCAATGGGCTGAAAACCGCCCTGCAAAGGCAATCCGTCGCTGGTCGTCACTTGCCCGGTGGAGGATCGTTTCAACGCGCCGTCCCGCGTGTAAGCCAGCGTGCCATCGGGCATTTGCACCTGGAAAAAACCATCGCCGTTGATGGCCAGGTCCAGTTGTTCGCCGGTCTGGGTCAATTCGCCTTCGGTAAAAACCTTCGAGGTCGCCACCACGCGGCTGCCGTGGCCGACCTGGATGCCGGTGGGCAATTGCGTCCCGCTGCCCTGCTCGGCCCCCGGCTGGCGGGTGGTCTCGTAGAGCAAGTCCTGGAACTCGATCTTGCTCCTTTTAAATCCGGTGGTATTGACGTTGGCCAGATTGTTGGCGATGACGTCCAAGTTGGCTTGCTGGGCTTCCATGCCCGAAGCGGATGAATAGAGGGAGCGCACCATATATTATATCAGGCCGGGTTGCCCAGGTCCGAGATGGTTTTGCCCAGGCGGTCATCCTGAATTTGGATGACGTGCTGGTTGGCCTCGAATCCGCGCATGGCGGTCATCAGTCCGGCCATTTCCAGCACTCCTGAGCTGTTGGAGCCTTCCAGATAGCCCTGGCGGATGGTGGAGGCGGCTGGCTGGGTCTGGAGGGCGGGATCCTGGGCCGCAAAATAGGTGGAGTTCAGTTGCGTGAGCAATTCCGGCTTGTTGAACTCGGTCAAGGCCAGTTTGCCTTTCGAGGTGGCGCCCTGGCTGATGTCGCCGGCGGCGGAGATGGTCATGGGCGACGGGTCGCGGGGATTAAGTTGGATCGGGCCGCCCTGGCCCAATACCAGGTAGCCCTCCTGGGTGGCCAGTTGGCCTTGGGTATTGATTTGAAATTCCCCGTTCCGCGTATAGCCGGTCGTCCCGCCGGGCAGTTGCACTTCAAAAAAACCCTTGCCGTCTATGGCCACGTCGGTGTTGACGCCGGTGGCTTTCATTCCACCGGGGGTAAAATTGGTGGTCATTTTGGCCTTGGGAAGAACGAACATGGGCGGAGAGGAACTGCTGCTCGATCCGCCCGGCATCAATCCCGCCTGCACCGCCGCCATGGACAACTGCTGTCTTTTGTAGCCGGGCACCGCGCCGGACGCCAGATTTTCCGCAATGACCTCCTGCCAACGGCTGTTGGCGTTGAGCGCGGCGCCTGCCTGGAACAAACTGACATTCACGAACTCCTGCTCAGCAACGATTGTGCCACCGGGGGAAAACCGTTGTCTGACAAGGGCTTATGGATTTTCCATCCGCCGCCGGCGGCAAAACTTGCCACAGCAACCGGGCTAAAATTGCCCCGTGCTTGCAAGAATTAGAGCGGTTTACAGAGGAGTCCGCACGATAGAATACAATGGAATAGCCGCGAAAAGGCGCAAGAAGCCCAGCGCGGCCCGCCGCAACGGAATTCGGAATTGCCCGCAGATGGACGAAGATTGGCGCAGATACGGCAAACGGATTTGAACAGGAGTTTTCCGAGATGAATGTCTTGATGAACAAAATTGTTACGGTGAATATAATGAACCGCCTGAAGCAGGCACCGGGCTACTGGTAATAACCACACAATGCCATCATAATTGGGGATTGTGAACAAATCTGATAGCGGACCAAGGCATTTCTCGGTGACGATATAGAACGTGTCGCGATACTCGAATGCATCATACACATAGGTAATATGTGGGTGACGCAAATAGAAGAGTTTCTCGATTTCAGCCTGCGCCGACGCCTTAACCCTTTCATAGGTTCCGACCGGCTTTAACACCTTAACCGCAAGTTCGTTTTCCCAATCGTCTTGGCAGGAATACACGATCCCAAAACTGCCTTCACCAATCTTGCCTCCAATTGTGTACGTGCTCCCGGTAGCCGCGCTTGTGATCACCTCACCTTGAGCTGGCTGGACGCACATCTTGAGCGGTAGTTGGCTTGGTGGCGCTGGGGGCAGTGGGGGCATTTCCATAACTTCAATAACACACTATTTTAGGGGCCAGCCGCTGTGGGATCGATCACGGCGTCTATTTCGGGCATGAGGCGAGGTTTCGTAAAGGGGTTCCTAGCATTGGCACATTCTGGGTTGACACCGGAAATCTATCGCGGCAACGTCGGTTGCATGGCGGTGTGATCCCGTGTTGAAAAGCGACTTGGTTTGTTTCGGCGAGCAGAGCGCCGACAACCTTGTCGTGAGCCGGACAGGATGGCGAGTTGCTCTTTGTCCCGTTCCGGCGTGAGGTACTTGAGGAGGCTTCCGCGGGGGAAGGCTTCCTTCTGCTTTTGGGCCCCCAACTTGCAGCCGCGGATTTCGCCAGCCTCGACCCGCCACTCCACTTGATCACAGGGCTTGAGGCCAACCGCCTCGCAGACCGACTCCGGGAGGGTCATGCGGCGTTTCTTGTCGAGTATCGTTGCGTTCATGGAGGGATTATCCCTCAAGAGGGACCCTGCTTCAAGCGATCTTTCGGGGGGAACGGCGGAAGCCGCACTTGATCCACAGGCTCCAAACCATGATCAAAGCTTCCCAAACGATGTTGCCGGACATCTTGGAGCAGCCTTGCAATCGCTCGGTAAAAACAATCGGCACTTCCGCCACGCGCATTCCGCCCATCCAGATGCGATGGGTCATCTCGATTTGAAAGCTGTATTCCTTGGAACGGATCGAGTCCAGTTTGATGGATTGCAAGGCGCGCCGGCGAAAACATTTGAACCCGCCCGTCGGATCTGTGAACGGCATTCCGGTAATGAGGCGCACATACCGCGCCGCGCCGGTGCTGAGCAATAATCGCTTCAGCGGCCAGTTTATCACACGGATGCCTCCGCAATAGCGCGAACCCAGCACCAAGTCCGCATTTTGGGCTGCCTCCAGAAATCTTGGAATATCATCCGGGTTATGGGAGGAATCGGCGTCCATCTCCATGATGAACTCAAAATCGCGCTCCAGCGCCCAGGCAAACCCGGCCAAATAAGCGCGCGCCAGGCCGTTTCTCTGCGGTTGGTGCAGCACATGGATGGCGGGGTTTTTCGCGGCCAGATCATCGGCGATCCGGGCGGTGCCATCAGGCGAATTGCCATCCACGATCAGGACGTCCACCGGGACGAGCAATTTCAACAGGCGCTCCGCCACTTTGGGAAGGCTCTCCTTTTCATTATACGTCGGAACAATGACCAGCGTTTTGCTCATATCAAATCAATACAAAAACCCCGCCCAGGGCGCGGCGGCTTTCGCGCTTTAGAGAAGCTAATGCGCGCGAAAAACTCAAGCCGCAAATCGCCGGAGCCGCCATATTCCGGGGCCGTTCCCCGGCGGCAGAGCCATCAAGGCTCGCCTCCGCCCTTTATGAGCCTCGTGTTCTTCGCTGTGATTATCTTTTTGGCTCAATTGACCTTACTCATCCCCCGTCTCACGCCCGAAAACCCATCGCGCCACAGCCGGCACGCCTGCGATTGCCCAAACAGCCTGGGGGCAGGAGACGTCACCGTCCCGGGTTAGTGGAAAACCCGTCCAATTCTGACTATTTGACCGTCGGCCAGACAGTGGCATAATTGCCCCGCCATGACGGGACTGACCGACGACACCGCCGAAAAAATGCGGACGCTCTGCGCCGGGCCAGACGAACTGCGCGCCCGCCGGGCAAACGCCGGCCAGCGCGCCGAGATCATCCAGCAATTGGCCGGGCGCGGCATTGATTTCCAGCAAGCGGCGTTGCAGGCGGGGAAGCCCGACGCCGACCCGTTTGACCTGCACTGCCATCTGGCCTTCAAACCAACTGCAATCTCTGCTGTATGCAGCATAGCCATAACGAGCACTAAACAATGTAAAAAAACACTATGAAAAATCAAAAACTTAAGAAGGGTGGGTGTGTTATGAAATGGTTGGCCTTTAAATCGCAGCAAAAGAAGTCCATTGCAAAAATGTGGGGAAAAGGCGTCTTGACGGCCGCTTCAGTCCTATGGTTTTCCGCAATCTGCTGCTCATTACCCGTCTGTTTCGCGGCGGATTCTGTTCCCGCCGGCACGCAGAACAGTATCGCGGTCAACACGAGCTCGAGTTCATCTCCGTGTGCGCTGCCCAAGACCTTCAAATGGACTTCGACGGGCCCGCTCGCTCAGCCAAAGTCCGGGTGGGTCTCGCTCAAGGACTTCAGCAGCGTCGTCTACAACAATCAGTATATTGTTTACATGTCAACGGTCAGCAACTCCGGGGGCTACGGCGGGGCCTTGATGACCTTCACCAATTGGTCTCAGATGGCCACAGCCACCCAGTACCCGATCCCCGTAGGCGGCGTTGCGCCGACCCTGATCTATTTCACCCCGAAGAAGATGTGGGTTCTTATGTACGAGTGGGGCCCGTGGCCTTTCAGTTACCTGACCTCGACCGACCCCGCCAACCCGTCGGGCTGGTCAGCCCCACACGAGCTCTATTCGGGACCTTCCATTGACGAAACAGTAATCTGCAACAGCACGACCGCCTATCTGTTCTTCGCCAATGACAACGGAAACATCTACCGGGCGTCTATGCCGATCGGCGACTTCCCGGGCACGTTCACCAACCGGACGACCATCATGACCGACACCAGGGCCAACCTGTTCGAGGCCGTGCAGGTTTACACGGTGAAGGGGACGAACCAGTACCTCATGCTCGTCGAGGCGATAGGCCGCGCAGGAAGGTATTTCCGATCCTTTACCGCGACCGATCTGGCGGGTTCGTGGACTCCGCTGGCGGCGAGCGAGAGCAATCCCTTCGCCGGCAAGGCCAACGTCACCTTCAGCGACGGCAACGCTTGGACGAGCGACATCAGCAGCGGGGATCTGGTTCGCACCAATCCCGACGAGACGCAGACTATTGACCCATGCAATCTGCAATTTCTCTATCAGGGGGTCGTCCACACGGAAGGTCGTTCCTACAACCAGCTTCCCTGGCAACCGGGGGTGCTCACGCTGGCGCCGCAGTGAATTGGGCAGTTACCGAGAAGATATCATGGCTCGCTGGAGGGGGGCTGGAATTGAGCCAGGGCGGAGCGGCAGCTCCGCCCTGCCCCGGGCGAAGGCGGGATGCCGCCGGAGGGGCCAAATTATTCTTTGAACTTTGGAGGTGAATTTTCCACCGGGCTGTGTCAGAATGGCGGCGGATTAACCTGAAATGTCATTGTTGGATTCATTTTTCGGCGGGGATGTGCCGCCCCTGATGGCGCTGGGGGTGGTGGCGGGCAGTTATGTCCTGGGGTGTTTTGCCACGGGGTATTATCTGGTGCGCCAGCGGACGGGACAGGACATCCGGGAGCTGGGAAGCGGCAGCACAGGGGCGCGCAACGCCGGGCGGGCGGTGGGGCGGGTCGGGTTTTGGCTGACGATGGCCGGGGACATGGCCAAGGGCGGCCTGGCGGTGTGGCTGGCCTGGGACCTGACGGGCAATGACCGGCTGGCGTTGCTGGCGTGGCTGGCGGTGGTGGCGGGGCATCTCTGGCCGGCGCAGTTGGGTTTCCGCGGCGGCAAGGGGGTTTCGACTTCGTTGATGGGGGCGCTGGTTTATGACTGGCGGCTGGCGCTGGTTTTTTGCATTGTTTTTGCGGCGGGAATGGCGCTGGCGCGCCGGCCTGTGGCGGCGAGCTTGGCGGGGTTTGCCTCGTTGCCGGCGGCCAGTTGGCGGCTGGGGGGGGATTTGGCGCAAATTTGGGGAATTTCTGTTGTTGCGGGGCTGGTCATTATGGCGCATCATCGGAACGTGGTCGAAGGAATGGCCGAGCTATGGTCCCGGCGCGGCGCCGGGCCGCAATCAGATCAATCTGTCAAAGAATTATGAGCACAAGCGCCTTGCAATTCAAAATAGCGACGGAGGAGTGGGAATTTGAGCAGATTCACGAGTTGAATTACCGGACCTTTGTGGAGGAAATTCCGCAGCATCAGCCGGCGGAGCAGCCGCGTCTGGTGGACAAGTTCCACGAGGAGAACACCTACCTGATCTGCCTGGCCGGGAAGCGGGTGGTGGGGATGATGGCGGCGCGGGGGCGGCGGCCCTTTTCGCTGGATCAAAAGCTGCCGAATTTGGATTCGTTTTTGCCGCCCGGCCGCCGGCCCTGCGAGGTGCGGCTGCTGGCGGTGGAGAAGGAATATCGCAACAGCCAGGTGTTCCGGGGGATTATTTCGCTGATGTGGCAGTATGGGACGGAGCGCGGATTTAACATGGCGATCATTTCCGGGACGACCCGCCAGCAAAAGCTGTACCGGCATCTGGGTTTTGTGCCTTTTGGCCCGATGGTGGGCAAGGGGGAGGCGATGTTTCAGCCGATGTATATCACGCTGGAGGGATTTGAGAAGGTGGCGGAGGAATTCTTCCGCCTGCCGGTCAATTTGCCGGGGCCGGCCAGTTTTTTGCCCGGTCCGGTGGGCATCCACCGGGAAGTGCGGAAGGCCTTTGAGCGGCAGGCCGAATCGCATCGTTCGGACCGGTTTGTGTCGCAGTTTCAAAGGGTGCGGGAGCGGCTGTGCCAGTTGACGGGAGCGCGCCATGCGCAAATCCTGCTGGGTTCCGGGACGCTGGCCAATGACACGGTGGGGGCGCAGTTGTCGTTGCAGGCCAAGCCGGGGCTGGTCCTGAGCAACGGGGAGTTTGGGGACCGGCTGGTGGACCACGCGCGGCGGTTTGGGCTGACGTTCGACACGCTGCAGTTTCCGTGGGGGGAGGCGTTTGACATGCCGGCGATCCAGCAGTTTTTGTCGCGTTCGCCGGCGGTGGGCTGGCTGTGGTTTGCGCACGGGGAGACTTCGACCGGGATGTTGAATCCGCTTTCCCCGCTGCAATCGCTGTGCGCGAAAAGGAAGATCAAGCTGTGCGCCGATTGCATCAGTTCGGTGGGGGTGGTTCCGGTGAATCTGGAGGGGGTGTACATGGCGGCGGCGGCGAGCGGCAAGGGGTTGGCGGCGTATCCGGGCTTGTGCATGGTTTTTTACAATCATTCGGCGCGGTTGCCGCGGTATCTGGATTTAGGCTGGTACGCGGAGCACCAGGGGATTCCGTTCACGCATTCGTCCAATCTGGTGCAGGCGCTGGATGCGGCGTTGCGGCGTGTGGACTGGCCCAAGAAGTATGCGCAACTGGCGGAAGACACGGCCTGGCTGCGGGGGCGGTTGCGGGCGCTGGGCTTGAACCTGATCACGCCGGACCCGGAGGCGATGCCGGGGGTCATCACGATTGCGGTGGGGCCGGGCCAAAACGGTTTTGAGACGGCCCAGCGGCTGGAACAGGCGGGTTTTCTGCTCAGTTCCAACAGCGAGTATTTGCGGCAGCGCAACTGGATTCAGATTTGCCTGATGGGGGAGTATTCGCGGGAGAAGCTGGACGGGTTGCTGGCCTGCCTGGCCCGCCAGGCCACGGCGGAGGCGGGAGCGGCGGCGGCGGCGGGGCGGGGGGCGGCCGTTGCGCCGATGGCGGCGGCACAATGCCGGGAGTGCGGATGACGGGACAGACCGGACGGAATTGACAATGGACAGAATTCCTTCCAGTTTGGTGTTGTGTTTGAATCCGGGCGTGTTTATAGTGTTGCATTGCCATAGGAGGCAGCGCTCCACCTTGTCTGGTGCCGTCGCTTTGAGTGGCCTGCGCGTTGAAATGAATGGCAATTTGTAGTCAAGAGAGAATATGAATCCCGGAAAATTCGTTGTTGGAATAGCCGCGGCATTGGCCGTCGGCCTGGCCATCCCGGCTCGCGCGCAAATCATCGGGTTCGGCGGCACCAACTGGACGCTAAACACGAACTCCGCCAGCTCGAGCGTCCCCTGGATAACGAACGGCGTTTTGACATTGGGCACCAACGCTTATGACGCCAACAGCGCGTTTTACGACATCCCCCAGTACATCGGCAGTTTCACGGCCTCGTTCGTCTGGCAGAACAACTCTAACATTGATCAGGCCGGCTTTTGTTTTGTCCTCCAGAACGAAGGGCCCAACGCCGTTGGCAACGTGGGGGGCAATTATCTCGGTTATGTCGGCATGTCTTCGGCCACCGGAGTCGCCTTTGATATCAATAACAATGGAGACACGCCCGGGCTGGGCTACGCGCCGACGCAGGTTCCGAGCGGCGGTCCCGGAGGGTATATTCCCACCGGGGGTGTGAATTTCCACGCGACCAATGCCATCTTGACGACCATTTCCTATGCCAACGAGATCCTGCAAGTCACGGTGACAGATATGATCACCGGGGCCACTTTCACCACCAACTTCCTGGAGAACCTGACCGCCGCGGCGGGCGGGACCACGGCCTATGTCGGATTTACCGGAGGCGGGACGGGCATCTTGAATATATCCATCAATAATTTCATGTTCTCACCGGGGTCGTCCACCCCCCCGACGAGCAGCTTCCCGGTGACTTTGGACACGGGCGCGGGAGATATTGATGTCACCATGTTGAAGGGAGATGAATCGGACGGAGTCATCGCCTTCAATCCCGTCAATCCGGCGCAGATGTTTCTGGCGGCGAACACCAATTCGCAGGCCCTGCAGCCCGGGCTTTATGGCGCCTTTAGCTACAACGGCGGGACCAACTGGCTGGAGATTTCCCTGGCCAATCTCCCGATTGGCTCGGACCCGGCGGTGGCGTGGGACGGCTATGGGAATTTGTTTTTGGCTTATGCGGACGGCTCGTCTTCCCAGGGGATTGATGTGGCGGTGAGCCTGGACGGCGGGGAGACTTTCAACCTGCTGACCAATTTGGCGACGGGAGATTCGGCCGTGCAGCCGAGAATCGCGGTCGGCAGCGGGACGGGCCTGGGCAGCGTCTGGGTTCTTTACAAGGATTTCAGCCTGTCTTATGTCCCGCTGGTGGCGCAAGGCGCCGCCGTGACGGGATTCAATGCCTTTGGGGGCTTCGGGCTGGAGGAGATTGTGCCGGATACGACCAATGACTGCGGTTTTGGGGACATCGCCGTCGGCCCGCTGGGGCAGGTGATGGTGGCATTTCAAAATCTCTTTGACTCCTCCGGCGCGGCCACTTGTTACGTCAGCGTGGACATGGACGGCCTGGGACCCAACGGGTTCAGCCTGCCGGTGGTGGCGGCGCAGAATGCGATTGGCGGCGAAACGCACATTCCGGCGGCGACGAACAGCCTGGGCATCAACGCGGCGGCGGGACTGGCTTGGGACACCGATGTGACCAGCCAGCAGTACGGCCGGGCCTACCTGGTCTGCGTGGGCCAGGGAACCGGAGGCCCCACCAACACGGTTATTTTCCTGAGCTATTCGAAGGATGGCGGGATGACCTGGAGCGCGCAAGCGCGGGTGGATGACGATCCCGGCCAGAACAGCAAGTTTATGCCCAGGGTGGCGGTGGACCCGACGGACGGGGCCTTGGCGCTGAGTTGGTACGATTGCCGCGAGGACGTTGGACTGGTCTTCAGCACCAACTACCCGACGACAAATGTGATCACGACAAATTACGTGACGAACTCTTCGACCATCACCACGAACGTGAGCACCAACACGATCACCAATACCGTGATCACGACAAACTGGACCGGGACGGTGGACGGGCTGCCCAACGATGCCGCGATGTTCTACGCCACGGTGAGCTTGAATGGCGGGGTGACTTTCCAGCCCAATGTCAACGTCACCAGCGACACGACCAACGGCTACCTTGCGGCGCGGGCCGGCAACCAGAATTTTGGGGATTACACCGGCCTGACGTATTACGGCGGCACTTTTTACCCCGTCTGGGCGGATAATTCCGGAAGCATGGGCCTCAACCCGGACCGGACCAACAAGGACTTCGATAT
>Ga0326728_10014149_pt1 | contig 17069 bp, 9 predicted proteins | sample MB3enrmetagenome_FD_207602 | JGI IMG/M metagenome (GOLD analysis project Ga0326728, IMG submission 207602) | Lab enriched peat soil microbial communities from McLean, Ithaca, NY, United States - MB31MN | ecosystem: Environmental > Terrestrial > Soil > Wetlands > Peat | place: USA: New York...
CCCGCCGCCTCCACTATCCGGCGGCGAAAATTCACTATTTCATCCATCACCTCCGTAACCGTCTCAAGTACAACAATCTTTTCTCCGGAAACCAAAGTAATGACCGTGTCCGGCGTGTTCTCGATGAACTTGATCATGTCCGAGTTGACGACGAGGGGTCGGTTGTTGAGCCTTGTGAGTAGGATCATTCTATCGACTCCGGGTACGAATCCGCTCGGGACCGCCCGCGCATGGCCCCTAGCGGACCCTTGCCGCTACCTTTCAACGCCGACCTCGCAAAGAGGGGTCGGCACCCGGGACAGATTCCTGCTTGCCCAATAGCCAGCTTGTATTCCTCCGAATACTCTATCGGCAATCCGCGAAACTGCCTTCATCCTCGGGCGTGAACACCCCTCCTGACCAGATCACGCGCGGATTGAACTCGGCTGAGAATCCAGCCACGAGCACTCGGGAAACGCTACCATCCTAGGTATCGGAAGTTTGACAACATTTGTTGATTCCAATTTTGAACTCGGTGAGCCCCCCGAGTGGTTACGGGTCGAGAAATCGAGAAGTCGAGGGTCAAGGTGTGGAACTTCTTGACCCTTGGCTCCTCGATTCTCCGCCTTGGTCGTTGCCTCCCGCGCCGCCTCGTGCAAAAAATGGATCTTTCACAGTCCCTAGGTGGCTGAGCCGTGTCCTTCCAAGCCCGTCATCGCATGCCCCGGCCCCTCCTGCTTGAATGCCCGCCGACGGTAGGGCGCAATGCTTCCACAGTCCACGATGGGATCCGATAACCCAGGGGATTCTAGGACTTTCAGGAACTCCTGATGCTCGGGATGGGAAGGGTTGGTGACGTTCAGTTTTTCAAATTCAGCCTGAGAGATGTGCCCCCAGTTTCGTATGACAGTGAAGACGACTGAGTCGACGTGAAACCTATTTGCCAATGTCACAAACTCTGGCATTTCACGAAAGTTGACGCTGGAGACAACGAAGGTGAGTTCCAACTTAAAGCTCTCACCCCTCTCACGCCTCAGGCGGTCAAGGAAGTCAAGGTTGGAAAGCAAACGCTGCAAGGAGCCACCGCGCCGCACCAGACGATAAGTCTCCGGTCGAGCCGCGTCCACGGAAATCTGCAGCCCTCGGACTCGCCCCCAAAGGTCAAAATCGTCAAAAGCCCTTTGATTTACCAACTGCCCATTGGAAATGAACCAGAGTTTCAGATGAGGGAATTGTTCTCGGTTGAGTAGGGCGAGAAGGTGGCGGGAGTGTTTGCTGGCGAAGACTTCTCCCGCCCCATCCAGGTACACGGTCCCGGCATTTTGGGCAGCGCGAAACACGAACGGTATGAAGTTCCGGTCCATGCTCTCTCGCTCCTCGCGGTTCGCCGAGTAGAAGTTCTTCCGACACGGCGGGCATGCCATATTGCAAGTCCTGTCATAGCAAAGGTGCAGTAATTCGGGGCTGTGGGTAACTCGCGCAGGAAAATCGGATGGGTCCACTACGACTGATTGCTCGCATGCCGGTCGCGCGGTCAACCTACTCCCTGTTGAGTCCGCGCCAGCCCTGTGGGGAAGCGTCCGGCCCGCAATTCTGTAACAGTGAGTCTTGCTGCAGAATCTGAACGATCGGTCCAGAATGGAATTGCGGATCTCGACGGCGAAGTCGGAATTCCAGATCTCGTCCAGGGTTTGATTTCTGGCATTCCCGACTCGCAGCGGTAGCCACGCCGGGCAACAAAGGAAGGCATGACCGTCCCAGGCGATTTCCAGATGACGCCACGGTGCGTGGCAAAAGCTGCCCGCCAGGTATTCCTCGAGTCCCTCGAACTCGGAAGGGACCCCAGTCTTGGCAGCCTGCCGAAGCGAACATTCGATGAGGATATTCTCGGCGTACAGATCGCTAGGACAGGCGTCGCAGGCATAGCGGATATGACGTAACGCCGTTTCATAGTCTTCTGCCTGCATCGACTGAAGGGCGAGAACGATGAACAGCCGGTAGTCCGCCCTGGCTTTCTGCTCGAGAGCCTCGAGCGCCTTTGGAAGGGCTTCCGACGGGAGACTCGCCATCCGCTCCAGACATTTTTCCACAAAGTAACCACTGTACATGTGCGTCGTCTGCATCGCGGCAATCACCCGCGGTGCCAAGGAAGGGTCCTCGGTCGGGATGGTTTGAATGTCTTCGAGAAGCTGCTCAGCGATTGTCTTCCCCTTTCCCAGCAATCGAAGCAGGTTCTGCGCCGCCCGTTGCTGATTCAGCGCGTCAACCGAGCATGAAATCGCCCAGGAGTTTGCCTCCTTATGTTGGCCCAGCAGCTCGAGTACGGCAGAAAGATTGGCCATCGCCAAGGTGTCTCGGGGATTCAACTTGAGCGCGCTGCGGAAGCCCTTTTCCGCCTCATTGACGTTCTCGAGAGCCAGTTGAAGGAACGCCCATTCGCTCCACCTGGCCCCAGTTTCCCGAAGGTCCAAGCACTGCCTCAACAGGTCGGCCGCCGCTCGAAATTCCCCTCGAGCGCGCAGCCCCACGACGCGCTGGTAGACTTCTTCCGCGTGGGCTCGGGAGGCGCCGCCCTGGGATACAAAACCCCTTGGGCTCTTCTTGGATTTGTGCTTTCGGCAATTCAACGAGGACATGGTTAAGTTTTCCTAACGAGAGCCGCAGAATTGGTCCAAAGCCAGGCAAGTATTTGCCGAGTTTTTGCCATCCTTACATCTCTCGGACGTGCCATCTCCACGACTAAAGCAAGTCTGTGACCAACCCGCAACCATCCGGCCTTTCCTTTGATTCCCCTAATACTCTTTGGCCGCGGAATTGCCACCTCGCTTCCGGACCTATGCCCAATCCGCAGGTCACACCGGCTTTATAGGCACAAACTGCTGGGTGCGAATCGGTCCGTAAATGAGCAGGAGGCGTCGATGCCGGGCGAAAGGAGCCATCAAGCGGGCTTGAAGCTGTTTGCCGAGGGACAGTACGGAGCGGCGCGCGGGGAATTTGTACGGGCCATTGGCGAAGAAGAAACTCGCGAGCGCTGGAATGATTGGGCGTCCGCAGAACTGGGTTGTGGACGAGAGGTAAGGGCCGAGTGGGGCTACCGCCGCGCCCTGCACTTTGATCCTGCCTATCGGCACGCTGCCGTTAACTTGGCCGTGTTGCAGATTGGGCGAGGGCGGCTCCAGGAGGCGCTTCCTTTCCTCACCCCACACGCTCCTAGCCTGAGTAAAAGTGAGAAAACTGTGATCGCGAATCTTGTCATTGGGTCTGTCGGACATGGCGTGTCCACCACTCCGCCGCCTGCTCCGAATCAGGATCTCCTGCTGGATGCCTTCCTGGCCTTAATCTCGCTCATCCCCAACGATGATCCGGCAATGCCGGCTGATCTGCGCGAGACCAACCGCCGAAGGCTGTTCGATTCCGAACACTACGTGAAGGAATGCTACGAGCTGTTCAAAGCCCTTCCAGCGGGCGCGCAGCCGGGTGCCATCCAAAAGCTTCTGGAAAGCGCAAACCGCGACCCCAGATCGGCGCTCGTGGTGGCCACGCACTGCCTGGCGGTAAACGAACCTCAGGCAGCAATGACTTTAGTGCGGGCCGTATTGGAAGTAAGGCCTTACGACCTCCACGCTCAGCGCTTGCTGGTTCGTGCCGATGTTGCCTCAACCCCGGAGAAGTCCAGGGCCCAGCACCCGAGGGCCGGTTTAGAAGAGTATCTGGCCGAATCGTTCTGTGCAGAGCCGTGGGGCCACTTTCGGGTAGAGTCCGACGGCAACGTATATCTGTGCGGTTCAGGATGGCTGGTTGCCCCTATCGGCAATGTGTACCAATCCTCACCGATGGCGATGTGGAACTCGCCTGCCGCGCAGGCGATCAGGCAATCTATTCTGGATGGATCCTTCAAGTACTGTGGCAGAGTTCATTGTGCCCGCATCGCTTGCCGCACCCTGCCCCGACGCGAGGCCGTAACCAAACATGGAGCCCGTTCATTCCCTTGCATTTTTCTCTCGCCACTGCGGGCCTCGGAAGACCCCATCCCGCCGAATCCGCAACCCTCGAATCTCGCCACAGCCTTTCCGATTGTGTGTCCGGAGGGCCCTAAGGATATTGCGCTTGGACTCGACGCCTCCTGCAACCTCGCTTGCCCTCAGTGCCGACCCGACTTCCATCATGCGAGCCAAGGGGAGCGAGAGCAACTGGATCGGTTCGTGCAGGGTTTCCTGTCTAGCGAGTTGTTGAAAAACGCCCAAAGCCTACGTGTCAATGATAGCGGGGAGGTCTTTGTTAGCAAAAGTTACCGCGCACTTCTCAAACACCTCAACAAGGAGCTGTATCCAAACCTGACAATCGCCGTGATCACCAACGGCCTGCTCTGTAATCGCAAAGCGTTCGATGACCTCAATCTCTGGGGAAGACTTCTCTATATCGAAGTCTCCGTCGACGCAGCCAGGGAAGAGACCTATCGTGTGGTCCGGCGAGGAGGGGATTTTAAGCGCTTGCTGGCTAACCTCGAATTCCTGGATTCTGTCCGCCAGCGGGAGGGAGAAAAGTTCACCCTGGTTCTTGCTTTCGTCGTTTCCGCCCTGAACTTCCGGGAAATACCTGGCTTCCTCGAGCTCGCCAAGAGGTTCCGTGCCTTCCCTAGCTTTGTCTTCCTTCGCAACCACCACGTTCTGCCCCCAGCAACGTTCAAGAAACTCGACATCTCAAACCCTGACCATCCCGAATACGCTGAGTTCCTGAAGGTGTTAGAGGCCATTCCGCAGCCGGATTCCTGCATCGGCTGGGGCAGCCTCGGACATCTCCGACCCAAGCCTCTCAATGAAAGCCCCGAGCGCGAAGCGCTCAAAACATGAAGGAGAGGTATCGATGCCAGGAGAAGGCAGCCATCAAAGTCCGCTGAAGATTCTGATCGTCCACGATGCGCTCCCGCGTCCGGATGTAAATGGGAGCGATGTCTGTTTCCTGCAGACCATCAACGAGCTTGTCTTGCAGGGCCACGAACTGACTTACGTAGCGCGACACGGAGCGGGCGGGGATAAATACATTTTGCCCCTCCAACGAATGGGCATCAAGGTGTTTAGTCACGATCTCGAGCGCCTGCGCCAATTCGGACTTGATGCTGCGCCGGCTTGGAGGTTCGAAGGGGTGCTCAAGCAAGACCGATTTGACCTCGCTATTCTGTTTCATTGGTTTTGGGTGTGGCTTTCCGTTCCCGAACAATACCTGGATGAGATCCGCCGCTTTTCCCCTCAGACCCGAATTGCTGTGCTCACCTACGACCAGCACGGCTTGCGCGAGCGCCGTCTGGCGGAACTGAGCAGGCTGTGGACGAACTTTGAGAGGGCGCTCGATTTCGAACAGAGAGAGTTCGAGGTCTATCGCCGCGCTGACATGGTCCTGGCCGTATCGGAATCGGACCGTCAAGGCATCCTTTCGGCGGCCCCGGAACTCGATGTGGAAATCCTGCCCATGGTGGCCGAGGGCGCGTCCCCCGGACTGGAGTTTGCCCGCCGCGATCATGTGCTCTTCCTCGGTAATTTCCTCAATGCGACGAGTCTTGAGGGCTTGAACTGGCTGCTCAAGGAAGTATGGCCGAGAGTAGCAGGTAGCGTGCCGCAGGCCCAGCTCCATTTGGCAGGCCATTGTCTGCCCCAGGGGCTGGCGGGCGAGCGCATTGTCCCGCTTGGCTATGTGGAGGATCTGGACGCGGCATTTGCGCAACACCGGCTTTTTGTCTCGCCCGTTCGATTCTGCACCGGAATTCAAACCAAGGTCCTGGCGGCTCTGGCGCGCGGCCTTCCGGTAGTGACCACACCTGCCGGGGCCGAAGGCCTGAACTTGCGCCATGAGAAAGAGGTCCTGGTCGCTGCCACGGCGGAGGACTTTGCCGAGCAGATCAAGCGTGCTTACTGCGACGAGCATCTCTGGCAAAGACTTTCCCAGGAGGGCGCCGAGTTCGTGAAGAGCCAATTCTCGCGCGAGCAGCTAGCTACCCAAGTCCGCCGATTCACCGAACGTGTGCGCCAACTCGAACCCAAGCCCTATGATGCCGGGCAGGTATGCTCCGTGCTCAGGGTTGAAAAGGAGTTTCCGGAAGTCCTCACTCGACCTGCTGCCGAGCGCGCTCCCTTGCGCCTTCGAGGTTACTGCACGCTGGCGGAATTCCTTCTTGCCGCGGGCGACCCGGCCGCGGCACTCGAACAACTCCGCCACGTCTTGGCCTTCTTTCGAAACGGCAGCCCTCGCGACGCCTTCTTTGCCCGCCTCCTGCTGACTTTTGACCGCTGCTATCGACAACTCGGGACAACACCCCCCACGGACTTTGTGAGAGAGGCCAGAGAGTGCCTCGCGTCAGACCCCTGCTCCTCTGCTGTTTCAAAGAGGGTTGATGGGGAGGTGGACTCCGGCGCCCGGCATCGCGTGGCTCCCGCGTCAAATAAAAGGGGAGCTCGAGGGGCAGCTTCCGCCCTTCGCAACGAAGGGAAAGGGGGTGGTTCAGGGCAGCCTGATATCTCCGTCATCATCCCAACCTTTAACCGTTGCGCGGTGTTGGCCTCCTGCCTGGCCGCCCTCGAACAACAGTCGCTGGCCAAGCAGAGCTTTGAAGTCATCGTGGTCGACGACGGATCAAGCGATGGGACAGAGCGCCTTTGCCAAGGACTCTCCACGTCCTTCCCGCTGGTCTATCTTCGCCAGAAAAACGCAGGCGCCGGGGCGGCCAGAAGGCTGGGGAGCGAGGCGGCGCAGGGACATTACCTGCTACTTTTCAACGACGACACGATCGCGACACCGGGCTTGCTGGCAGAGCACCTGCGCGTTCAACACGACCACGCCCAGGACAAGTGCGCAGTCCTAGGCCATTTCTGTTATCCCCGTGAAGCTTGCAAACGGGCTTTCACCAGCTTTATCGCCACACGGCCTTTTCTATTTCCGCAACTGACCATGAAGCCAGGCCTGTACAGCGACCCGAAATATTTCATAGCTTGTAACCTGAGCATCCGGCGCGATGCGGCGTTGAAGGCGGGCTCGTTCGACCCGCAATTCCGAGTGGCCGAGGACACGGAACTGGGCGTCCGCCTGCTACAGCAAGGCTACCGTATCCTGTTTCACCCTACAGCTTTTGCTTGGCATGACCATTTAATCTTCACCGCTGCTGATTTGCTCGCTCGCGCCCGAATCTATGCCCCCGCCGAGCTTCTTTTGTATAAGAAGCATCCGCGTCTCCTTGGTTCCGGGACAGGACCCTTCGGCAGGCTGGATGACGATTGGGCGGCTAAAACGAGGGGTTCTCTCGACCAATCCCGTCGCCTAGCGGCCGAGTGGACCCAAGCCTTGGCGCGTTTCGACCACCTCGACTTTGCCCCGCTGTGTTTCCTGCGCAACGGTGGGGTGACGGAGGCGGAACTCGTCTTGAGGGCTTTCGAGCAGATCGTTCCCCGAGTGTACTGGTTTCACCTGTTCGAGAGGCTTTTGGAACTGCGGGAAGAAGATGTCAGCTTTCAGCCCTCAGCCGGCAGCAGGCATCCCGGCGTGTCGCCTGCGACGGCTGTAATTTGACCGCCGGAGAATTCGCCGGCAACGTGCCAGAAGGCCCCGATGATGCTACCACCTAAGCAAGATCATGGCTGGGATGGTCGCTGAAACCTGAGAGCCGATAGCTGAAAGCTTCCAGGGAGGAACAACATGCCCACCGTAGCCCTTTCCATGATCGTCCGGGACGAAGAAAGCTCTTTGCCCGCTTGCCTCGAGAGTGTGAAAGACCTCGTGGACGAGATATTGATCGCGGATACCGGCTCGAAGGACGGCACGCTCAAGGTGGCGCGACGTTATGGCGCGCGCTGTGTCTCCATTCCCTGGGAAGACGACTTCGCCCGCGCCAGAAACCGTGCCTTGGAAGAAGTTCGAACCGACTGGGTGTTATACATCGACGCGGATGAGCAATTGGATGAGAAGGCCAAGCTGGCCCTTCCGCGTTTGCTCAAGTCTTCCGCCGCTGACGGCTATTTCGTGCCCGAATTCGACTACGTATGGAGCCTGAATGTGAAGGTTTGGGACTTCCCTACCAAACCCAATCAGACCGGCTTCGCGCCCGCCAAGCGCTTTCCGGGTTATGTCGAACATGCTGCCGTACGGCTCTTTCGCCGGCGCCCCGGGATCTATTTTGTAGGCCGCGTTCACGAATCCGTTCACCCTCGCATTCTCCAGACCGGCGGCGTCATGCGCAAGGCAGACTTTCCCATCCACCACATCGGATTCGCCTGCGACGGGGAAATCCGAATCCGCAAGAACTTGTTTTATTTTCAACTGCTACAGAAGAAGGTCCAGGAAACGCCCAGCGACGCCCAGGCGCACCTCCAGTTAGGGCTTTCTTACTTCGACAATTACCGCAATTTCGAAGCAGCCCTGAATTGCTTCGTAGAAGCCTGCCGGCTTCACCCGCGCTTCGGAACGGCCTGGCTGTATCAGGGTCTGACGCTGCGGACCCTAGGCCATCCCGCCGAATCGCTCCAAGCCCTTCAGCGCGCCAAGTCACTTTGTGGACACAGCGCGGACCTGGCCGAGGGCGAAGGGGATGCCTACTACGACCTGCAAGACTACGACGCGGCCCGCCGCTCCTACAAACGCGCCCTCACCTACCGCAACCGCTGGCCGGCGATCGAGAGCAAACTCGGCCTGGCAGAAGTCCGCCTGGGGCGCACCCGGGCCGGCCTCGAGCGACTGAGCCGAGCGGTCCAGGAGGAACCCTTGAACGGCGATATTCATGACCGATTGATTCAAGCCTGTGTGTGGTTAGACCTCCTCGAAGAAGCAGCCCATGCCGCCGACCACAAGCTGAGCGTGGCCCCTCCAGACCCTCAGTCGTTCCTGCGCGCCGCCAGCATCCACGCCCGGCTCGAGCAGCGGGAGACGGCAGCGCAGATCCTGCGCGCCGGCCTGTGCCTGTTTCCCCACGTGGAGAGGCTGCAACGTTGCTTTCTGGAATTGGCAGGCCCTCCCTCGAAAAGCGCAATTTGAGATTTGAAATCTGCCAGTCGAGCCCCCTATTTCCGCATTTCGCTTGTGGAGTGTCGGCTTTCGAGCTTCAAATTTCACTTTCGAGTTTCGAATTTCGCGCTTCGTTTTCCCATAATGCCCATGCGGCTCCGTAAAGCTTTGCACGCTCGTGCCGATAGGGTAGGTGAATTTGGAAACGGTTCCGTGAGTCGGAACAGAGCTCCTGCGGCGCGACGTAGAGGCTCCGGCCGAAACGTAAACTTTAACAAAAGGAGCCTCTACATGGCACTGAGCGTATTGAACAACATTGCTTCTTTGACAGCCCAGAACGAACTCGCAATCACCAACAACAACCTGCAAAACACCCTCTTCCAATTGTCCTCCGGCTCGCGCATCAACAGTGGTGCTGACGATCCGGCGGGCTTGTCCATCGCGGATGGGTTGCAGGCCAATATCACCGCGCTCACGCAGTCCGCACAGAACGCGACCAACGGCGTCGGACAACTGCAAGTGGCGGACGGCGCGCTCTCCCAGGTCACCACCCTGCTCAATCGCGCCGTGACACTGGCCACCGAAGCCGCCAACGGCGGGCTCACCACAGACCAGTACGGGTCGATCACCAATGAATATTCCTCGATCCTGGCGGAAATAAACCGCATTGGCAACGCCACCAATTTCAACGGGACGTCCGTCTTTTCCGCCACTTCGGCCCCCAATCCCAACCAAGTCGTCACGATGGCCACCAGCAACCTGGCGGTAGGCAACGCCTTGACGAACGCTACGGAGACGCAGGTGCAACTCGGCAACAACACGCCTTACACCTTCACCGCAGGACAGGAGCCCGCCACACTGTGGGTAGGGCAAAGTAACGTGACCGCAAACACCCTTCTCACCACGGGCCAGAACATCGATATCTACAACGGGCCCTCGGGGGCTACACAAACGACCTTCACGGCGCAGAACCAGACCTGGGAGGCCACCGGGACCAGCGGCCTTTCGGCTCTGGCGTCAATCAGTGCTGGCGACCAAATCCAAGTTACCAGTGGCGGTAACCCTATGCAGACAATCACTGCAGCTACAACCACGGATTTGGCTGATTTTGTGGCCAGCATCAACACGGCAGGAGAATCCCACGGATTTACCGCAGCGCTCAATAGCAGTGGCAATCTACAAATCACCAGTACGGGCGCCGGCGCCCTCACCGTGGCGGCGAATGGCGGCCTCACAACTGACCTCGCGGCCGCAGGGACGAGCGTTGCCGAGGCTTACGTGGGTAATACCGTGGGCAATTTGATGACCGCCATCAACGGCAGCGGCAATGGGCTCACAGCGAGCATCAGCGGCAATAAACTCAACATCACCAGCTCGAATGGCGTCATCGCCAGCATCACCGGTACACTGAACGGCGGAACCAGCCTCTTGGGCAATGTGCTGGCAACCAACACTGTCCAGGACCTGATCAACGGGATCAACGGCAGCGGGCTCGGGGTAACGGCCAGTTTGGTGACATCCGTGAGCAACCCGAACCAACTCGTGGGCAATAACAGTTCGTTGTCAGCCGCCAGCACACTCGCAGGCACCCTGACCCTTGTCAGCGGCACAGAGTCAAATGGCGCGTATGCCAATTTGTTTACTTACACGGCGGCGAGTAACACTCCCGATCAGGTCGCCGGCACAGCAGGCAACAACACGCTGCAGGGCCTCATCGACGCCGTCAACAGCTCCGGCACTCCGTTCCACGCCTTCCTCGACTCGGGCGGGTACCTGCACCTCACGGATAGCAGTTACAGTGGCAACATTCAGGCGTCCACAAATAGTCTAACCGGAGCGAGTGCAGCCCCGGGTACCTTGGCTGAGGCCTCCCCAGTAACTCAGTTGGAGATCACCGACCCGCAGAACCGGGGCGACCTTGCAGTCTCGAATAACGATGAACTGATGGGTTACGTGCCAGATAATTCGAGTGGTAATCCGCTCGAGGGTGCAAATCCCGATTCCTTCATTGCGGCGCCAGTGACAACCGGACAAAGCGGCGCCAATGTGTTCATCAGTGATGGCGAAGTGACCAATCCTACTTACAATACTATTAAGGTTCAAGTTGGAAAGCTCAGTACCAGTCAAATTGGCACGAACACCAGCACCCTTGACTCCGCCAACCTCGGTAACTCGAGCGGCGCCGCAGCGGCCTTGACGGTCATCAATAACGCCATCTCCGACGTGGCCGCCATGCGCGGCACCATCGGCGCCGGCATTAACCGCTTGAACTCGGCCACCAACGTCATCAATACCCAGGTCCAAAACCTGACTTCAGCCCAAAGCTCGATTCAGGATGCGAACGTTGGCCAGGTAGTTGCTAGCCTGTCCAAGTACCAGATCCTGGAGCAGACGGGCATTTCAGCCCTGGCCCAAGCCAACCAGAACCAGCAAGCCGTCCTGAAACTGCTTGGCTAGTCTGAAGCTGGGGCGACGGTAGCGGCGCTCTCGGAGCGCCGCTACCCGCTGTAACTCCAATAGAACGGCGGTCGGAAAACGCCGCTGCAAGAAACCACTACTGAACCTCTGACGGAGGGGGCCATCCGGGTCCCCTCCATTTGCATGGGGTAGCACAGGCACTCTTGACTGTGCTTTTGAGCACCATGAGTCAGCCTCGAGCACAGGCAAGAGCGCCCGTGCTGCCCCGGTCCAGCCCGCAGCGGGCGAAGGCTCGTCAAGTCGCAGGCCTTTCCGCAAAGCGGCTGCCGAAGCCGCAGGTGGTCAGCGAAGCGACCGACCGTAATCTGCACAAGCCTGGGCAAGCTCCACCCTACAAATTGGGTTCATGGGAACGTCACTAACTGCCGATATGGTACGTACGGGGGAGTGCAGGGCCTCAGCCGTGCGTCGCCCCCCGCGCAAAGGAGATGGAGAATGAGCACCAGTTCCATCAGTTCGCTTCTGAACACCTTGAATCCCAGCAACGAGTCGCTCGCCGAGCTTCTGGGCGAATCGACCACCTCGAATAGCACTGCGAACAACTCCAGTACCGACGCGGCCGTCCTGGACGCCGTAGATGCCATCCTGAACTCCGCCACCAATACGTCCGGAAGCGGCATTGACGTCACCTCCACCGTGGACGCCATTCTCCAGCTCGACGCGGCCCCCGAAGAGAATTTGCAGAATCAAGTGACGGCCTTGAACGCTCAGACCTCGGCCCTCCAAACCATCGAAACCGACCTGACGAATTTTCAGACCGCCGTGCAGGCGCTCGATGACCCGATGGGGGCCTTCGGGGATGTGACGGTCAACTCGTCCAACAACGATGTGGTCAGCGCCACGGCGGCGAACGGGAGCACGGCGGGATCGCATACCATCGTCGTCACCAGCCTCGCCACCACCTCGGCGGCTTACTCCAGCCCGCAAAAGTCCGCCGCCTCCGCACTTCCTACCGGTACGCTCACCATTCAGGTGGGATCGAATAAGGCGGATGCGGTGACCATTCCCGTTGACAGCACCGACAAGACGGACACGCTGAGCGGCCTGGCGTCTTACATCAATAAGCAAAACATGGGAGTCACAGCCTCGGTTATCACCGACAACTCCGGTGCCATCTTGTCTCTGGTCAGCCAGACTTCGGGCTCGGCGGGATATCTGAATATCACTGACGATACTGGCGGGGGCGCCGGCGGCGGACTGGGCATCCAGATGGCGCAGGATTCACAAGGCCACGACCTGGGGACCGACTCCTCATTGACCGTGGATGGCGTGCCAGTTTCCAGCGGCAGCAACACCCTGACCGGCGTCATCCCCGGGGTGACCTTGAACTTGTCCGGCACATCCTCCAATCCGGTCACGCTCGACATCCAGCCGGATCTGACCCAAGTCTCCACGGGCATCAACAATTTCGTCAGCGCCTGGAACCAACTGATGAGCGACATCAACGCACAGAACACCTACAGTGGCACCGGCACGGCGCCGCCGCTCATGGGAGACCCCTCTTTGGACCTGCTGCAATCGCAGTTGCTCAATGCTATCACCACCAGCCTCAGTGGCAATGGCGCCGTGGTCAATCTCCAGTCGATTGGGATTCAGCTACAAGAGAATGGAACCTTATCGGTGGCCAGCAGTTCCTCGCCGGATAGCATGGACCTTAACGATGCGCTGGCCAACAACTTCTCCGCCGTCCAAAGCCTATTCCAGTCCACCTCACCCTCGGGTGTCGCACAGACTCTCAACTCGGTCCTCGCCAATCTCACTAACCCTGCCACCGGCCCCCTGAACCTGGACGCGAACTCGAACTCGAGTCAGGTGACCGATCTCAACAGCCAGATCAGCGAATTTCAGTATCAGCTCCAGCAAACTCAGCAACAACTTACGACGGAATACTCGACCATCAACACCACGCTCGAGCAATTGCCGGAGACTTTGAACTCCATTAACCAGCAACTGGATGCTCTCAATCCAACCACCAACACGCCATGAAACACCCTGCCCACGCCTATCGTCAACTTTCGGTGGAAGGCGCTACACCCTTGGCCCGGGTCGCGATGCTTTACGACGGCGCCATTGCGGCGTTTCTTCGCGCCATCGACGCCATCGAGGCCCACGACATTGAGAAAAAATGCCAACATCTGAACCGCGCTCTCGCCATCATCATGCAGCTCGAGGGTACCCTGAGCTTCGAACTGGGGGGTGAAATAGCCCGGAACCTGCAAGCTTTTTACGTGTACTCGCGCGCCCAGGCGATGAAGGCCAATATCCAGAACTCGGCGCCCATTCTCCGCTCGCTGATTGAGCATTTCACCGCCCTGCGCGATGCCTGGCGAGAGGGGGAACGGCGCCTGGCAGTCGAGAGCCCAAGCTCCCCGGAAGAGAGATTGTCGGTTTTCGACTAAGGATTGCGCTCCGCAATGTCGGAACTTCGGACCTCCAAAATGGACGTCCGCCCCGCCTGCCAATTTCAGTTTTCGATCCCTCGTCTGAAATTCGCTCTCATTCTGAGCCCCTCGCTGTCATCCTGAGCGCAGCGAAGGATCTCGCTCCGGTCCGTGGTGTAGCGAGAACGAAAAGATCAGAGCGAGATTCTCCGCTACGCTCAGAATGAAGGTTTTTCTTGCTTTCTGGGTGCCCGACAGCGGACCGGCATGAGCGACTGCTTTGAAAACACCCTGGAGCGCGGGCATCCTGCCCGCATTTTGCGCCGCAATTCCACGCACGCTGCGCGCAGGATGCCCGCGCTCCAGGGCATGACCGACAGCTTTAAATTTCTTCACCCTCCCCCCTGAAACTGCCGATAAATGGGAAACGCGAGTGTGACGGTGTCTCGCAGCAAAGGACTACGAGTATGGATGACGTCGTACGAGAGTTTCTGGTCGAAAGCAATGAGAACTTGGATCAGCTTGACCGCGATTTGGTGGCGCTGGAAAAGGACCCCCAGGCGGCTAGCATTCTGGCCAGTATTTTCAGAACCATCCACACCATCAAAGGCACCTGCGGTTTCCTGGGATTCAGCAAACTCGAGTCGGTAACTCACGTGGGGGAAAGCCTGCTGAGCAAGATGCGGGAGGGCGAACTGGTTTTGAACGCGGAGATCACCTCGGGCTTGTTGCTCATGGTGGACGCGGTGCGGGAGATGCTGGCCAATATCGAGGCCACGGGCCAGGAAGGCGATCGCGACTACCAGGCGGTGATCGACTGTTTGGCCCGCTTACAGGTTTCGGAGGCCGAAACCGCGCCCCCACAAACCGCCGCTGCAACCCTCGCCTCTCCGCTCTCGCCCCCGGAGGGCACGCAGGATGCCACAGAGGATGTGGATAAGCGCTTGGGTGAAATCCTGGTAGATCATGGCAAGACTTCGCCTGCGCAAGTCACGGCGGCGCTGGACAAACAAGGCCAAGGGGACCCACGCCGCGTGGGAGAGATCCTGATTGAGAGCGGATCAGCCAAGCCACCCGATGTCCTGGAAGCCATCCAGGAGCAGAAGGAGGTTCGAACCCTCGCCGCCTCGGACAGTAGCATTCGAGTCGACGTGGGACTTCTGGATAAGCTGATGAACCTGGTGGGGGAGTTAGTGCTGGCCCGCAACCAGATCCTCCAGTTCTCCACCACGCAACAAGATCCCGTTTTCCTCAGCACCACACAACGCCTTAACTTGATCACCACCGAACTGCAAGAAGGGGTGATGAAGACGCGCATGCAGCCCATCGGCAACATCTGGGCGAGATTTCCGCGCCTGGTGCGCGATCTCGCGATGAGCTGCGGCAAACAAGTGCGCATCGAGATGGAAGGCAAGGAGACCGAACTGGATAAAACGCTGGTGGAGGCCATCAAGGACCCCCTCACCCACCTGGTGCGCAATGCCTTGGATCACGGCATCGAGACCCCGCAAGAGCGCTTGGCCTGCGGCAAGCCCGCCGAGGGGCGACTGTTTCTGCGCGCCTTCCATGAAGGCGGCCAGGTCAATATCGAAATCTCCGATGATGGGGCGGGAGTAAACCTCGAGCGGGTGAAGCAGAAGGCCCAGGAGCGTGGGCTGGTCACACCCGATCACGCGGCCCGCATGGGCGAGCGTGAAATCCTAAATCTCATTTTCCTGCCTGGGTTCTCGACCGCCCAAGAAGTCACCAACGTCTCGGGCCGCGGCGTGGGGATGGACGTGGTCAAGACCAACATCGAGAAGATCGGCGGGATGGTGGACCTGCAAAGCCAAAGCGGCAAAGGCACCACGCTCAAGATCAAGATTCCCCTGACGCTGGCCATCATTCCGGCGCTCACGGTGACCAGCGGCGGGGATCGTTACGCCATACCCCAGGTGAGCCTGTTGGAGCTGGTGCGCCTGGAAGGCGAGCAAGCGCGCAAGGGCGTCGAAATGATTCACGGAGCGCCCGTTTACCGCCTGCGCGGACATCTGCTGCCCTTGGTGTATTTGAGGCGGGAGCTCAACGGAGCCCGGGATGCCCAGGGGCAAACGGACGTTTGGGCTGAGTTGTTGGATTTCGCGGTGGCGCGGAGCAAGCACCAGGCGTGGTTTGCCCGTTTGCGGCAATTCTTGGACGGAAAAACCGCGTTGACGGTCGAAGAAGCAGGATCGCATAAAGAGTGTGCGTTGGGGAAGTGGCTCTATTCGACAGGCCTCAAGGAGCATGGTGACGTGGCGGAAATTGTGGAGCTGGAGAAGACGCACGCGGGATTCCACGCCTTAGTCAGGCAGATTGTGGGCCTCGCGGCCGCCGGCAATTACGCGCAGGCCGAGCAGGAGTTCAGTGAAGTCAAACCCACCTCCGAGAAGATCGTCGAGCTGTTGACCGCAGCGGAGAAAAAGGTACAGGAAACCCAAAACGTCAACATCGTGGTTTTGCAGGCGGACGATCGCCAATTCGGTCTGGTAGTAGACGCCATTAACGACACGGAGGAGATCGTCGTCAAGCCACTGGGCAAGCAGTTGAAAGGCATCGCGACTTTTGCTGGCGCTACCATCATGGGCGACGGTCGTGTGGCTCTGATCCTGGATGTTTTGGGCCTGGCCCAGCAGGCCAGGGTGGTCGCCGAAACGCGCGACCGCGGGCTGGCGGAGAAGGCCACCACGGTGCGGGAGAAATCCAACGGCTTGCAAACGCTTCTGCTCTTCCAAAATCCGGACGGGGGTCGGATGGCGATTCCGCTGTCCCTGGTGGCCCGCTTGGAAGAGTTCGAGCGCTCGGCCGTGGAAAGGAGCGGGAGTCAGTACGTGGTCCAATACCGAGGCGAGATCTTGCCTCTGCTCTTCCTCTATTCCGCACTGGACGGGGAGGGAAGGCAAGAGGGGAATGGGGAAGCCGCGGAATCGCGCAGGGACAGTGAGCGGATTCAGGTGGTCGTCTACTCCGACCACGGGCGGAGCGCGGGCTTAGTTGTAGATCGCATTCTGGACATCGTGGAGAGTGACGAAGTGGTGCAAAACAAGCTGGCCCGAAAGGGTACCCTGGGGATGATGATCACCCAAGGGAGGGTCACCGAGCTCGTCGATGTGGAGGCGGTGCTGGCACGTTTAGGCTCGAACTTCGTCGAGGCATCGGTCAGCGCGGGAGCGGGAGCATAAACCATGGCAGAGAGGAAACAGTTTTCAACCTTTTTCGTCGACGGCCTCT
>Ga0326728_10014151_pt1 | contig 17067 bp, 17 predicted proteins | sample MB3enrmetagenome_FD_207602 | JGI IMG/M metagenome (GOLD analysis project Ga0326728, IMG submission 207602) | Lab enriched peat soil microbial communities from McLean, Ithaca, NY, United States - MB31MN | ecosystem: Environmental > Terrestrial > Soil > Wetlands > Peat | place: USA: New York...
CGAACGCGAACGTAACCTCAGCCGGCGCGCAATCAGGCCATGAGAGTTCTTCTGGTTTCCGCGAACACCGAAAGGACGGCCATCATCCCCTTGCCGCTCGGGCCGGCGTTTGTTGCAGCCGCCTGCCGGCGAGCCGGGCATGAAACCGTCCTGCTGGACTTGATGTCCGAGCGCGATGCGATGCCGGCGCTCCAGAAGTGCATCGAAGGATTCCGGCCGGGCGTGATTGGCATTTCCGTGCGCAACATCGATGACCAGAACATGGCCCACCCGAAGTTCCTGCTGCCGGCGGTTCGCGAGGTCGTGGCGGTTTGCCGCGGGCTGTGCGATGCCCCGATCGTCCTGGGCGGCCCCGGCTATAGCATGTTTCCGGAGAGCGTGTTGCGGTTCCTCCGAGCCGACATGGGAATCCGGGGCGAAGGCGAAATCGTATTCCCCGCGCTGATCGAGCGGCTGAAGAGCGGCTCCGACCCATGTGGACTGCCCGGCGTTTACCTCCCCGGGCGTTCTCCAGCCAGCGTGATCCTCAGCACCAGCCTGGAAGACTTGCCACTGCCCGAACCCGAGCTATGGCTCCCCGCCGCGCGGCCGAGCCGCGATTCCTGGATACCGGTCCAGGGAAAGCGCGGCTGTCCGATGGGCTGCAGTTTCTGCGCCACCAGGCTGATCGAAGGCACGCGCATTCGCAGACGCTCGCCGGAGAGCATTGCTCAGTGGGTGGAGCAGGTTGCGGCTTACGGTTTCCGCAATTTCTGCACGGTGGACAACACGTTCAATATTCCGCCCTCTTATGCCAAGAGCCTCTGCCGGGAGATCATCCGGCGAGGCCTGGATCTCAACCTGTGGTGCATCGTGTATCCCAAGTGGGCGGATCGCGAACTGGCGGAGTTGATGGCCAGAGCCGGCTGCCACGAGGTCAGTCTCGGGTTTGAAAGCGGTTCGGACGGCGTGCTGACGGGGTTTCACAAGAAGTTCCGCGCAGAAGAGGTACGGACGACCGCGGGCATGTTCCGGGAAGCCGGCATCCGGCGCACCGGTTTCCTGATGCTTGGAGGGCCGGGGGAGACCAGAGGAACGGTCGAGGAGAGTCTCGCCTTTGCCGATTCCCTCGATCTCGACTGCCTGAAAGTCACGGTGGGCATTCGGATCTACCCGGAGACGGACCTCGCGGCGACTGCGGTCGCCGAAGGTATGATCGCGCCCGACAACGATCTGTTGCAGCCCACCTTTTATCTGGCTCCGGATCTCAGGGACTGGTTGCCGGCGAGAATTGCCGACTACAGAGCCGCGCGTTCCTGGGTGATGTAGGGTAGTATGCGTTTCGAGGGTTTCTCTTTTGGTCGGATCCGGATTGACGGCGTAACCTACGAACACGACGTCGTGATCGAGCGCGGGGAAGTCCGGAAACGCAACAAGAAGCCATCCAAAGAACTCCGGGGTACCTATGGACACACGCCCCTCTCTTCGAAGGAAGAAATACCCTGGAAATGCCACCGGTTGGTCGTGGGCACAGGCATGCACGCCGCCCTTCCGGTGACAGACGAGCTGAAACGCAATGCTGAGCATCGCAAAGTTGAACTGATCATTCTTCCTACGGCTCAGGCGATCGAGGCGCTGAAGAGAGAGGATCTCGACAGAACCAGCGCTATACTACACGTCACTTGCTGATCCCCCTCTTGTTCGGTCCGGCCGCTGGGCGCGGCCATTCCGGCTCTTCGTCAGCCTCGATGATCAGTTGCGCGACGACCTCGGACACCACGCCAGCCGGCGGCGCCGGTTCCTTGGTGACAGCCTGCTTGGTGTGGGCCTTGCCTGCCTAATTGGCGGCTTTCGCGCCTGTTTGGCTCGGGGCATGCCCTTCTTCTGGCTGGTGCCCTTCTTCGAGGTGGTAGGCTGCGGCGCAACGTGGGCGCCCTGTTCCGCGACGGCGGCCAATTCCGTAGAAAGGAGCAGACGTGATAACGGGGCGTGAAACCACGTCGCTCGTCACGCTCGACTCTAGGAAGCGGGGAATCCGCGTGGAAGGGCGCTCCCGACCCTTGGCATCATTTTGCCGGACCCCAAACCAGATCCTGTTTGGTGCCGAGGTACCGTTCAGTCGTCTGCACTGATGCGTGACCCAAGAGCAACTGGATCTGTTCCAACTCGCCGCCTGCCGCCCGGCACATTTTCGCGCAAGTGCGCCTGAGATCATGAGGCGCAATGCCGGGCACACCCGCAGCCGCTGCATACGGCTGAAGTAGCTGCCAGACGACCTTCTCCGTCATCCGTTCACCCTGTACCTGGTCCCCCCGCATCACTGGGCGCAGCACGTGGCCCTCAGTCACCCCAGCCGCCGACGTCCAGGTGTCAATCGCGACCTTCACCCACGTCGGCATCGGTATGGCGCGCACCCGCCCGTGCTTCCCGACGAGGTCCACAATGCACCACCGGTTGTCACGTTGCTGGATATGCTTGCGCGTGAGCGCCGCCACCCCGGAACGGCGGAGCCCGCAACCGAGCAGAACAGCGAGCATCGCTCGGTCTCGCAAACCCTTCTTGGTGGATACGTCCGGAGCGTTCAGAAGCTTCTGGGCCTGCTGGATGGATAGCCAGTTCCCGACACGCACGCCCGTGGACGCCACGCCCTTCACGCGGGCGATGCCGGCCGCCATCTCCGGCGCCAGCAGTCCGTTGTCGGCCGCCTTGACGGCGAGTTTCCGTACGGCGGTGATCCGGACGTTGATCGCAACGGCACCGAGCAAGCGGGCCTCCAACGCCACGCGCCAGGTGCTCACCGCCGCCTTGGTGAATCCGGGCCGGGGCTCCTGGCCATGCCAGGCGATGAACTCGTCGAGCCCCAGGTTGTAGACGCGCTTCGTGATTGGGGAGGAGACGCTGTCCAGGACCAGCGCCTTGAGCTTCTGCCATTGGTTTGTCTGTGGAACTACAATCAAATCATTCATCTACTGAATCTCGCATAATACAGTGACAACAAGGTCAAAAAGAAAGACCGGCGTGCTTGAGGGAGGAAAACGGGAGAGTGCGCGACCGTTTGACCCGGTTTATTCCGCCACGAACCGCCATGTCCAGTTCGACGAGGTCCTGGGCGCAACGGTTGGCGAGTTCCTTCCCTTTGATGTTTCCCCACATGGTCTCAATGGGATTCAGGTCGGGCGGATAGCCAGGCAGTCTCTCCACGGTGAGCCAACCGCGCTGGCGCAGTAGGTAGTCCTGCATGGCGCGGCTCTTGTGGGCGGGTAGTCCGTCCCACACCAAGATGGCTTTCTGATGGCGCAGGTGCCGTTTGAGATCGTCGAGGAAAGCAATCAGGCTTTCGGTGTTGTAGCTGCCTTCGCGGGTCTGGAAGAACAGGCGACTGCGGCGGCCGTCCCAGCGGTAACCAATCGCCGCGCAGATCGACATCTTCGACCAGTTGAAGGCATGGATCAGGATCGGCGTTTCGCCTTTCGGGGCCCAGGTTCTGCGGATGGAGGGACGCTGCGAGACGCCGCTTTCGTCCTGGAAGAAGATCCAAGCCTTTTGGCGTCGAGCGTTTTTTTTACTGCCGGCCATCGTTCGTTCATCCAGAGCTTCACTTTCTCCGGGTTGCGTTCGCGTGCCTGCTTGGCAGGCCGCTGCAGAGTCCAGTCCATGGCTCCCAGGATCTTCCACACATGACCCGGATGGTAGTGGACACGCGTCACGCGCTCAATCACCAGTGCCACCCGCGGCAGGGTCCAGAGATCCGTGTCGAAGCCGTTGGCCCGCGCCCCCAGCCGTAGCGCCTGCTCCACCTTCCGGAGTTGCCGGGGATCGAGCCTTGGCTTGCGGCCCGCCCGCCCGGCGCCGTTGAGGGCGCGGGCACCGCCGCTTCTCCACTCTGTGTACCAACGGCTCACACTCTGACGGCTGACTTTCAGTTGACGAGCAATGGTGGCCAGAATCAACTTGCCGGCGGCAAACAGGCGGCCCGCTTGTTTGCGGCGGTGCTCGAGCCGCTGAAAATCGCGGCGGGGACGAACGCGCGCAGGCATACCACCAGGATAGCGGATCTCGCGCCCATTGTCACTATATTCTGCGAGAATATCACTGTATTATGCGAGAGTCACTAAGTGGGTATTTACGGGGCCTACGGATTCGACATGGCAGCCATCTATGGAGTTCCCGCCCACCCCACGTTTCTCTCGTTCCAAATCCGCCGCAACTATGACGGCAAGCTGTCGCCGTTCGGGGACACCGGCGTGTCGGCCGCCGTGGCCAATCCGGATGACTTGTCCGCGTTTGCCGCGCTCCGCTCGAAGAACGGCGCGCTGACCGTGATGGTGATCAACAAACAGACGGGCAGCACGCCGGTGACCATCAGCCTGGCGAACTTCGCTACCAGCGGGACGGCCCAAGCATATCAACCGGTTTCACCGCTGGTCACGGCGGCCGCCGGCCGGGGGATTGCAACATCCTGCGCGAAGGCCGGCGCCGGCAGCGCGGCCAGTTGGGTTGCCACCAGCAGAAGGCTCATGCAACTGCTCTCGATCCAATGAACGCGTCTCACTGGGTTCTCCATCCTTCCCGCGACGCCGGTCAACGGCCGTCGCTATTTCTGAACGGTAATGAGCGCGGTGGAGGGCGATTGCGCGCCCGCCACAGTGGCAATAACCGCGTAGTCCCCATCGGCCAGCGAGGCAGGGACCTGGATCGCCAACTGATACAGCCCGGCGTTTCCGGGCGTCAGGGCGGCGCAGCCGCCGTAGACGGTGGCAGCCACGCCTCCCACCGTGACGGTTACCGGGTTGGCGGTGCAGTAGACCGTGCCGGAGGGCACCGCGACGCCCACCGGCGCGACCGGATTGGTCGGGCCGAAGCCGGTTCCCCAGAGAATAATCATCTCGCCCGGTTTGGCCGGTACAGTCGTCAGGCCGGAAATCGCGCCATTTTTGACAGCGAAGCTGTAGTCCTGGTGGGTGGCGACAACGTAGTTCCCCCACGGGAAGAAAGCGGGTTGGACCGCCAGCGCGGCAGCGGAAACGGCGGGGCTGGTCCCGCCCGCGTTGGTGACCGTCACCGAAACCGTCCCCGGCCCCACATTGGGAGCCAGCGCGTTGATTTGTCCGGAGCCGACATAGGAAATGTAGGCCGGCTGCCCGCCGACGCTGACGCTGACGCCATCCAACATCGTGGGCAAGTTGCCGCCGACGACTGCGTTGGCCCAGGTATCCGTGGCCGACGAGAGGCCGCTTCCCTTAATGGTGATCCAGGTGGAAGCGGCCAGGCCCGGCTGAAAACTGGCGGCATTCTCCACCGCCGTGATGACCGGCCCGGCTGCCGGCCGCACCACCCGCACGAGGTTGTTGCCCGTGTCCGCGATATAGACGTTGCCCGCGCCATCCACCGCGACCCCTTCGGGCGCGTTCAACTGCGCGCTGGTGGCCGGACCGCCATCGCCGCTATAGCCATTAGTCCCGTTGCCCGCTACGGAATAGAGGATGCCATCAGTGCCGATCCTGTGCACCTTCGAGTCGCCGGTTTCCGCGCTGTAAAGGTTGCCGGCGGAATCGACCGTCAGCCCCCACGGGCAGTTGAGAAAGGCTTGGCTGGCCGGTCCGCCTTCGCCGTTCCAATTTGCGGAACTCGCTCCGGTGATGTAAGTCTTGGTTCCACCCGGGGTCACTTTGCACAGCCGCGAGCCGGTGTTCTCGGAGACGTACAGCGTGCCGGAGGAATCCACCGCCAGCGCGTTCGGGTTGTCGAAATAGGTGCTGAAGGCCGGGCTGCCGCCCGGATTTAGATAGGTGACGGTCGAGACGTTACCGTTCGTGTCGATCTTGCGAACGCTGTTGCAGGGGCTATCGGCGATGTAGATATTGTCCGCCGCGTCTATCGCCACGTCCATCGCTTCGTCCAAATTCGCCCAGGTACCGGGGCCGCCATCGCCGCCGCTGGTGCAGGTCCCGACCCCTCCCGGGCCGGCTATTTTCCGCAGGATTCCGTCCGGGCCGAGCTTTTCGACACAGGGCGTTAAAACCAGGTAGAGGTTTCCCACACTGTCCAGGGCAACACGAGTCAACCCGGTGAGGGGGACCGACGTCGCCACTACGCCGTCGAGACAGCCCTGGCCGGGGACTTTGCCATTCCCCGCCACCGTCGTGATGATTCCCGATGGGCTCACCTTGCGCAGGGCCGTACTGGCCGCCATATACAGGTTGCCTGCTTTGTCCAGCGCCAACCCGAAAGGCCCTATGATTTCAGCTTGCGTGGCTTGGCCGTTGTCTCCGGTTTGACCCGCCGGGCCCGTGCCCGCCACACCCGTGCCCGCGTAGGTCGTGATGATCTGCGCCCGGGCCAGAGGGCCGAGCGTGGCCATCGCCAGCCATGCGCCCAACATCAGCAAAACGTCTCGTTGCATCGGCGAAACTCCCGGTCGCGAACCAGCGTCCGACCTCGCCGTGCCGGACCGGTTCGGTAAAGCCTACCGTCTCCCAAAAAAGAGATACGAAAAGCCGGTACTCGTCTCGTTGAAATGGAGCTTATCCTGAAACGGCGCGAATATGCCTTCGTATTGGTTCCCCAGCGTTTCCTTGAGAGTGGTGTAGTAGCGCCTGGCGTCGAGTCGCAAGGCCAAGCGCGGGCTGGCGAATATCTTGAAGCCGCCGCCGAAGTTGTACGCGAATGACGCCTTGTCCACGAATCCTATGATGCCGGCCGCGGGCGACACGTAAGGCACGAAACGCCCCGTGAGAAGGTGGATCACCGGGCCGCCATGGACGAAGAACAGCGCGTTGGTATCGTTGACGGCCTCGGCATCGTATCCCGCAAAGTAATGGTTCGTGGACCCCGCGAAAACGCCCTCGATGCCGAAGTGCGGGTTGAAATTCCCGGCGGCGCGGAAGCCGGCGCCGAATCCGTTGTCCACGTGCGTGCCGACCCAGCCGGACTGGATTCCTTCAACCGCGCCGATGACGGAGCCATAAAAACCGATTTTTCCGCCGGGTTGAACCTGAGCCCAAAGCCCGCCTGCGCCGGAGCCGAAAACAGCGGATAAAACAGCCAACCGGATCGCGCTCATCGCCGTTACCGCCCCTTGCCCGTCGGCCGAATCTTAACACTTTTCGGCGCAGCCATCGGCTTGGCGACGGAAACCTCGGCGCTGCCCGCAGAGCTGCCTTTCGCCGTGGGCGCGAACCGGATCGACGATAGCAGCCGCATACACTTCACCTCCTTCTAGGCAGACCTAAGCTCGCATCTTCCGATTTCAGAATTCGACCGCATTGCCGCCGGTCTGAGGACTCAAGCTGGAGGGGCCGGTCTGCCGTTCTCCGTGTGCCCCGGCTCACCCGTGCCTCACAAAATCGCGATGGCCCACGCTCCGGGCCAAGCGGCGGGCGCTGCCATCGAAAGCAACGCAGTATTCCTGAGGAAGCGCCTTGTCTCATGGGCGGTACTCCGCAGGTACTACACGGTGCCCAGGGATTCATTCCGGTCGTCTGGCCGGAATGAAGCAGACACCCAAAAAGGGTCTGAGCCAGGATTTCCATTTTTGGCTCCTGGCGCCCATTGGGTTTATCACAGGCCGCCATCTTTCGATCTCCGGGTTGCAGTCTTTTGGAGCTTTTTCTCCCGAAGCCGTCTTTTGGCTCGCCAAACGCCAATTCCGCCCCGCCGGAAAAACTCAAAACCGGGAAGCTACTTCTTTTCAGTGATTTCCACAAACGCCTCTCCGCCCCCTCGTCCTGGTCTGCCTGATTTCGCTGGTGTCATCGCCCCCGCACTACCCTGTCGCCACCTCCAGCGCACCGATTCGCCGTACCATGCTCCCAAACTGCAGAATGGACCCCGTCCCGGCAGCATGGACGGTGCTGCTTCGACGCGAGCGATATTTCGGGATATCGGAAATCATGTGGACCTTACCTCGGCATCAGGCAAAACTGGGACGCGGCAGAGTTTTAGCGTCCAGCGCCAAGCGCTGCTCACCGGACTGGGCGCCAGAAGCTGCCCGAAGCTCGCGAGGCGATTAGTTTGGTTTAACAGTTTCACTGGAGCAATCAACTTCGAGTCGGCTGCCTGCCCTCGACTGCGTCCCGCCTCATTCGGCCCGGAGGCGGTGGGTTAGGTGCTGCTCATCGGCTCAAGGCGTCTCATTTGGAGAAGCCAGTTCGATAGCGTCCGGTGCAAAGCGGGCTGAAGCGAGGGCTCGACCAGCGCCCATCTCTATGCCGCCTTCGATGGCTTCAGGAATCTCGCGCAATGTATCCGGCGGTGAAAGGGGCGGCTCCGCACTGGAACAAGCAACTGCAGGGAGCCGAACCCAAACTGCCTGGGCAGAACGTCTACCTTATCGGCAACGTCTCGTTCGACCAGACGATCACGTTCGAGTATCCCTGAAGGGCGGGAAGATGAAGCGGAGGGCTTGCGGGAGCGCTTCGATTTCGAGTGGCAGCGTTCCGACGGGTTCGCCGTCGAGTTCCACGGGCACCTCGGCTTCCGCTTCCGCGCGCACGCGCGCCGCGCGCCAGTGGCGGACCTTGGGGTGCGAGTAGAGCGCGCCCGAATAAAGGATCGGCAAGTTCGCCGCGACCTCGGCTAGGCTGACGCGCTCCACTAGGGTGACGTCGGCGAGGCCGTCTTCGATGGCGGCTTCGGGAGCAATCCGAATGCCGCCGCCCTGGTACTGGCCGTTAGCTACCGCCGCCGTGGTGATGTCGAAGGCAGCGGGCGGGGAATCGTCGAGGCGCAATGTCACCTGGAAGGAGCGGCCGGATGCCAGGGCCGGAATGGCCGCGGCAAGGTAGCGGGCGCTACCCGGCACCGCGCGGCACCAACCCCGTACTCCAAGCGCGGCCACGGCGCCGAGCCCGAAACTGGCGGCGTTGAGGAAGCAGCGCTCAGCCGGAGCGCCGCCGGGAGCGCGGAACCGCGCGCGAAACGCGTCAATGCGGCGGGAATCGCCCGCGGCAAGGGCGTTCACCGCCAACTCCAGTCCTGCCAGGCCGAGCGTGCGGGCAAAGTCGCCGCCGCTCGCCAGGGGCAGCACGCCGACCCGCGCATCCGATGATCCCATGAGAATTCCGTTCACCACCTCGTTCAGAGTCCCGTCGCCTCCGGCGACGATCAGCAGATCGCATCCGGCGTCCGCCAGTTCGCTGGCGAGAGCCATGGCATGGCCCGCGGCTTCGGTGAAATAGGCCTTCACGGGGCCGATCCGATCCGCAAGCATGCGGGCCGCGCGAGGCCAGCGGCGGCGCGCTGCGCCGGAACCGGCACGGGGATTGACGATGGCGGCGGTCACACTACGAGGTCCACGCCGATGGCGTCATGATCGGACATGGGCGCGGCCCGACCCTCACGGAGGTCGTGGATCACGACCGGGTTCTCCACGCGCAGGCCGCGAGTGGCGAACCAGTCCAGCTTCATGGGGCAGCGCCCTTCGTGGTTGCGCAACGCCCAACGGATGAAGGCGAAGCACCACTCCGGAACCCACTCGCGCAGGTTTCCGGCCGCACGCGGATCGCACACGTCGTAACAGATCGTGTGTTCGCCCATGCGGTTCGAGCGATCGTACTCGAATCCGCGGTCACCCAGCAACTGAAACAGCCCGCGCTCGAACCGGCGTTCCGGGTGAAGGTAATGGTCACGGATGACGCGGTCCACGCCCATCATGACTCGCAACCAGAAGCCCAGAATGGCGCGAAAGGCGTGCGACGAATCGTAGGTGCTGGTGTTCCAGTCGCCACCCAGGATCGCGGGTAGGTCGGAGGCCAGGGCGTCGAGAACGCCACGCATCTGTTCGCGGCGGTGCCGCTGGGTGGACTGGGCGTCGAGATGCACGGAAACGGCGTTGAGCGAGAGATTCGGGAAGTCGATGCGGGCGGCGACGGCAGCTTGGCGGCCGAGGCGCTTCTCGCGATGAGCCATCTTGTCCACGCCGTTGTCCAGCGGGATCACACGAATGTCGCGAATCGGATAGCGGCTCAGCAGGGCGTTGCCGTGAAGTCCGAACGTATTATCGCCCTCCACGTGGCGCTCCACGCCGGAGCCTTTTCCCAAGGCGATGTAACACGGCGCGAAGACCTGGGCCATCCCCAGTTCCCGCGCCAGCGTTTCGGCCACCATGCGATTGCCCGAACGCGCCATCCCCGCATCGGCTTCAGTGATGAGCAGCGCGTCGCAAGTCTTCAGGTAGGGGTGCGAGCGAAAGGCTTCCAGTTGCGCCTCGAACTGCGCGCCGCGCTCGATGTTCCAGGCCAGAAAGCGGTAGCGCGAGCGTGGCGGGGCTTCCTGACGGCGAAAGTCGGCGATATGCGGCGTAGCGAGCGATCGGGCAACCAACCCGGCGATGGCTCGGTAAGCCGGGTGGGCTTCCATTTCAGCGGTCGAACGGCACTGAGCCAGGGCTTCCAGGCGCGGCAGGATCTCGCGCGCGACGGCAGCGTAGAGGTGTTCCTGGGGTAGGTCGTCTACTTCCATTCGAATCGGGTGCGCTCGCCTCAGATCGTAGCAGACCCGAGGCCGGGAACGGCACTATCGACCGGATGCCCGCTATCTGGGATGTGCCCTGTCCATGGAATCAGTCACTTGCGCGGAGGGGATTGGGCCGAGTCGGTGCAACCGACGGTCCACGGGTCTTACTGCGGACTTCCAGCCGCGACCTTGCCGCCCGCCGGAGTCTATCATAGCGATAGGCGAGTTCCCGATTCGCGATCCGGAGGCATGGTATGAGGCGCTGGTTTCCGATCGCCGGCGGCATGTTGGTGCTGCTGGCGCTCACGGCGGATGCCGCGAGTGAAGTGACCAACCAGGTTCCCGGTCCGCTGAGCGAATTCGGCGCGGCCGCGATTCGGAACGCATCCCGCGGGCTTTTGCTCGGCCGCGTCGTAATCTCCGTGGATCGCGAATTGAGGCCGGAAGCTTTTCGTATCCGCGCGACCACCGGCGGCTATTCGGTCGCGGGCGGGGATGCGCGCGGCGCCATGTACGGCGCGCTGGATTTCGCCGAGCAACTGGAACTGACCGGCAAGGTGCGTGACAAAGAAGAACAGCCATCGCTCGCGGTTCGCGCTCTCAAGTTCAACGTTCCCCTGCCCGGCACTGGCTATTTGTCCGAAGAAGACCTGGCCAACAACCAGTGGTTCTGGAGCCTGGATTACTGGCGGAAATTCCTGGACATGGCGGCGCGCAACCGGTACAACGCCATCACCTTCTGGAGCGCGCATCCTTACGGCAGCATGGTGCGGGTCCCCAAGTATCCGGAGGCGGCCGATGTTCCGGCGGCCGAACTCGATCGCCATATCGCGTTCTTCCGCCAACTCTTCCAGATGGCCGCCGACCGCGGACTGGACACCTACCTGGTCACCTGGAACATCCACGTGTCGCGCGCGTTCGCCCAACAGCACAACGTCCCGGCGGCCGGCTTCGACTCGCCGCTGATCCGCGATTACCAGCGAGCGGCGATCCAGGCGCTCTTCGCCACCTATCCCATGCTCACCGGCCTGGGCACCACCGCCGGTGAACGCATGGACGGCCTGACAGCGAAGCAGAAAATGGACTGGATCGCCGACACTTACTTCCCGGCGCTGAAGCAGGTAGGACGACCGGTGCCCTTCATCTTTCGCTACTGGCAGGCCGATCCGGAGGCTGCCGCCGCGATGCTGGATTCCGTTCATTATGCGGGCCCCGTGTACCTGGATATCAAGTTCAACGGCGAACACATGTACTCGTCGCCGGAGCCGCATGTGCTCGATCCGAAATGGGTGGAACTCGCGCACGGCCGCTACCGCCTGCTCTGGCACTTGCGCAACGACGACCTGTTTATCCTCCGCTGGGGCGACCCCGACTTCGTGCGCGAAACCGTGCGCCACATGGCGGGTCCCGACACCGCCGGTTTCGTGGAAGGCTCGGAGGTCGACGTGCCCGGCCCGGACCGCATCCACACCGAGGCCGCCAAAGCCCACCTGGACTGGCAATACATGTTCGAGAAGCACTGGTTCCGCTACATGCTTTGGGGCCGGGTGGGCTACAACCCAGGCGAGCCGGATTCCACCTGGCAGGGCCATTTCCGGGAGCGCTTCGGAGCGGCGGGGGACGATGTGTACGAGGCCATTCACCAGTCCAGCAAGATCGCCCCGCTGATCACGTCTTACCACTGGAACTACATGAACGGCGACTGGTATCCGGAGGGCTCGATTGGAAGCTGGAACACCTCATACGAACAGCCGCGCATCAACTACCGCCGCGCCGCCATGTACCACGACATCCGCACGTACATCTTCAACAACACCATCGGCGGGGAGATGGCCAATATCCCGGAGTTCGTGGCCGGTTTGAAAGCCGATCCGAAAAAGCTGGGCCCGCTGGCAGTGGCGGACCGGTTGGAGCTGTACGGCGCCCGCGCGCTGCAGTCGATCGCGCGGGCTCGCAGCCACGTGCAGCGGGGCGCCAAGGAGTTTGCCTGCACCGACGCGGACCTGATGGCCTATGGCAACCTGGGCATGTACTACGCCGAGAAATTGCGTGGCGCCGCGCACCTGGCCCGCTTCCTGTTCGGCGCGGGCGAGCCGGAGCGGACCGAGGCGGTGGCGCACTTAGAACTGGCGTTGCATGCCTGGCGCGGCGTGGTTGCGGCCACCGAGAACCACTACCTGCCGCACGAGGTCTGGCTCTTCGGCCAGTTCGATTGGAAGCGCTACCTGCCCGACGTGGAGGCGGACATCGGCATCGCTCGCGAAGCGCAGCCGCTGCGGCGGGGCTCGAACTACGATGTCCAGGGTCTGCACCCATGGTTGGAGTACACCAACGGGTTGTTGGGGCGCGCCCAGACCGAGCCGCTGGCCGCCGCCACCGCGCAGCCGATTCGCGTGGAAGCGGCATCGCCGGTGTCCATTACGCCGCCCCTGGCCATCGGCGAGGACGCTGCGGCCTCCCACGGCAAATATGTGGGCGTGGCGGCGGAGGAAGTCAGAGGCGAAAGCGACAGCATCGACGGCTTCCTCGATTTCGTCTCCCCAGCCGCCAGCGCCACTTACCGCGTCGAGATTCCGGCGGACGGCGCATATTTGCTGAGCGCGGTCTGCTGGTGGCCGAAGCGCACCGGCGCCTTCACCGTCCTGGTGGATGAAGGCAACATGCGCGACGACGCGCTGCACCCATCCAAGGACGGGCCGCTCGGCTCCTGGACCCTTGCAAAGCTGGGAGTTCCGTTTTATCTCGGCGCGGGGAGTCACACGGTGCGAATCGTGGGCCGGACGCCGGGCGCGCGAATCGACCGGTTCGAACTGGCGCCGGTTGCGGCGAATGCCGCACGGCCTAAACCCCGTTGAACGTCTCGACCGCGCGAAGCATGGCGACGATGTTCTCCACCGGGGTGCGCGCCTGAATATTGTGAACGGTGTTAAAAACGGAGCCCCCATCCGCGCAAAAGGCTTCGCACCGCCGTAGCACCTGCTCGCGCACTTGGTCCGGCGTGCCGAACGGCAGAACCTGCTGGGTGTCCACTCCGCCGCCCCCAAAAACCAGGTTCCGGCCGTATTTTTGTTTCAACGCTTCCGCTTCCATTCCGGCGGCGGAGCACTGCACGGGGTTTAGAATGTCGAAGCCGGCCTCCAGGAATCGCGAGGATTCACTTCACCGGCCGGCGGCACGCCCGCCGCGCGCCCGCCTACTGCTCCACCAGCTCCACCCGCCGGTTCTTGGCGCGGCCTTCTTCGCCCTTGTTCGAGGCCACCGGCGCCAGCGGTCCGGCGCCCTGCGCGGTGAGGCGCGCGGCGGCAATCCCGTACTTGCCGGCGAGCACCTGCACCACCGCATCGGCGCGCCGCTTCGAGAGGTCCATGTTGGAGGCCAGCGTCCCCACGTTATCCGTGTGGCCCACCACCAGCAGCTTGAGCTGCGCGTCCTGCGCGAGCAGCTTGGCGATCTCCTTGAGAGCGTCCTCGGACTCCGGCTTCACCTCCGCCTTGCCCGTATCGAAGTAGATGCCGTACACCGCCGAGTGGCCCGTCTTGGTGAGGTCGCTGGCCAGCGCCGCCGCGTCCACCTTCACCAGGTCTCCCTCCATCCGCTTCACTTCCACCACGTAAAGCACAATCGAGGCCCCTCTCGTCAAATCGGCCCACTGCCCGATGTGCAGGCTCACGTAAACGTCGCCCTCCGGCCGAGACCCCTTCGCCGAAAGGTAGCGCTGGCCGGAGCCCCAGTTCCAGTCCTCGTCTCCGCTCGCGGCGTACAAGCTGGGCGACCCCTCGCCGCAGCCTTCATTGTTGACGCAGGCGAACAGAATCTCGAAGCCGGCTTTCTTCAGCGCGCTTTCGTAATTCCGGTAGATCTCCAGAAGGGAGCGCCCGGCCGGCGCGTCGTAAACGATACGCGTGATCTTGCCTTCCAGGTGCTGGGTCTTCTCCGGCTTGTTTTCCTTCAGCTTTCCCAGCGGCAGCGTGAACTCGTCGAACTCCACGGTGTGATACACCGTGATGATCGACCCCGGATACCGCGATACCAGCGGATGATCCTTGCTGCCTTCGACGTCGGTGCCCTGCGCGGCCCCCGCCAGCGCCGCCAGCAAACCAATGGCTACGATTCCGCAAATCCGTTTCATGACTAGAATCATACACCGGCCTTATTCGGGGCAGGGTCTCAACCTGCGGCGGGATTGCAATCCCCCTCCGAAGCCGTGTCCAGCAGCCGCGCCTTCTTACGGCACATCGTCTCCATGAGGCGATGCCCGCAGGAACGCGAGCATGTTTCGCTTGTGGCTCACCACCATCTGCCACGAAAGCCCTCGACGCCGCCGCAAGATGGAATTCAGGCTTAGCTCCAGTAGTTCCGGTCCAGGCTCCGATACTGCACCGCCTCAGCCACGTGCTTGGCCGAAACGCCAGCAGACTCACCCAGGTCGGCTATGGTACGGGCGACTTTCAGAATGCGGTCGTGTGCGCGGGCCGAAAACCCCATGCGGCGTACCGCCATCTCCAGCGTGCGCTCGCCGGCATCGTCCAGCGCGCATACCCCACGGACCATTTGGGTGGGCATATGGGCGTTGTAGTATCCGCGCGCCTGCTGTATCCGGCGCGCTCGCTCGACGCGGACGCGGATTTCAGATGAAGACGGGACCACTGCTTCACCTCGCAACTCTTTAAAAGGAACCGCCGGCACTTCCACATGGATATCGATGCGATCGAGCAGCGGGCCGCTGATCTTGTTCAGGTACTGCTGAATTTGGCCCGGCGTGCAGCGGCATTCCCTTGAGGCGTCGCCCAGAAAGCCACACTTACACGGATTCATGGCACTGATGAGCATCAGACTGCTTGGGAAGGATAGCGTCATGTTGGATCGGGCGATTGTAACGGAGCCATCTTCGAGGGGTTGGCGCAGCATCTCGAGCACGTCTCGTGGAAATTCCGGAAGCTCGTCCAGGAACAGCACGCCGTTGTGCGCCAGACTCACCTCTCCCGGCCGTGGCATTCCCGCTCCACCTCCGATCAGCCCGGCGTCCGAAATGGTGTGGTGGGGCGCGCGAAACGGCCGCTCGTGAAGCAACCCGGCGCCGCCGCGCAGTTGGCCGGCGACGCTGTGAATCTTGGTGGTCTCGATGGCTTCCTCGAACGTGAGCGGCGGCAGAATCCCGGCCAGACGCTTCGCCAGCATGCTCTTTCCCGATCCAGGAGGGCCGATCATAAGTACGTTGTGACTGCCTGCCGCCGCCACCTCGAGCGCTCGTTTGGCCATGGTCTGCCCGCGTACATCGCGGAAATCAGGAGCGGTGGACGACTCAGCGCGTGAGCCGTTGCCCTTCGCCGCCACCGGCCTGAATTCCTCCGGGCGAGTCAGCAGCGCAACTACTTCCGCGAGATGGCGCACACCGTAGACGCTGACTCCCCCCACCACGGCGGCCTCAGCGGCGTTTTCAGCCGGCACGATGAGATTCTGGACGCCCGCCGTCCGAGCGCACACCGCCATCGAGAGGGCGCCGCGAACGGGCCGAATGGTGCCGTCCAGCGAAAGTTCGCCCGCCAGAAGGTGACGGTCGAGTCCCTTCACCACTCCCATCGCTCCGAGAATCCCCATCGCGACGGGCAGATCGAATCCCGCTCCCTCTTTGCGGACGTTAGCCGGCGCCAGATTGATGGTCAAGGTTTTGTTGGGATAACCAAAGCCGGAGTTGAACATCGCCGACTTGATGCGCTCGCGGCTCTCGCGCACGGCCACGTCGGGCATGCCGACCATGCGGGAGTCCCGGGCCGAGCCAGTGGAATACATGTCGACTTCGACATCGATCAGCCGCGCATCGATGCCGTAGATCGCGGCGCTTTGGGTCTTAAATAGTGCCATGGAGATGCGCGGTATCAATCTGAGTGCGCGGGGTGGCGAAAAGTTCCCAGGAATATCTAAGGGCGAAAGGCCCGCCCCAAACGGGCAGCGCCATCACCATGCGCCCGTGCAACCCCTCCGCACAATCCGTCTCTGTCGCTAATATCCTTAGGTTCATAGAACTACGGCGATTCGCTTCGAGCAGAAGAGGTGCGGCCGACCCGGCACTCTGGCTTGTTAACCAGTTGCAGTTGCTATCTGCACGGGTGCCGCTGCGGCTTTTTCGGAGACGCCACCCGGGGAATGCCGATGCACGCCCGGACAGATCCAGCAGTATCTCGGCAAGATCAGCGGCCCGCTCCTGGACCGCATCGACATCCACGTTGAAGTACCCGCCGTGCCCTTCCAGGAACTCCGTGGCGACTCTCCCAGCGAATCCTCAGCCGAGATCCGCGTCCGCGTTGAAAGAGCACGCTCGGTTCAACAGGCGCGCGGTTACTATAATTCCCGCATACCCACCCGCACGATCCGCAAATGCTGCGCTCTGGACGACGCCGGCGAGCGTACCCTGGAAATGGCCGTGCGCCGCATGGGTCTTTCGGCGCGCGCTCACGATCGCATCCTGAAGGTCGCCCGCACCATCGCCGATTTGGGTGGATCGGAATGCGTCTCCGCCAAGCACGTCGCGGAAGCGGTGCAGTACCGCAGCATGGATCGCAATTACTGGAATTGAGCGAGCGCCCTAAATCGCCCGCTCCACCGTCGCCACATCCACCAGCCCGTTGGCGCCGT
>Ga0326728_10014152_pt1 | contig 17064 bp, 11 predicted proteins | sample MB3enrmetagenome_FD_207602 | JGI IMG/M metagenome (GOLD analysis project Ga0326728, IMG submission 207602) | Lab enriched peat soil microbial communities from McLean, Ithaca, NY, United States - MB31MN | ecosystem: Environmental > Terrestrial > Soil > Wetlands > Peat | place: USA: New York...
TCCTCTATAGCCGTGTCGCACGGTCGGATATATGGGCCCTGACCAAGCTGGGCGCGAAGGTGACCCTCTGCGGGCCGTCCACCCTGGTCCCGCGGGTCTTCGAGCAGATGGGCGCCCGCGTAACGCACGACGTGGAAGAGGCCATCCGCGACGCGGACATCATCAACCTCCTCCGCATCCAGCACGAACGCCAGCGCAAATCCATGTTCCCCAGCCTTGGCGAGTACTCCAGCCTCTTCGGCCTCAACAAGGACCGCCTGACCCGCACGAAACCCGACGCCCTCATCATGCACCCCGGCCCGATCAACCGCGGCGTAGAGATTGACAGCGAGATTGCCGATTGTGCCCGCTCAGTGATCCTGGAGCAGGTGACCAACGGCCTGGCCGTGCGCATGGCCGTCTTGTTCCTGGTCAACGGCGGCAAGGGGCCGCAGGAAGTAGCGCCCTAGCGCCCGTCACCCGAACACCATCTTGCAGACGATCACGGATGCGATGACGCCGACCGTGTCGGCAATCAGTCCCGCCGGCAGCGCATAGCGGGTGCGCTTCACCGCCACGGAGCCGAAATAGACAGCCAGCACATAGAAGGTCGTCTCGGTGCTGCCAAAGATAGTGCCCCCCATGCGGCTGATCAGGCTGTCCGGCCCGAATTGCTTGACCAGCTCTGCAAAGACGCCCAGTGTCCCGCTGCCGCTCAACGGGCGCATCAAGACCAACGGCAGCAGGTCGGGCGGGAAACCGATAGCCAGCATCGCCGGCGCCAGCAGCTTGCTCAAGAGGTCAATGCCCCCGGCCGCCCGGAACATCCCGATCGCCACCAGAATCGCTACCAGGTAGGGGATGATCCGTATGCCCACGTCAAAACCCTCCTTCGCGCCCTCCACGAATTCCTCATAGACCTTCACCCCGCACAGGATCGCATAGAGCGGGAAGAAGGAGAGCATCAGCGGGATGGAGAGCCGCGAGATGGCGTCCACGACGTGCACGAAGGCGCTTTGGTTGGCCGTTTCGGGAGACAGCGGAAGGCCCAGCAGCCCCGGAAACGCCAGGCGCAGGAACAAATAGACGAAGAATAGTCCAAAGGCCGACAGGATGAGCACGCCCCACCATCGCAACGGCACGAGAGAGGGAGCCTCCTTCACCGGGGACCGGCCGCCAGCACCGCCCCCCGCTGCGGCTTCCGTGCTTCGCCTTCCGTCCCTGCCGTCCCTTTCGTCCTTTTTGTCCCCTCTGGCTTCCACCGCCTTGGCTTCTGTGCTCCGCGCGTGTTCCGCCGGTCCTGGCAACTGGTAAATGGGCAGGCGGGAAAGCAGCTTGGCAGAAGCTACAGCCGCCGTCGCCGCGCAGATCGTGGCCATCAAGGAGGTGCCGACGATGGCGGTGGGGTTGGTGGAATGGCTGGCGGCCAGGATGGCAATGGCGGTGACCGGGATGAGCTGCACCGAACTGGTGTTGATGGCGAGCAGCATGCACATGGCGTTGGTCGCCGTGCCGGGTCGGGGATTGAGTGTCTCCAGGTCTTGCATGGCGCGCAACCCCAGTGGCGTGGAGGCGTTGCCCAGGCCGAGGATATTCGCCGCCATATTCAGCAGGATCGAGCCCATCGCCGGGTGCTCTGGAGGCACGTCGGGGTAAAGCCAGCGCATCAGCGGTCGCAACGCGCGCGCGAGCAGCGCCACCAACCCTGCCCGCTCCGCCAGCCGCATCACCCCCAGCCATAATGCCATGATACCCACCAACGGCAGCGCCGTCTTCATCACCGCAAACTCGGCCATCTCGAAGCTCTTATCGGCCACCTCCTTGAGGTGGTCGGTGCAGCCGCCGATAATGACGGCCAGCACCATCAGCCCGAGCCAGATGTAGTTGAGCATCGCAGGAAAGCTATCCGCGCGAGCCCACGGTTCGCGAGCAAATTCACCCTCTGCGCGACGTGCCGGGCGACTCTCGGCACAGTTGGCGGCGCGCGGACATTCCTGTCCGCAGCAAGGTGCAACGTGTGAGAGGGTTGGGGTACTGCCCGGAGCGCGTTGCCGCGCGGAGTCGGCTGCGGACAGGACTGTCCGCGCGCCGACCGGATGGCAGTGCCGAGAAAGGCCCGGACGCCGCAACCTCTGCAAGCCCTCGGACTCTTTCAGCTCCTTTGACCCCAGCGACTGACTGTCAGGGCCGAGGTTGGAGCGGACAGCCAGTGGACACGGTAGCGGCCGCGCACATGCAGCATGTTCGTCGCTATGGTTTCGCTATGGTTTGGCTAGGTTTTCGCTATGGTCTGGCGGGTACTTCCCGTCGCTGCCTAGTGTGGTGTCTCGGAATTGCCTATACACTTGCGAGCCAAAGCGGCAGAGGACAGCCGCACTCCAAGACGCTGACGCGTGGTCCCATGCGCCAGAAAACGCGAAGCGTCTTGGAGTGCGGCTGTCCTCTGCCGCTTTCTGGTCCGCGCGAAAGATACTGCTAATTGTGAGACACCAAACTCGCGCGGGTAAAGGTTGAGCTAGCACTCCGTGTACGCCATGAACACGGGGCTGGGGGCGCGGGCGGAGGGCTCGCCCGACCTATGCGCGGCGGCCTACGGCCAGGAGGCTTAACTCTTCTCCGGCACTTCGATCCGGTCGCCGTCCTGGAGCCAGAGCTTCGGGGCGGACTCCCCGTCCTTCGAGCAATCCACTACCCACTCGCGCGTCTGGCCTGTGGCCGGGTCGCGCCGCGTGACCTTCACCTTGGACAGGTCCGACGAGATCAGCACCAGCTTGGACTGGAGCAGGACCGGCCGGAGCCAGAAGGGCGTGTGCGCAGTGATCATCGGGTCATTGCCCCCCCTGAACCCGCGTGCCGCCGGCGAAACCGGATTGGCTGTAGCCCCCGTTTCTCCCGCGAGGTTGATCTGCGGTGCCAGTGTGATTCTGGTAGCCTTTCCTTTGACGACGATCTCAACCTGCCGCGTCAGGCACTTCTTCAGGTTCGCCATTTCCTCCCTGGAAAACCCCGGCCAGCTTGCGTTGAGCGGGTGGTCGGCCTCGGGAATCTCGACCACATCCCCCCAGTTCAGGCGCACGTCTTTCGCACAATCGCCGGACTCCAGAACCGGGCTGAGATCAACGACCTGGTCCTGCCAGCGCTTCAGATCCGGCGTCGGCCGGCTGATGTGGAGGTGCGCCAGGTCAGGAAAAGGCAGGCGCCTGTAATTGTTGAAGAAAGCGTTCGCGAACCAATTGTCAACCCCTCCTTCACTAGGCGAGGAAGCCAGGAAATCATAATGCACCGCGAGCAGCTCCAGAAGGGTGAACTGGCTCCAGTCCTGGGTGCTCTTGCTAAATACCGTCCCGGAAAACCCAACGGCGGTGCGCCGGACCCCGATCTGGTCCAGGTGAGGCAGGTCATCCAGCGCACCTTGCCGGCGCAACAGGTCGGCCATGGTTTCAGGCTTCGCCTCTTGCACCGGGGCGGTAGTGGGCACGGAGGGTGGTTGGCCGGGGTATCCTGGCGCCGCCCCTGGCACCATAGGTCTGCCTGGCCGCGCGGGCGGGGGTAGCATCCCGGGCATGGGTTGGGGTTGTTGCTCCATGCTTTTCGCGTCGTCCAGCGGCGTCCGCCCGCGATTGTCCCGCTCGTTGGGATCGGCTTTATTGGCCAGCAGCAACTCCGCCAACTCCCGCTGGCCGCTTTGAACTGCAAGGTGAAGCGGTGTCTGGCCTGCGTTGTTCTTCGCATTCGGATCGGCATGGTTGGCTAGGAGTAATTCGGCCACTTCTCGCTGCTTATGAGACACTGCTGAATAAAGAGGCGTCCAGCCGTCGTCTGCCTTGGCATTCACATCCGCGCCGGCTTTCAGCAGCACCTCGGCGATGGCCTTGCTGCCGCGCTGTGCGGCTTCATGGAGTGGCGTCCACCTGTACTGAGGCCGCCCGACATTGGGGTCGGCCTTATGAGCCAGCAGCAATTCGACCGCTGGCTGAGCCTCATGCATCACCGCCTGGAGGAGTGGCGACGTGCCGTCCCGATCCGGGCGATTCGCGTCCGCTCCACCCTCCAGCAGCGCCTTGAGCGTCGGGGCATCGCCCAGGGCCGAGACGATGAGCGGAGAATGATAAGGAGTGAAGCCATTCGGGTCGGCCTTGGCCCGAATCAATTCAGCGACAGCGTCCGCATGTTTCTGGATGACCGCAGCGGCCAGCGGGGTGACGTTGCCGCCTGAACCTGGATTCAGGCCAAGATTCTGCCCGAAGTCCACAGTCACATTGGTGTTGCTGTTTGGGTCGGCGCCGTTGGCCAGCAACAGCTTCAAGGCGGGCATATCGCCGTAGTAGGCCGCCTCGGTCAGGGGCAGGTTGGAAGCGCCGGCATTCGGATTGGCATGGGCTGCCAGGACGAGCTGCACGACGGGTTGATAATGCTTGTCAACCGCGTAGCTCAGCGGGGTCCGGTTAAAGGTGTCCACGGCATTTACCTCCGCGCCTTTGGCGAGCAGCAATTCGACCAGGCCGGCGTAACCGGCACCGGCCGCCAGGTGCAACGGGGTTTGGCCGGCGCTAATGCGGTACTGCAAGTCCTCCGTCTCGGAGCTCCCCAATTCCTTGGGGGCGGCATTCACCGGCGCCCCGGCGGCCAGAAGGGCCTTGACGACCGACTCGTAACCTCTCCGCGCAGCGAGGCTCAGAGGGGTGACGCCGCTCTCGGTCTGGGCGCCGGCCTTGGCGCCCATGCTCAGCAGCAGGTCAACGACGGCCTTGTGGCCATTGGCGGCGGCGTAGTGCAGCGCTGTAAGCCCCGGTTCCTGGAGGCCGTCCACTGCCGCGCCGCTGTCCAGCAGCAGCTTCACCACCGCCAGCTTCCCCTTCGCGGCAGCCGATTGCAGCAGCGTCTCGCCCTTCCGGTCGGGGGCATTGATCAGGTCCGGGCTGTCCTTGATCAGCGCCTGGATGCGTCTGACCTCATCGGCCTCGGTGGAGGTGGCTGGCGCGCCCGCTTCAGTCGCCGTAATTGAAACGGGCAGCCCTGCATCCAGGGCCGCCAACTGCCGTTTCAAGTGGAGCAGGTCGCGCTCCGTCGTCAACAGCTCTTCCTGGGGAATGACGCCTCCCCGGAATTGAGTTTGCCTCATGTCCAATTCCTTCTCGACCAGTTTGATCTCCTCCCCCAGCAGCCGCTTTTGCTCCTGCCGCCCGGCGTCCGAAAGTACTGGCACCGCCTGTGCCGGCGGCGCGCTGCCCAGCGCCGCGAGGTTCTGGCGGCTCAGCGTGACCAGCGTGGGCTGGTCGGAGAACTCGCGCAGGATGCGCTCGTACTGCACAGCGGCGTCATTCGTGTTGCCCTGTTTGCGATAGCATTCGCCCAGCCGGAAAATGGCCGTGGCAGCCAGCTTGCGGTCCTTGTCGAACTGGTTGGCGACCGATTCGTAGGCCTGGATGGCTGCGCCCAGGTTCTGGTTGGCCTCTTCCTCAAACAGCCCGCGCTGGAGAGTGGTCGTCAGGTCGTTGGTCGCGGCGCCGAGGAAGGTGACGGCACCCAGGAAAATCCCGCCCATGAGAAGCTTGGTCTTCATAATATCCATTTAATTCAACCCCAGTTTGACGGATTGGCCGCAGTGGAATTGTCACCGTTTTGCAAAATCGGGATGGCCGCAGATGATAAGGCGGCTGGCCTCGATGCCATGCTCGCGCCGGACGCCGTTGGCCAGGCAAGAAAGGGGAGCAAAAGGAACCGCAACGCGGCACAGCATCGGACTACCCGCGCGGTAAGCGGCTGATAACCCTTACGCGCGGGACCACTTGGCCAGCACGGCATCTGCCCTCTGCCCCACCAGCGCGCGGGCATCAAGCCATTCCGGGCCCCGCATCAGGCGCTCATCGTACTTTCCCCATTTGATTGCCTTAAAGTCACTCGCGCACCAATGCGGTGGGGCGCTTGTCGGCGTGTTGGCGGATAGCCTCGCCGAGCCAGGCGATGGTTTGACCCAGATCGTTCATGTTGCGCGCAGCCTCGTCGTCTCTGCTGACCTCACCCTTCTCGCGGCCAAAGCCGAGGTTCCAATAAGTGGAGCCGGGTACGATGGCGCCGGACATCAGGAACATGTGGTTCATGGTATCAAACGCGTGGGTGCCGCCGCCCCGCCTGACCGCCACCACGGCGGCACCAATCTTGCCCCGGAACAACCCGCCATTGGCCAGCGCCACCAGCCCGGCCCGATCCAACAGCGCTTTCATCTCGGCGCTCACATCGGTGAAGTAGGTCGGCGAACCCAGGATGATAGCATCGGTGGCGACCATTTTGGCGAAGCACTGATTGAAGACCTCATCGTTCTGGCTGCACCGGGAATTCTTCTTCTCGAAACACCGATAACAGGCCTGGCACCCCCGGATGGGGCGTCCGCCGAGCTGGATGACCTCGGTCTCCCACCCGGCGGCGACCAGCGGCGCTAGGGCCTTCTTGAGGAGGATTTCAGTATTCCCGCCCTTACGCGGGCTTCCATTGATGGCTACGGCTTTCATAAGTCTGGGCGTTAATCGCAGGAGATTCAAAGTTCATTCACGGCTGCGGTGGCCAGTGAACAGGATGCTCCATTCTCCCTTCGGGCGCACCACAAAGTTCTCTCAGTATTTTTACCGGGGGCTTGTCAGGTCGCTCTGCCGCACGTTCAGCTTTCCCACGTTTGTTGTTACGAGTGGCTCCGCAACCCCGGGCAAATGGGTGAATCTGAAGTTATCGAGAGTCAACTGTTGCACCCCGTCAATCATGGCGACGGGGCGCAGGTCGTCTTTGGCGAGGCTAAACCGCACGTCTTCCAGGGTCAGTTGCCCGACGTTGCGGGCATAGAGCCCCCAGGCGGGCAGCGGGCGGACATCAACGCCCGGACCGCGGACCCGGCGTTTCGCATCCTCGGCCGTGCCACCGCCGTTGAATTCAACTGTGACATTGCGCAGGACGATGTTGGTGATGGGGGCGTCCGACCAACTCTCGAGCGCGGCAGCCGAGTGATAGATCCCGGTGGCCTCCAGGCCGGAAACCGTGACGCGGCCCACCGGATTGCCCGGCCTGGACCAGAGGGTCAGGGGCGAGGCGACGTTCTTCATCGTGTTGTTGGAAAGGAGCACATCGTCGAGCAGCCCGGGGCACCTGTCCCACGCGCCCGGCTGGAGATTAATGCCGCTGAGCATGTTTGTGCGGTTGGAGGACCGGTGCGGCTGCCGGCCCGGACCATAGAAAAGGCAATGGTCCACAATCAGGTGCGTGGCGGGGCCAATGAGCCTGATCCCGTTGCAGGAGGAGTTCACGAGGCATTGGTTAATGACCACGTTGTCCCAATAGCGTCCGGCAATGGAATCGTCCCCGGTGCAAAACTGGCAGCCGACGATATTCACGTTGCGGCACCATCGCTCGGGTGCGCCCCGGAAATGCACGCCGTCCCAGCCGCCGGTGATCTTCACATTCCGGACGTTCACGTCGTCGCTGACCTGGAAGTAAATGGCGTAGTTGGCCGCATCCACGATGGAGATATCCCGTATGGTAAAGCGGCGGCAATCCGTGAAGGCAATCGCATGCGGGCCGCGCATGTGTTCCTCGCCCGTCGCATCAAAGACCTTGTTGCCGTCAATCACGCCAAAGCCGGTGATTGCGACATCTTCCAAGCCATTGCCGACAATCAGAGCCCGGTGCCATTTGCCGAACCTGGCTTCGGGCATGAAGGAGGGAACCGTCGGCGGCTGGTAAAGCGCCAGGTTGGTGGTCCCGACCAGTGTGGCGCCCGCAGCCAGAAACAGAGTGAGGCCGCTGGCGAGGTGCACGGTGCCGGAGAGATAATGGCCGGGCGGGAAGAAGACTTGTCCGCCACCGGCTTTTGTACAAGCGGCAATGGCCTGGTTGATGGCCGCCGTGTCAAGCGTCGTTCCGTCTCCTGTGGCGCCATAGTCGAGCACGCTGAAGATGTCTGGGACCGGGGCATGGGGCAGGTGCTGGGGGTCGGCGGCCCGGGCGAGCCCGACCGCACTCAAGACGATCCCGAGCCAAGTGGTTGGGATCAGGGGCCATTTGAGGTTAGCCATGAGGTTTGCGTATGTATTGTTTAGCTGAACAAGAAAGGCGCAAAGACACGAAGGCGGAGGCGGTACCCATGCTGTTGCCATAGAATGCATTCCATGAATCCCTAAAAGCGGCTTTACGCCGGCTGATCTCGGTACGGCCAGGAACCGCAGCCGAGTGGCTTTGACGTTCCAACAGCCTTAATTCAGCCGCAGCGAAGCCGTATTCGTCGAAGTCCTTCCTGTCCGTTGCCAGGCATTTCCTCAAGTCATCGCGCTCGGCGGTGGTATCGCCGGCGAGGAAGCGCTTCATGCCGGCGTAGAACCAGGCCTCGCATTGCCGTCCGGAATCGTTGCCGTGGCGCGCCGCGCCAAGAAAATCCGCCTCGCTCATGCGGTCCAGCAGAAAGGCGCCGATGTTCCGCTCCCAGCGTTCGGCCTTTGCTTTCTTCCCCGGCCCGAACCAGGCGGCCAGCTCCCCGTCCGCCGCCGGTACTTCGCCCAGGCGGGCGCGAATCAGCCAGATGAAGAACCGCGGGTAGTTCGCCTGATCGGGGGCCTTCTCGCAGCAGTGCCGGAAGTCCCTCAGGGCCTCCTCCCATTGCTGCGTGAGATAGTAGATGCGGCCACGGCCGTAGTAGGCGTAAGTCATCCCCGCATCCAGTTCCAGCGCGCGGCTGAGGTCGGCAAGGGACTGATCGAGGTTGGGCCCCCTGCCTTCGGCGGCGTGAAGTCTCAATAAGATCTGGCCGCGGCCCGCCCACGCCCCGGCGTTGTCAGGCTGCAGTTGCAGCAGGCGAGTGATATTGGTGACGGCCTCGTCGAATCGGCCCGAATCGAGGGCCGCCTGGGCAAGGTCTGCATATTCATGCGCCTTGAAATTGAGCCGCACGGTGCTGTTGGTGGAGACCATCACCCCGCGCTGTGGCTTTGGGCGATGGGCTTCCTGGCTCGGATCCCAGTTTGGGTCGCGCCGCAAGTAGGCCAGGTGGTTTGTCCGATCAATGATGAGGTTGTACTGGCACAACGCCGCTAGGCCGACGCTCGCCTCAAAAACGTCCTCGCCTTCGACGATGCCCGTCTCGCTCGGGCGCGCTTTGCGAATGGCCACACGCTGCCAGGTCAGTGGGCCGAGGGCCAAGTCGTCGGCGTCGTATTGCCGCACGATAGCCGGGCCCGAACCGGGCATGAAGTTGATTTGCCACCGCCCGTGCGCGTGGGGGTGGGCTGCGCGCCACGCCTTCCAACGCGCCGGCGAAAGGCTGATCCCTTCGTCATTGCCCGTGTCTATTTCCACTACGCCGGTTTTGCCATCCGCGCGTGGAATCTCCAGGGCCAAAACGCCCGTGGGCCGATTCAGCGGGAGCCTGAACCATCCGTTGGTTTCCTGGGGCAACCGATCCACGCGTCGGATGGCATCCTCCGCCGTGTCAAAGGCAATGAAATCCTCCTGCAGGTCCGGCCACCCGATGACGCCGTCAATGCCTATCAGCCCTCCCCAGGGCCATGGCACGTGGATCGTCGGCAGCTTGAGCCTGTAGGTTTCGTGGCCCACGGCAAAGCGGCACAGCTCGGTTTGACCGAATTTCACCCTCCCGGGCGGCGGCTTCTGCGACGAGGGCGGCTTGGACACCTTCAAGCCCAGCCGCTTCGCTGACCGGGTGAGCGCGACGGTGGCGCTGGATCCGGTGTCATACGCGAAGCACACCGGCTCATCATTGATGCGGACGTCGGCGAGAAACATCTCCTGCTGGACATGCCGGCAACCGGTCAGCAGGACGAGGCACAACAGCGACTTGAACGGAGATTTCATCAACCGTAAGCAATGCGAAACCGACTTCGGCTCCAGTTCTTACCACCAGCCACGCTGGTCGTGCAAGAGTGAGTGAGGGTTCAGGCCCCGAGGTTTCTACCGCCAGGGATGTGGACGGGTTCGACGGTGCGCGCATTTTCATTGCGCAAGGCGTGCAGACCCGCGGCGGTCGGGAACAATAAACCCTGATGCCGGGTGACGCTGACCCTCCAACGGGACAATCGTCAAGCCGGAGGCCAGGAGGGGTGTTGTGATCGAAAGCACGCCACCCTCGCGTCGCGTCTGCTCCGATCCTTGCCGCCGGTGGCTTTCGACAATGATGCAGGCGTAGCCGAGGCGCTGCGGCGCGACGCGGAGTTGGAAGCCGATCCCTCTCAGGCGATGACCCTGCGAGAGCTGGATTCGCACAGCCAGCGACGCCGCAAATCATGAAGCTCGTCCTTCATCGGCGCGTTTGTTCCGATGTAGATGAGATCATGGACTATTAGGAGCTGGCCGGGCACCCGTAACTGGCCCAGGACTTCAAACGCGAATTGCGCGGTTTCATGCTGGACGCTGCCCGGCGTCCTGGCCGATACCACTTCTTCAAAGCCAACCTCAGGCGGGTCAACCTCAAACGCTTCCCCTATCACTTCCTCTTTCGGGTTGTGGGCGATTGTATGCGCATCCTCGCCGTCCGGCACCATCGCCGCCATCCCGACTACGGCCTGGAGCGGGAATGAGCGGAGCGCTCCCCGGCTCCGCCCGCGCGGCACTTTGGCGACGGTGGCCGGCTTGCCGCCGGTCTCTTTGGCCAAGCCGGCGAGGCTGTCCGGACCGCGCGAGTTGGCGACCACCACGTCGTGCCCCAGGTGCGTGAAATGCCGGGTGAGCGCCCCGCCGATGTTGCCCGCACCATTAATTCCAATCATCAATTTCCGCTTCACAAATGTCTCCTCTGCCTGCTTGTGTGACGCACCTTCCGCGGCCAACCTCGTGCAGCCAAAGCCGTTGCACAAGAAGAAATCAGCTTGTGGAGCAGGCGTCCTCGCCTGCAAGTTAGCGGGGCGTGCGGCAAGAAGATTGCAGACCGTGCCGCCCGCTTTTGCCAATCCAGTCTCGCTACAAAACCGGACGTGATAATCTAATGAACCGACGTTTGCTCTCCAGCTTGGGGAGGACGCCTGTGATGCGGAAAAAAGTCAATCGAGCGCGCAAATCTTGCCCCGCTGGCAGCGGTATTTTTCGGTGCAACCAGTTGACCGATGTGGTAAGAGAGTCTCGTGCCTGGTGTGAAGCAACCATTTCTCGCGCAGTTCCCCGATCCGAAGGCTCGGGACTGGGTGTATTACCGGTCACCCCAAGAGATTCGCGACCAGCCTGCCCTCCTTGGCTACGCGCATCACATCCTCCGGGCGTTCGACAATGAAGTCTTGGACATCACTGGCGTGCTCTGCGTTGATGGCCGGCCGACGATTTACTTCCGCCGTGACAATAAGCCGATCTCTTGGGCGGATGCCAACCGTCTGCATCGCATCTTTTGGAATCAAGGCATCGCCACTGTGCTCGTTCTTGCTGACCCAGAGCACCTTCGCATATATTCGGCACAAGCTGAACCGGCTCCAGAAGGGGACGCTTCTCAACAACCCGCCGCGCTCGTTGAAGACCAATTGGAGGACATTGCCGATCTTCTGGACCTTGAGAACCTGCTGCACGAGGTGGCGTCGGGGCGGTTCTACCACACCCACGCCGGACGGTTCAACGAGAAGCAGGCAGTGGACGAGTTCCTGCTGCGAAATCTGGCGGACGCCCGCGACCGGTTGCGAACCGGCGCCCACAAGCTCAAAGAGGAAGCAGCGCACGCCTTGCTGGGTCGCCTCATCTTTCTCTGCTACCTGACTGACCGGAAGGTGATTGACTGGGCCGATTACGAGAAGGAGGTCGGAACGGGTGTCGCCAACGTGCGCCAGTTGCTGGAGAAGTACAACGCTGAGGAAGGATTGCAACGCCTCTACCGTCTGTTGGGGCGGCTGCAAGCGGTGTTTAACGGCAGCATGTTCGACCAGAACCTCAAGACCGAGTCCCGTCGTCTCAGACCCTCACACTACGACGTGCTGCGTCAATTCTTCTCGGTTGGTGAAGTGCGCACGGGGCAAGGAATGCTACCGTTTTGGGCCTACGACTTCAGCGTGATTCCGGTGGAAACCATCAGCGCTATCTACGAAGATTTCATCAGCGCCGAAGACGCCGAGGGCAAGCGCAAGGAAGGCGCCTACTACACGCCGCGCCATCTCGCAGAAATGGTCGTGGACCTGGCCGTCGGGGATGACCCCGATTGGACGAAGCATCGGTATCTCGATCCGGCGTGCGGGTCGGGCATCTTCCTTGTGACGCTTTTCAATCGCCTCGCATCGCATTGGGTTTTCCAGAACGACAACGCGAGCTACCGCAAGCGGGCGGAGGCCCTGCTCAGTATCCTTCACAACCAGCTTCGGGGGGTGGACATCGAGCGCACGGCCTGCCGCATCGCGTCCTTCAGCCTCTACCTTGCGTTCCTCGACCAGTTCGACCCACGCGACATCCGTGAGTTCGCACGGTTAGCGCAGCGCGACAGGCGCAAGGTCCTGCCGAAGCTCTTGCGCTATCGGGACAGCCCGTGGCGAGAGAAGCACTTGCCAACCGTCACGCATGATGATTTCCTCCAACTCGACTCAAGAACCGAAAAGTTCGATTGCGTCATCGGTAACCCGCCCTGGGCAGGCCGAGGAACACAGCAACTGGCGTGGAAGTTCATGCAGCGAGCGCCTCAGCAGCTACGAAGTGGCGCCTACGGTTGTCTGCTGCTATCGGCCAAAGTCTTTTTCAACAAGACGGACGAGCTACAGGCTGAATGGTTCGGCGATGTGACCGTGCAGCGAGTCATTAATCTCTCCGATTTCCGTCACATCCTGTTCGAACACGCCAAGTGCCCGGCGCTGATCGTCCGGTTTGCCAACGCCAAACCAACTGACGCCCACCGCTTCCGATACGACACGCCGAAAGTCACTGGCACGGATTGTCGTGACGGCGTCGTGACGATCTTCCCCCATGACCGCAAGCTTGTTCAGCAGGCCGCGCTCCTCGTGGCTGTCGGCCAGAACCAGGCGCCGAGCTTCTGGAAACGGCATTTCTCCGGCTCCTCTCGTGACTTGAAGCTACTCGATTTACTCGACGACATGCCCAAGCTGCGCGCCGTGGTGAAACCTCTCGCTAAAGATCGGAAAGAGGGCGCGCGCTGGTGGACGGGAGAAGGGATCAAACCCAAAAAGGATGGCACGCACAAGCCGTGGTGGAGCAAAACCCACAGCTACCTCAGCGCACGATTGCGAACAACGGCTTTGTTTGTTCTGGAGAATGACTGCGAACCCGTCGGAACACGCTTTGGTCCGTTTGTAGAGCGCAAACGAGATCCGCGGCTCTTCAAGGCTCCCTTGATCGTGGTAAGCTATGGTTTTGGGAAGATTGCATTCTCTGATTTTCCAGTACTTTTTCAACACTCTTTGAGGGTGATAACACCAGCGACAGAGAATCCAGAGGAACGGCAGAACGAAGCAGATTTGTTGCTCTTTCTCACGATATACTTACGCTCGGATTTGGCGAAGTATTACCTCTTCCACACCAGCGCGAACTGGGGGATTGAGCGAGATAAGATTCACCTGTTTGAGCTGCTTCACCTACCATTCCCGCTGCCGGGTGATGAGTACGCGCACCACCAGGCCGCAGGTATCGTGTCCAAGACGGCGGCTGCCGCAAAGGCACTGCGAGACCAGTTAGCAGCGGAACTGAGCCATCTCCACGTCGAGCGCGAGAAGCGGAACTTACCCCCCGAATCTGATGAGTTCCAGGAGATGCTCGCCCCGTTCAACGAGAAACGGAAGGCCAAGGTGGACGCACTGCAATCCCGTCTGGAGCGCGACGTTTATCGCTACTTCGACCTCACCGACGAAGAGATTGCTCTGGTTGAGGACGCCGTCCGGATTATTGAGCCCAGTTCGACGCCGGTTAATCGCGATGTTGCCCGCAACGCGGATGTCCCGACGATGAAGCCTGTCACCCGTGATGCACTCGGCGCATACTCGGCAACGCTGACGGGCACGCTAAATGAATGGGCCGAAGGCGGCCCGTTGCGGGTCGAGGCATCCGCTGCAATTTTTGATGAGCGTCCCTACATTCTGTTCAGTGTGCGCCAGACGAGGATGCCGCGACCCTTCCGTGTTGAGAAAGTCACTCGCCGCACCAGTGCGTTGTTGGAGCGCATCTATGACGCCGCCCGCCAAACACAGGGCCGGTTCGAGCATCCGCGCGCCGTCACTTTCTTTGACGGCGCGTCCATCCATCTGCTCAAGCCCGTCGCCCTCATGCACTGGACGCGCACGTCCGCCCTGAACGATGCGGACGAGATCTTTGCGGATACTATCCGGCAGCGCCGTGCCAAGCCTGCATGAGCACTGGAAGCGCCGCTGGCTATTTCGAGTTCTTCCGGGAGGAACTGATTCCAGACGGCTTGCGGCTTGTTCTCGACGCCTGGCGCGAACTCCCCTCATCCGCTAAGGCCGGGAAGGAAGACCAAATCACTGGCCGCATGGCGGCGGCGATGAGGCGGGAAAAGAAAGCGCGCAGACTTGGCTTCTCCATTCACTTTCAGGCAATTCCACTCGGTCCGAACGGCCCAGTCGCCGCTCGAATTGATTTCAAGTTCCTTGCCGGCTTCGACGAGGACGCCTATTTCGCCTTCGAGTGCAAACGGCTCCGTGTTCCGCGACCTTCAGGGCTTGATCACAACACCGACTCTTACGTGGGCTGTGAGGGTATGGGGCGCTTCATCATCGGCAAATACGCACCCAGCCAACCTCATGGGGCCATGATTGGGTACGTGATGGACGGCAACATCGCCACCGCCAAATCGGCGGTCATCGCACTCGTCCACGCCCGACGAACCGACCTAAAACTCACCAGCGGCCCTGCCTGGGAAACCTCACGGTTTCTGCCAAGCGAAACCGATGTTCATCAGACGAGGCATCGCCGCGACTTGAACACAGGGACGGGTGCGGCGTTCACGCTTCAACACATTTTCCTCTCAGTCTGACCGCTTGATCAGCCAGAACGTCGAATACTTGTCCACCATGCTGACGCCTTTGGCGAAGTCTGGGAAACGGGTCCGGAAAGGAAAGGGGTCGCCCACTAGGGCGGGTGTCACCCATTGGGGCGGGTGTCCATAAGATTGTCATATTCTCCATCGGCTTTCGTTCAGCGGTGAGCATCCCTTGTGAGGAGAACTTCATGCCGGCAAAGAACCTGCCCCTACACGGGAGAACGCCAGGTCCTTCGCTGCGTTCGGTGGAGGGGTTTCTGGGCCGTAGCTGACCAGGCGAAGCCTGTTGGCCTTCCGCGGCTGCCGAGGGCCAACCTGCCTCTCGGGCGCAAATCGGCTTTTGGGTAATCCGGCTGCTCTCCGCGCGCTGGCGCGGCGTTCCACCCGGGGACAGGACGGGAGCCATGAGATTGTCATGTTTTCCGCAGGCTTTGCTCGGCAAAGGCCGCTACCCCCCTCGTTTGTTACAAGTTCAGGCCTTTGCTCGCTTACTGGTGCGGTAAGGGACGGCGTCTTCTTTGACGTGGAAACCGACTTCGGGTTTGGGCGGCGGAGGTGGGGGCGCGAGGAGCGGCCGGAGCTTCTCGAATATCTCGCGTAGCGCAACGTCGTGAATTAGCAGCGTTTTATCAATCTCGGCGAGGCGTTTGAGGATGGCGGCATTGGCGGCGAGTTCCCCGCGCATTTTCACGAACGCGCGGATCACATAAACGCTCATGGCCACGGCGCGGGGGCTGTTCAGAATGTTGGCAGCCATCAGGGCGCCGTGTTCGGTGAACACGTAAGGGAGATATTTGCGGTGCTGGCCGCGTCCAGTCTTTAAGATCGCAATTTGCGGTCTTAAAGACCGGAGGCCGGTCCACTCTTCTTTTGAGAGGCGAAACATGAAGTCGGCAGGAAACCGGACAAGATTCCTTTTCACGGCCTCGTTGAAACGGCGGGTCTCGACGCCGTAGATTCGAGCGAGGTCAGCGTCAAGGATTACACGCTGGTTGCGGATGGAATGAATCAGGCTTGCGACGTCGGGGGCAACAATCAGTTTGGTTTGGCTGGTCATAAATCAGTGCGGTTTGCGGTCACGCAGCCTGGTGCGTTGCCGCAGCCAACAAGTACTTCGTAGCCGAAACGGGCCACCGGCTGCGCCTGAACGGCTATAACTTCTTTGCGAGCTTGAACACCCGGCGCGCCGAAAGCCGGTACGGCCATCTGGATTCGCACCTGCCAGCACATTGACGGCTGGACCGATGTCCCAAAAGTGACCCGCGACCGCGTCCCCGCTGCCGCCGCATAGGGACGCTCGCCGTGGCTTCCCTGCAGTCGCTACTCCGACGACCGCAATCAGGGACCCTGTGGAAAGGGTCCCTACCTGAAGGAATTGGGGCCGAACCACGCCTTGGCCCTCGCTCTTTGTCGGGTTGCCGCGCCTCGGTGATCCTCGACCCCCCGGTCTGGCTCCCCGAAAAGCCAAACCACTCGTCCCGCTACCCTCGCCATTCTGGCGGCCGATTCCCGCCCATACGTCCGTAACCTCCCCGGACCCTCCCCGTAGCACCTCTGATCCCCGATCAGAGGTGCTACGGGGAGGGTCCGGGGGGACTCCGGCGGGATTACCTGAGGCTGATGGCGGGATGATAACACCAATGTGCGCCATCCATCCACGACTGCGAAAGGACGGGGTCGGCTTGGATCGGCCCGGTGACCAGCACGGGACCGCTGGCGAAAACCCCGCCGTCCGTGCTTAAGCCCTTCTCCAGCACGAGGATAGCGCTCGGGTTGGTTTGGATGATGTCAACGGCGCCGGCGCCCATGTGATCGCCCGGGGCGATCGCGACCTGCGCCAGCCACTCCCAGATGCGGCCCGGCGTGCGTTGGCGCAAGGCTATTCGATGCGCAACTCGAGTTGGCCCGTCAATGGGCCGGCCAGCGGACCGGTTTCCTGGACTATCCGAACGGTGTAGCGTCCGGCGGGTATCTTTGGCCCTCCCCATGAGAGCCCGCAGGTTCCGCCTCAGCCATACTCCAGGCCTTTTGACAGCAGTTCCTTGCCGTCCGGCCCGGTGATGCTGATTCGGGGCGGACGATCGGTCTTCTGGCCCCTTGCCGCCGCGCTCTGCCGGAAACGGCCG